>Ga0326727_10001207_pt1 | contig 98248 bp, 170 predicted proteins | sample MB2enrmetagenome_FD_207643 | JGI IMG/M metagenome (GOLD analysis project Ga0326727, IMG submission 207643) | Lab enriched peat soil microbial communities from McLean, Ithaca, NY, United States - MB29MY | ecosystem: Environmental > Terrestrial > Soil > Wetlands > Peat | place: USA: New York... | reverse complement strand
GACGGGAATGGACCTTGGAGTTCGCATCAACGGGTCTGTGGCAGATAACTTCGCTATTTCCACGAACAGCCTTGTGATGATTGCACTCCCACTTGCAGCGGCTTCGGAGCCCGTAACAAGCCTCAGCATCAACACCAAGGCTACGCCGGGTTCGACCGTTCAGGTGCCATTCTGGCTGTTTGGCAATTGATCTAGCGCGTCTGCTGGTGAGTTCCCATATCTGGCTTTTTATCCCCCTGTTTTAAGGGAATGGTAAGACCAAATTGGCCTGAAGATAATGAATTGGCTGCTTTGCTAGAAGCAGAACCTACTTCTACTGTCGCTCGCAAGTTAGGTGTCGCAGAAAGATCTTTGCGACAAAGATGCAAGCAACGAAACATCCTAACAAAACCTACTGGTTATTGGTCAGCCATCATTGCTGATCCAGTAGGACGGAAACGAAAGCGCAGAGTCTTACTTAATAAGAACAAGCAAGCTCGAAGAGATTGGCTTCTCCAATTACGTAATGGACCATGTGGTCGTTGCAATCAAAAGTTCCCTGCAGTATGCATGGACTGGCATCATCGGGATAAATCAACTAAATCTTTCACGATTAGTAAGCAGGTAACCCGATCTGCCGCTAAGATTCTTGCAGAAATCGCTAAATGTGATCTACTATGTGCTAATTGTCACCGGATCGTAGAAGCAGAAGAGAAACCAAACGGGACTTACGCCCGATTTGTTTCTCGAGATGTCAACTCCCACACGATGATGTAGGCTACAAGCCAGACGTAGAAGCACTCTTCTACGTTGCATCAAGCTCCCATAATCTGAATTACCGCGCAGAGATCCGGGTCGTGCGGACTACATCCAAGAGTCCCACATTCATCACATTTGAGTGCGGCCATCATCGCTTGGATGAAAATCCATTTGACAAGGCTATGTCGTTCAATGAGCGATGTCGCTCTGCCGATCTCTAACATACGGTCACGGTCGCCGCGCTCAAGCCCGCTCCTGAGATAGAGAGCCATTTCAGCTCGTCCATCTCCCTTGTTAATTTGCTCGAGTTCTAGGAAACGATCGGCAATCTTGTGGAGTCTTTCCACGAGAACGTCCATAATTATCGCCTGGCAGCCTTTTTCAGCATGGGACGAGGAGCCCCTTGTTCGACCATTTGTTTACTTTCATATTGGTCTTCACTGCCTTCTTCCATCACATGTGCGACCTTGGCAGTATCAAGAAGTCCGGGCATGTCGACTTCTTCGATGACAACTCTTCCACTTGAACGTGCCTGAGCAGCTTGAACGAGCACTCGGAGGAAATTTGTCTCCATATTGAGAAGGAGACAGAGTGTGGATGACGGTAAATCCAGCAAGGGAGAAGCGCTCGCCAGTGAATAAGCGATTGACTGAAGTACCCTCTCTTTATGCGCCTTGGCGATCCGGGCAGATGGACCACTCGTTCGAGAAAGAATGTCACTCGCTGCTCGAATGAATCCTTCCGGATCCGAGGAAGCTGTTCTGATCATTGCAAGATAGCGTTCCTTCTCTTCGTCGTTGAGCCCTTCCGGGAGTGGAATGATTTCTTCTTGAACGGCCTCTGATAGAAAATCGGACATGAGCCCATTCTACACTCAGCGAATCGACGTAAGTTCTGCGCGATGCGCAGTATTGATCGCGGAGGTGTCGAATGGCCTTGGATTGCATTCTAATTTGCAAAGGTCACGGACAGACAGGTGGCAGTCACCGCGGAGGGACAAAGGCAGATTCCACCCGCCCTCTGCGAGAGTTCATCAGTGGGTCCGATACCTATTACAAGATGATCTTCAAGCACGCAAAGGACTGCACGAAATGCGATCCTGAGGAAATCTTGCGGGCCTACCTCAACGATCGTCAACGGGCGAAATTCTTCGGATGCACGTCCAAAGGACTTGTGGGACTCGCTCTCAAATATATGAAGGCGTTCCCTGGCAAAATTCAAGATGCCACGTTCAAGGAGTTCATGTGGCGGATCGGGGACCCGGCTGCTCTGGACGAGTATTCCATCAATCTCACTCCCGAGCAGATGATGAAGGGTCTGAAGGTGATGTTCGATTTTTACATCGGGAAACGCGCCACGGAACCTAACTGGCATACCATCGCAGAAAGTTGTTGTCGTTGGCGTAACGGTGTCCGAGTCGAACTCGGCGGTCCTTACAGGACACTGATTCGGGCGGTGGCAGCCATTTACGACGCCGGAGCGTACGAATTTCCTCAGGACGAGAAAGAACTCATGGATCTCGCGACAGTATGCTCTATCATGGAGAGCTAGGGAAGTCCTGAACCGAGACGAAATCGTCGCAATTCACACGGCTCTTCGCTGGAACGATTCCGTACCCTTCATGCCATTTGCAATCGGTGCGTGGCTGAGGATCTTTCAATGGGCCTACGCAAATGAGTCCTGGCGCGAGCGATTTTTCTCGAATTTTGAGAACGCGCGTGCGACTATCCCGTCGACAGACACACTTTTCGCATAGACCCATTTCTCATGATACCACGTTTAGTGGAGAAGCCGCTCAGGAGCTGTTACGAGTGAAGCCTTCATTCGTTGAGTATGGGTGTCGAAGGAAGCTTGATTCCCTTGAAGAGCTGCCCAGAGCGCAGCCGAACCGAAGAAGAGAGTATCTTCGACAATCTGTTTCCACGGGCCTGGCTTTGCACCTTTTGATCTCGCACGTGCGAGTGTACGCGCCGCTTGGACGAGTGACTGTTGACACTGAACAGGAGGAAGTTTCCTGATATATGCAGCCTCTCTCTTGAGTCCTGCGGCATCCATGACGCATGCAATGAACTGGCGTACGACTGAATCTGCTTCAGGCAAGAGCTCCATGTGAGTATCTTGCGAAAATCGATTTGATGAATGGCTCATGAATGAAACTACAATCAAGACAATCCGACAACCGAGCACAAATCAAGAGTATCTGTGACTGTTATGAATTCGAACACATTCTTTGCATCGATAACTCGAATAATTTCGTCGCTTTTCAAGTCGCACATAACAATCTCTCAATAGCACAGGTCCGTGAATCTTGCAGAGATAGTGGGTCCCGTTTTGTACTAATTTCCGTTCACGCTGTTTAAGTCCTGCGGTAGCAGGATCTGGTTTCTGTAAGGATGAAAGAGAAACGGATTTAACATGTGGACAGATCCCATCATGGCTCTTACCGCAATTGCAGTTCCAGCAGAGAACCTGGAATCCGGGCGGGAAATTATGTTTTTCCAGCCAACCTACCATCCTTCCCCATTCATTTCTGGGAATTTTCCTACGATGCTGATTTCCATCATTGTTGATATGATCCATGGTGAGAAATTCCAATATTTTCTCACCGCAACACGCGCATTCGGGAGGTTTTCCACCACAGTAGTGAGTCATTACTCGAAGCTTCCGTCTTAACCGAGAAAGCCTTGAGGCTTCCTTGTGTTCATTCGGGTTCTTGGCTCTTAGAATTCGAACACGGGTCTTATTGCAATCTTTGCAACATGCACTCAATCCATCATGATTTTTCCTGTGAATTGTGAAATTGCCCTTGATTTGTTTTTTCTTACGGCATCTGGAACATCTTTTGAACTTCATCTCTTTGTAATCCGTACTAGAGTTCTAACCGATCTGTACAATTGAATAGATCGGGCAAAAATCTCGCGGATCGGCGCGTATTCGATCGCGGAGGTTGTCATATGGCATCGAGTTACGATAGGATTTACAAGCTTCTCCTCGACACGGCGGAAGGTAAGGAGCTGCTCGCTTCAATCCGTGCCAAGTACGAGAATGCGCGCATCACACGCCACACCTTCGAGCTGAAGACCCACGACGAACGCGGTAATCCGATGCGTCCTTATGCAAGCGTCGTCTTCCACACCAATTTCCATCCGGAGGCCACCTTCAACCGAGGTGGGACGAACGGCAACTGCCATCTCAGCACGTGGCGGCTCGCGGAGGATGCAGACTTCGATATCATCGCCAAGAAGCACTTCGGTAAGGAGGGCGGTGTCCCCACATTCAACTGCCAACCGGAGACGGTCTTCGGCACGTCCGTGGACAAGAAGAAGCAGCGCGGTCGCAAGGATGCTCAGTCTTTCTCCAGCTGGGGACGTAATCACGTCGATGAAATCTTCAAGGAAGATAGGCTCGCAGCCGAAAAGCGGCTGAACGAGGAGGCCTGGGCTGTTATGTACAACCCAGGTTTCGAGGTCAATGAGGCCTTCGAGGCCGAGAAGAAGTCGGCTCTCGTTAACTTCTGCATGCGCGACGTACGGGAAGTCCTCTGCAAGTTCTCCTTTCTCGGAGATGACGTACTGCGCGAGGCTCTGCGCGAATTCGCCGTGGCTGACGTTTTGGAGTCATAGTGGTTCAGTCGTGTTGGAACTGGGCACTGTGCGATGCCATCATCAACGATGAGAAGCATTTCTGTACTAATCCACCGGTCATCCACTTGAAATTTCGAGGGAATTGGTGTCATAGATGCAAGAAGCATCAACCGGAACCGGAGTATCTGTATATATACGAAGATGTTCTTTCTAATCCAGAAGCTGTCGTGTTCCAAATCTTGGAGAGTTGAACATGCTCAAAGCTGAGGCTTTCTTCGAAAAGATGTTTCGAAGGCGGCTGGCTAGGGTTCTGCAAGGACAACCGAAATGGATTCATGCGATTCGGGGATACCATGACCCAGAAGGGACCGAGAATGCCCTTCTAGCTGCTGCGTGGTACGTCCATCACTGCAAGGTGAAAGGCGCAGAATTGCGTCTTGAGGGCACAAAGCCGTATGCCGTGGCTAAGATGGTCTGGAATCGGAATTATCCGATCATCGTGGCTTTGGGTAGTCAAGGCGTCTTCCATGTCGTTCGCCACTATATGGGGTCGACGCTAGGCACGAACGACACCCGCATGAATTATCTCGCAGAAATCGTGCAGGCTGTCTTGCCAAAGAAAGCCAGCGCATTGAATGATGCGGTCCTGGATGCATGCAAAGCGGCGTTCACTAATAAAACGCAGGTGCGTAAAATGCGAGGACGCATCCAAGAGACTGCAGATCGTATAAAGGCTCAGCAACGCAAGAGTCTTTACAAGACGTTCATTCAACGTATTCAAAGCGGATGGACTATGGAGGAAATTCAAGACCTCCTGAAAGAGGCACAAGTCGCCACATTGATGGAGAACTAGGTGGACGGCTCCCAATTCCGGCATAAATCATCTACCCCCGTAGAAACCTTCACCCACGCAGAATTTCTCGTAGCAGAGGTCCTCGAATCGTGAGCCGGCAGAGATCTCCTAAAGATCGGGACTGGAAGACTCCTGCTTTTGAGAAATTGATTTCAAAGATGGAAGCCAATCCCACTACGGCAGATATTGAGAAATTGAGAGCCATCGCTTTCCGTCGCGGGATGGACATTTCACCTTGGTTTGAACGAATTGGAGAACTTCATAAAGCCCACGTTGTGGCAACGGTTATGGAGTCCTGAGATGGAACATACTTGGGGGTACCAATACTCGCAGGATGACCAGGTGACTTATCACTGTAGCTGGTGCGATTCCTGGCTCAAGTGGAATAAGCATGGTGACAATTGGAGTCCTTCGGCTCAAGCTTGGCTCAAAATCAATCCCACTTGTGAAGATGCAATTGTTTCCAAGGTAATGGAGTCGTGAGTCGTGAAGATGTACGGTACAATTCCCATGAAGAAGGTGCGGTCCGCATCCGCAAATTCGGCGAATCCGCGCGTATTGCGGATCGGAGGCAATAACTCATGCTAACTGGTGTTACGGAGCTCGATCAGGCGCACCTCATGAAGGTGCTGCAGTTCACGATTCGGACCGGGGGCAATCTCATGACCTTCGGCCCGGCCGGTATCGGCAAGACCGAGATGGCCATGCAGGCGTGCGAGAACGAGAAGTTTCGCTACGTCTACCTCAACCTCTCCGTCCTGGAGGCACCCGACATGATCGGTCTGCCTCTCGTGGAGAACGGCAAGACGACCTATGCTCCGCCGGAGACCATCCCGCTCTACAACAAGGACGAGCGGCCGGTGATCCTCCTCGTGGACGAGGTGGATAAGGCCAAGCCCGAGCTGCAGAACCCCTGCCTCGAGCTGTTCCAGTTCCGTGCGATGAACGGTCGCAAGATGAACATCCACGCGGTCATCGCGACGGGCAACCTGCCTGACGAGGGTGCCTTCTCGCTCCCCGTCTCGCACGCCCTCACCAATCGGTGCGGCGTCTACCGCGTGACGCACGCCTTCGAGCCGTGGCAGGAGTGGGCCACGGGCGCAGGGGTCAACCCCCTCATCGTCGGGTTCCTCAGCAAGAATCAGGAGCAGCTCCTGATGCCCCCGCCCGAGGGCGACTCCACGGCGTATTGCCACCCCTCGCCTCGCGCGTGGACTTTGGCGGCGAAGGACCTGGACTTCACCAACGGCTCGGAGCGCCACCTCTCCAGTGTCGACTTCCAGACGATGCTGGTGGCGGGTCGCGTGGGGATGGCTTCCGCGGTCAAGTTCAAGGTGTGGCTGGAGCACTACCGCCACATCGAGCCGCTCATCGAGGCGCTGGTCCGCGAGGGCAAGCACCCCGATCTCGACAAGATGGAGATCGATCGCCAGTTCGTTTGCGCCATCTCCGCCGTGAACGCCGTGGCGGCCCTCTGCCGCGTGACGCCCTCCGGCTCCGACAAGGAGGCGCACGAGCGTAAGCTCCACAAGACCACGGACAACGTGTTCGGGTGGCTCCGCAAGCTCCCCTCGGAGTTCTGCATCGGTGCTGCGAAGAGCGTCATGAACATGAAGATGATTCAGGACCACAAGCTCACGAAGGTGGCCCCGTTCATGGAGGCATTCCTCAAAATTCGTCAGGCGATGAAGGACGAGTGATCCACACTCAGTAATCTTGCCACAAGCCCGGGTTGGTGTTAGGTTCTCAGCATGACCAACACACCGACCCGGGCTTGTCGTATTCATGGGATCCAATCTCTAGATGAGGGATTCCGTCGATATAAGGCATATACCTACAAAGGTCGTGACGTATATACGTACAAGTGCATCCAGTGTGATAAGGATGCACGGGCGGCGCGATACGCAGCTGACCCGAAGGCGAGTCAAGAAAAGACCCGCCAATTCAAGCTAGCCAATCCCGATAAGGCTTCTGCGTACAACGCCAAATATTACGCAGAGAATAAGGAAGACGTCCTCGCGCAGATGAAGGATAGGCGTGAGGACATCAGAGTTCGCGTTTATGGCGTTTACTCTGGTGGAATCCCGAAGTGCTTCTTGTGTGAGGAGTTGAAGCTCCGCTTCCTCTGCCTAGATCACATCACGGGTGGAGGCAACATCCATCGTGAGTTCCTCGGTCGCAAAACCGAGCGATATTTGCTATGGCTCGAGAAATCCGGATTCCCGCCCGGTTATCGAGTCCTTTGCCATAATTGTAACGGCAAAGAATCCTTGCGACTTCAACGCAAAGCCTTTGAAAACAAGATTTGGGATGAGACTAATTCGTTTAAGACTCGAATCATCGAGGGAGTGCCATATCCCGTCGACTTGAAGAAGATGGCTCTTGCAAAGTATGCCTACGATTGCAAGATCAAGATGGAATGTCTAGTTCACTACAGCGCTCCCATTCCATCTTGTGCATGTTGTGCCGTCAAAGATACTGATGTTCTCGCGATTGATCACATCCACGGTGGAGGAAATGATCATCGCAAGGAAATCGACAAGAGGGGCAACGTTTTCCAGAAATGGTTGATCAAGAATAAATTCCCGACTGGTTATCGAGTTCTATGCCATAATTGTAATTTTTCATATGGCGCGTATGGCAATTGTCCCCATCAAAGTGTCTGATAAGGTTCACATTAGAACCGGACCTCACCGCAGTCTCACTGGAGAAGTAATGGAAATATCCGGAGATGAGTGCTCTGTGAAAGCTGACAAGATGAATTCAGTGATCTTAGTCACTAAATGCAAAAATGTACGACGGCTGCCAAAGAAGACTACATAGATCGCTCGATCGCGCGCGTACGGGTGATCGATGGGCAAGCCAATGGGATCACCCGGCGTCTCTCGGGTCGTTACAGGTTCCCCAGGGTCGAATCGAAAGATTCGGCGTCGCCTAGTAGAGCGGGAGGCGTCTAGAGATCACTGGTAAATTTCCCGCTCGTAATTTCGGGCCTGTTGGCCCTAAGAAGGTCGGCGCCAGGCATGGCGTTGCCTCCAGAGAAGCCCGTAGCTTGGGATGGTCCCGGCTTCGGGCTTCTCGTCTGTCTGTAAAATCAATCCGGATGACAGCGCACGACTGGCAACCAGTTCTGGAACTGGACCTGGATTATGAATATGTTTGCTCTAAGTGCAAAGCCGAAATGAATGGGCTTCGCCCATATTATTTTGACTGGCGAGAATGGGTCCAATCCGATTGTTTGGAAGATCCAACTCTTGAAATTGTACGCTCGGTGCTGGATACATGAGAGTCTCTAAACTACTCGGGCATGTCTCAAATGAGCGCGGTCAAGTCTCAGAGCGTCGGCTTGTCGATGCGGTACAAAACCTCGCCACACTCGGCGCGCAGGGATTGAACACGGGTCGTGCGTGGATCACGAGCGTACGTCTAGCGACTAAAGCGGAAGATGCTTGTGGGATTGATGTGGTAGTAGAGACTGATGTCGGTCCTCTCTATCTTCAATCAAAATCTTCACCGAAGGAAGCCCAGCGGTTTCGTCAAAAGAAACGAAGTCGTTTGATTGTAGCAGTTGTAGTTCCAGCGGACGATGCTCTTCTTCTTGGTCGGACGCGAGCCGCGTTGGATGTGCTTCATGCAGAAGTGCTTAAGATTCGGAATGGCGCCAAATGAAGATTCTTTCAGTTTGGTTCACAATTTTCCTGTTTGGTATTGCATGGGCTGCGGCTGAACGTTCGATTTTCGGAGGCGTCTTTTGCATCGCCGGATTAATTGCAATCGTGGTTGGGGTGATTTGGTATGGGCCACCTCATCCTGAATATAAATCACTCTCACCCCTTCCCAGATTAGCGAGTCCGGAGACATGTTCAAGATGTGGTGGTTTCTACTGGTCTACAGCGAAATTGCACCATGATGAGACAGAGTGTGATCTCGAAATCGTACGTAGTTCTATGGAGAATTGATGGTTCAATGTGACCGATGTGAGAAGGATGCCTCATTTGGATACGAGTACTTCTATCAGAACGATCTTGTTGTAATGGATCTCTTTTGTGAAGAGTGTCATCCAAGCTCAGTTATGGCGATGCTATCCGAGAATGATAATCGCAATAAATGGAAGAAACTGACCGATGAAGAATTCTTGATTTTTGAAATCATGGAATCGTGATGCACGAATACAAACCCGCAAGTTTGATGGATAATGATGAAGAGCGCCAGAAGGTGATTGACATCATCATGCGCAACGTCATTCTCCCTAATGAGACACGAATCCTACGATTAACAAGCATGGGAGCCGTGGTAGTTGCTATTCCTCCGGATATGGATGATGAAGAAGTACGATTGGCACGTTCAATGGGATGGAACGGTAAAGCATCCGTTAAAGTTTTTGCTATGTCAAAGGAATACATTGACCTCTTAGGTCCACAGATCGGAGATTCTTACAAGAATAGGAAGTTCGCTGAGTGGTTCGCTAATCCACAAGAGCATGCTCGCGTTTTCATTTTATATAGAACCGGAGCCTTACTCATAAACTATCAACGAGGAAGACCTCCATGGTTTGAATTTGATAAACTCAAGTTGGCCTTCTCCATTGAGAAATAGGCAGAAATCCTGCGTGGCTGAGCGTACTGTGATCAATGGGTCATGTATGGCGGCGCGGGGTCATTTCCGGTGGCAAACCTTTGCCGCCCGAGTGGATTTGCTCCAATTGTAAATCCTCCTCTTGGAATCCTGAGCTTCCGCCGGTAGATTTGCAAATGGAAGTTCATTTGAGAACCCCTGCTACGGATGCTTGGAATGTTCGTAAAGTTGTACGTCTCACTTGTGAGGAAATTATCGTAAATGCAATTTTGGAAAGCTGATAACTCGCATTCGCCGCGTAAATTCCGCAATCGCGCGCGTATTGGTGTGTGGAGGTGAATGATGACGACGATCGGAGCACGGCTCAAGGATCCGCGCATGGTGTTGAAGCAGGAGGACGGCTCCTACGACAACGCCCGCTTGGCGGAGCTTCAGACCAAGATCACCAATTGCATGACGCGGCTCTACCGCCAACCTTCGAACGGTGGTAACCCCTTCCTCTTTGCGCTGACGGCGCCGAAGCCGCACGAGCTGGCCGACGAGTTGCCGGGGCACCCGAAGGGGATGTTCACCACGGCGGCCACGGATGGCAAGAAGTTCTACTGGCATCCGGATTTCCTCGCGAGCCTCAACGGCGACGAGGTTCCCGTCGTCATGGAGCACGAAGGTTACCACGTCATCTTCTACCATTGCCAGCGTGGGCTCGGGATGAACCCCCGGATCTTCAACTGGGCCATCGACTACGTTGTCAACGCGGTGATCGAGATCTCGCGTGAGAAGGCCGGCTTCAAGGGTCCCAAGCTCTGGGGTGGTGCGCTCGGTGAGGCCCTCCCCTTCGCAGAGCTCCTCGCCTTCATCGACGGCAAGCAGGAGATCCCCGATGACGGCAAGTCCCGCGTCTTCGCGGATAAGACGCTCCACGGGCGCTCGCCCGAGAGCATCTACGAAGAGATCATGAAGCATTGGGACAAGAGCCCCCGCAAGTGTCCTCAGTGCGGCGCTCTCTCCATGGATCCCAAGACCGGCAAGGCGAAGAAGCAGGGCCAGGGACAGCAGGGTCAGGGTGGGAAGGGGCAGAAGCCTGGTCAGAAGGGCCAGAGCCCTGGACAGGGCCAAGGACAGGGCCAGAACGGGCAGCAGCCTGGTGGTGGTCAAGGGCAAGGTCCCCATCAGTGTGGGGATGGACACGGAGACCCGGGAGACCACAGCTGCCCCAAGTGCGGCTCCTCGCACGATCCCTTGTCGTCTATGGACGCCCACATGCAGGCGGCCGTCACCAAGGAAGAGGTGATGAGCGATGTCATGAGAGCAGCGCAAGCTGCTGTCACGATGCGTGGGTCGGTTCCCAGCGACATCGAGGATGTCCTCGGGGAGCTGTACAAGCCTACCCTCAAGTTCACCGATATCGTGCGGTCCGCTCTCATGCGGAAGGTGCAGGACGCCGGCATGAAGAACGATTGGAAGCGTCTGCGGCGGCGGTGGCTCAATGCCACCCCCAAGCAGTACCTGCCTCGCCGGCACACCCACATGCCTCGGTGGCTTGCCATGATCGACACGAGCGGGTCCATGAGCGACGATGATCTGCGTTATGGGCTTTCCCAACTTCAGGTCCTCGGAGACAACACCGAGGGTCATCTGGTCTGCTGCGATGCCTCGCCGAAGTGGGACGAGGTGCAGAGGGTCACGCAGAAGAGCGACATCAAGCGGACGAAGATCGTCGGCCGCGGAGGCACGGTTTTCGATCAGTTCTTCGCGGAGTTCCCTGAGAAGTTGGGGAAGGAGTTCGACGTGGTGATCATCATCACGGACGGTGACTGCGGCGTGGTCCCCGAGAAGCTCAGGCCCTCTGGGATGGACGTGGTGTGGGTCATCACCCGCAAGTCGAAGGAGTACAAGCCCTCCTTCGGGCGCGTGGCTCCGCTCCGCAACAGCAGGCTCTAGTAGTCTGCAGTATATGGCAGGGATCGCAATGATCCCTGCCATATACTGCACGGGTGCGATCATGCCTGAGAAATTCCAATGTGATTACATTTACGAGCACGGTCCTCTCAGGGGGAAGCCTTGTGGTGCTGAAAAAGTGCAGTTCCACTACCTTGCCGGGCTTTATTTGTGCAGGTGCGCACCGCATCGGAATTGGGGTTGGCCGTCACCGATTTCCATGGAAGAGTATCTGGTTGGGATGATCATGAACTCATGAAATGAGTCGGTGTATGGATTACTCTGCCGGAATCCTAGATCGAGTGAAGAATATCGGATTGCTGGAGGACACTCTTCGCCGTCATGTTACCAAGAATTGCAAAGTCTGGAACGTAGATTCTCCTGTGTGGAATGTTCTCCGCCGGGATGAATCCGTTAGTGCTTCCAGCGTTGTGGAACTTCGCAAGATTTGGGACCGGCGCAATGTGAAGGCACACAAAAACGCGGTCCCTCTGACTCTGTTTGCCTTTCGAGATCGTTCGCGTGGATATGTAACCATCCATATCGGTCCGCATGCCGCACTCGAAGAGCGCCTGAATCGAGCTATCGTGGAATCTGTCCTAAACTCATGACGGAGGATTGATGCTTTCGGATGCAGAATGGAGAGCCAAGATCTTGGCAACACCCGAGTATCGACGGGTGGATGCAGCCATTGCACGATATTCAATCAAAAGTATTAGACCTGTTAATAAGACGGGCTCTTCGATTCTGGTGAGACTCGTGCTTGAAGGCGATCCAACTCCTCCGTTTGAACCTAAGCTCGAATTGCGTCTTCCAGTATATGAGATCATGGATAGTCGTACCTGGTACGACTATGATAGTAAACTCATGCATGCCTTCCAGAAGCATGGAACCGAAGAACTCCAAGCGAAATTGAAGGGTCAAGTTGGATACGGACACGCCATTTTCGAGGCAATCATCAGTAATGGGGCTGGGAAGAAATTTCATGATCAGTTGGTGGATTACATCAATCGAGGTGAACCGGAGAAGAAGCAGCGCGCCCATGGAAGGAAGATGGCGCTTGACATCATTCAACCGGCATTGAAATCGGCATTTGAAAACGGCGTAACTCGAGATGAGATCATCGAAATGATGGATCTCATCCTAGTTGAAGGTGTCATGGTGGCTTGATGAGTTTCGTATCTGACAGAGTGGCGGAGTTTCGTCGCAGGTTGCCGAAGGCTCGGATTGTCGGTGTCGATGTGACTGATGAAGCACTGTGGACTGTGCTTGTCACCTCGCAAGACAATCAGCGCATGAGAGACGGGCATTCGAAGTATTTCATCTCCGATGTAGTAGACATGTGGCGATGCAAACCGGACGACGCGCGAGGATTTACGCTCTTCCTGTTCGTGCACAAAGTACGAATGCAGACTGTTGCATACATTCGCACGCGCACGGAAATGAAAAATATCACTGACAACGCGATTGTAAAGCTAGTGATGGAGGAATGAAGAAAGATTCTCTATTCGGTACACTCTCCACTAAAGTGGAGCAGTTGACGGCTCACATTTCGCATACTAGCGTCATTGGCATGCAAATTAATGATCTCGCTATTTGGGAAGCTCTTTCCATTTGGCCGGATTTTCGTTGTCAACCGGGGACTCCTTATCCTCTCGTCTCATCCGTAATCGATAAGTGGCGTTTTAAGAAACATTCTCCTCGGAAGAAGATTTTCATTTTTGGGAAGGGTCGCTCTTTCAAAGAAGATACGACGGCATCATATCTTTTCGAGGCCTTGATTCATATTCGCACTCCGGATGAGATGCAAAAAATCCTGGATGAGGCGCTCGTAAAGTCCGTTTTGGAAAGTTGATGGACCTGAAATGTCCACCTGAACGAGTAATGGAAGTGTTTAACGAGCCAATGGTGCAGAATGTAATGGAGATGTGAAGGGTGCCAGAGAGTGTCAGAAAAGAAGGTAGTTCATAGCGCAGAAACTCTTGCCAAAATTTCTGCATCGCTCAAAGCTCGAGCTGCAGCTAAGAGAGAGGCTAAGACCCGTCAGGCTCAACCTGTTGAAGCTAGTGTTACAGTTCCGGAAGACGTACAAATTAAGATTGTGGACACTTCCGATGGGAGGCCGGGTCCATGGGCTCACGATGAAGAGTTGAATTTTTGGGATCGTTGTTATTTTGGCGATTCTAGGAATCTTGCTGCGGTGGTTTGGAAAAACCCAGAAGGTTGGGCTTGGAGAGTCTGGGGATCTGAGGTCGGACTAGCCATTGAATCAGGTGTTTGCCCAGATGAACATGATGCCAAGAAAGCCGCAGATGCGGCGCTCGCGCGCGTACCGAAAGTGTGAAGATTTACCTGCGCGTAACGGGTGACACAAACCTGGTCATGGAGTTGTCCGAAGAATCGGATACTCTGACCGAAGAACAGTTCATTGTCTTTTGCAAGACGGCCTGGCGTGGTGCAGTGGCCATGGGGATGCCCGACGCCACACAACGTTCACTCGTGATCACAAAGCATCCTGTAAATAAGATTCAGTGCATCAAGATTCTCCGAGAGCATCTCGGATACGGACTCAAGGATACCAAAGATCAGATCGACCAGAGGTACCCGTGTAAAATTGCGATCCCTCCGGGCGTGGATGTTACTCAGATTGTCAAATGTTACGAGGCCCTTAGGGCATCGGAACCAGGAGATTGCATCCAATTCCTGACTCACAAGGAATGGATGTGCTGGGAAGTGATGGCTTCATGATCAAAGATAAGTGTTTGCTAGACTTGCCGGTCATTCCTTTTGACCGAGATAGGGCTGCTGCAACCAATGAGATCGTGGAGTCGTATCTAAACGAACTGAATCAGGTCCAAACCGAAGACGCTCTCCACGCATTTATTCAAAAGTGGAGATCCGTGTGGCTGCTTAAGAGCCATCTTCCGGATGCCGACAATGAACTGATGGAAGATGAAGTCTTTCTCCTTGAAGGAAAATTTGACCTTGCGAAAGTCCTTCGTCATCTTGCGCAACGCAAAGAGGACTCGCATGATTTTGAGGATCCAAATGTGCGGGTTATGGCACACCTCGCAGTTCCAAGGGCGCTACTACAAGCATCTATCGGTTCTTCCAAATTCGATGTAGGAATGGATCTCATCCTGGTGCGACTGTTTCTAGATCCATACAAGGAATACGAGGATTGTTGTCGAGAAGGCAGCGGTGATCTTCGAGAATCATTCATTACTGATGTGATGGACAAATGAACGCGTCGTAAATTGCGCAGCAGTGCGCGTATCCGACCGCGGAGGAAATGAACATGGCACGAACGAAGACGGATGAGGCGAATCTGGCGGCAGTGATCGACGTGATGGAGATCACGGGTGTGCTCAAGGGCAAGACGTTCTCCATCACGGGGCACCTCGGACGTCCTCGCGAAGAGATCGTAGCGATCATCCAGCGCGCGGGTGGGGCCTTCGAGGAGCGCCCGAAGAACGTTTGGGGCCGGGAGCGGTTCCTCATCACGAACAAGGACTGGAACGCGAACAGCACCGTGCAGCCGAAGAAGAGTTCCAAGCTCATCGAGGCCGAGCGCAACGGCTGGAAGATCCTGTCGGAGAACGAGTTCTACACCATGCTCATCGACGGCGATACCGCACAGAAGGAGAAGGAGGCCGCGCAGGGCCACAGCGGCGGCGCAGGTGTTCCTGGCTTCTGACCGGCTCATCCTCCGTCACAATCGGCCCGGCCAGCGTAAGTTGTCCGGGCCGATGCGTACTCGATCGTGGAGGTTCAGATGACGCCTGAGACCACGATCGAGAATGCACCGCGGGAGTCTTACAAGCTGGGGCAAGAATGTAGCAAGAATGAGTTGGAGAGACTCTTCTTGGCTCTCGAGCACGTGCACCACAAGCATCCCACGGATTGGAAGCAGCTGAAGAGCAAGGATGAGCAAGCAGAACGCGTGTGTGTTCTCTTGCGTTGGCACGACCAGCTTCTCCGCGAGAAGCGCCGGGATGTAGTTTTGGAGGCCAACAAGGATGTACTCGCCAAGCCCATCTTGACTACGGAGGACTGGGGCCTGGCCCAGGAAGTGTCCATGGGGCTTCAAAGCATGAAATACCGCGTCGAGGTTGTGGTCACCCAGCTCCCTACTACGGATTCGCGTCCAGCGAGGTTGCAGCTTACGGTGAATCCGGACCTGTCCTTCATGGACGTCTACAAGAACGCCGAGCCCGAGAAGATCGCCCTCGAGATCGCCCATGTCCGCACGCTCTGCGAGACCTACGCGTCAGGTTTCGTGAGCGCACGGGAGATGCTCTCCAAGACCAAGAGGTCCCAGCAAAGGGACCTCATCGAGGAAATCATGGTGACCATGTTCCGTGGACCATTCCGTCGTGGGTCCTGGGGATGAATCGAGAGAAGAGAGAGCACGCCAGGACGAAAGCCCTGGTGGACTTCTTCAAAGAGAAGGGTTCTACGGGTTACCGCAAAGGAGGTCGAAGTCGCTCTTTCGGAGGATTGTCCGCTGTCGAGATCTTCCGCATCATCCAACATTTGAACGAGAAATGGGAGGTTGTTGAAGATCTCCTCAAGTTTGTGCGTTCCCACAAGAAGATTGCTCGGGAGATGACGGTTGTGGACGTCGAAGAAGCTGTCAATGAATTGACCGTCTCGGAAGTGATGGAGTCATGATCGACCGTAAACATGTCGTGGCAGAGAACGCGGAAGAGGTGGAAAAGTTCGAACTCCGTGCTCTGCGAGACGCACTCGAAAAGAAGTTCGGCTCTCGAGGGTTGGAATTCTTGCTTGAGGAACCGAGTGTCGACCCACCCGGCTTCATGGCCTTGGTCTCGCGGCAGCATACCGGATTCGCGATCTTCAACTTCACCGTTGACAAGATCTCGGATTTCGTGAAGGAGTGGTGCAACGCGCGTGGCGCTTCGGACGAGATCGGGACGCACGAGGACCTCTACTGATGAGAGTTGTCAAAGCACCACCCATTCAGTTCAAGTGCACTTCATGTCGTGCGACGAATGAAGGCGATGCAAGCGAGTTCAAGGAACAGCACACGATGCCGCCCAGTTTCTTGGCAACGTGCGCGTTTTGCGGGTTTACGAACACCTGCTTCCCGTCAGCTCTCATCGCTCGCGCGGCTACTCGGGACGCCAATCTTCTCGTAACTAAGATGCGTCAAGATACAGAGGATGCTATCGAGAAAGTATCTCTCGGAATCGTCGAAGATATCATGGAGAGCTAAATGATTGAGTATGCAACCCGGATTAGTAATTTCCTCCAAACCGCATACAAGAGTGCTCGCAATAAGAAAGAATGTCTCGAGTACCTGCGTCAGATGCCTTCACTCCAGAAGTGGTTTTCAGCTGGTGAGCAAAGGCAGAGAATCGGATATACATCGGCTCTATGCGATGTAGTGCCTGACCAAACTTTCTGGTTGGCGTCCTTCGATCACGGATCTAGCAATTCGGACACATATGTGATTCGTGATCCGAAAGCAGTGGAGGAGTACATCCTCAGTCATTTCCCCGAAGTCGTAGTGCAAGACGTCCTCGAAAGTTAGTTCGCGCGCCGCAAATTCGACGATCCGCGCAGTATTAGCGATCGGAGGTGACGCGATGATTGTTTCGATGGGTAAGTTTACAGCCGTTGGGATGAGGGTCAGGATCTCGGATTCTTCAGCGCTCGTAATTTCAACGTGCGGCGGCAACGACACCGCAGACAAGGGATCGTTCGAGAGTTGGGTTTGGAGTAACCCGACCAACCAAGCGATCGATCATCATTACGAAGGGGTGGATGCTGTTTCAGTCGAATGCCTTTGGCAAGGGTGCAAGATCTTCAAGTTTGGAGGGCGTCCAGACGAGCTCACTCTCATGGGAGACTGGCGTCGGGGGAAGGCGAAGCGTCCGATCGGGGCTTGGCGGGGAGAAGGAATCCCTTTGATCACCAGCCCCGGCGGTGCCCGAAGGGCTATTTATGTCCCTGCATTCCGACGCTTGGTGGAACATTGGCTCCAGGACGAGGAAGTTAAAGGCTGGGTCGAAAAAGCCAAGCAGCACCCCGGCCCGGTGTTCCTGCGAGATCATGATACGGGACGCGGGATTGATAGGAACGGGCCTATGAGCCATGCCTGGGTGTTGTGCGAGTATTTGAATTCAGGTAGATGGCCCGGCTGATGAGACGTTGCTGTCTCAGCAAACCCGATCAGAACTTGTGTCGCAGCGCCACGAGTGTTGCGACCAGGTTCATCGTGATTCGAACTGATAATGGGATAACAGACATCGCTCTCGCATACTGCGAGGAATGCGCAAAAGTTCTCATTCCGAAACACAAACTGAATAAATGGTTCCGCGCAGAAATTTCAGCGGACGAATTCGAGATCTTCCAAATCATGGAATCATAGGCGAAGTGTCGGATAAATGAACCTGACACGCGCGTACTAATTATATGCGATCCGATCAAAAACTCAAGGCGATCCAACATCGACTGCAAGAGATTGCACGAATGGCGGCTGAGGGAGCCAAATCGGACTGCCCTGAGAACTTCATTCCTGGACGGCTCTTGCAGCTAGTGTTGGATGCAGAGCGCTTCATGTCGGAGCGTCAAGTCCAACTGGAGTTTGAGAGAGAACTCATGGCTCGGGAAGGGTCCTTCAGCGAAGGTGACAAGCCGCGAGGTGGATTTTCGTGGAAAAGCGTAGACGGAACTCACACTCGTTACGCTGAAATTTATCCGAATGCTCACAATGATGGGCAGACGTTTGATTTGATTCTCAAGCAATCACGCAATTACGAACACGATCGGGAGAACTGGCGCGGAGCCGATTGGGATCTAGCAGACGCCAAGAAAGCTGGCTGGGAATGGGCTAATCGAGGGATTATCTGGCCTCATCCCATTGAAATGGTCAAGGAAATCATGGAGTCATGAGTTGGACTCCCATGATAAGATTCCCGTGCGATTCCTACGACGAGAAGCGCTCACCAGAGTCTACAGGCTTCTATCAATGTAGCAAGAAAGCTGATTTCTTCTATCTTGAACATGGTCGCCCGCGTGCATTCTGTTGGGGACATTCATTCGCCAACCAACATTTACCGATGAATGTCGAACGAATTTCTTACGGTGAATATATCGTTTGGCAAATCATGGAATCGTGAGGCGCAGATCTCGCATTCGCTCGCGTATTCAGATCGGAGGCACCAATGGCTGGATTGACTGATAAGACCGTGGCAGAGACTCTTCAAACCGTTCTTACGGGGCTCCTGGTCGCCAAGGACGCGGACGATCAAGAAGAGGTGGACACGAGCTGTTTGGACGCCTTGGAAGTCTTCCCCAAGCGCTGCACCGTTCGCTCCTTCGCAGAGGCCGGTGTTCTCACCGAGAATGCGGGATTCGTTATCCGAACCCGCAGTGGGAAGGAGTTCCAAGTCACGGTGGTCGGATGAATTGCATCAATAGAGGTGGCTTCAAAAGCGAAGGCTGTCTCCATACTGCAACTCATTTCTTTAGGCTAAAGTCACCAGAATCGTCTGACCGCGGATTGGTTTGGCGATATTGCGAACCGTGCACTAAGACTCGGCGGGTTAATTTCAACATCAACATGATTGAGATGTCGCACGACGAAGCGATCGTTTACCAGATCATGGAGGATTGACGTGAAGCTTCGAAGCGATGCGGAATTGAATGAACTCATCAAGCAGTATATCGTGACTCGGGACGACAACGGGCTATGTGCTCATCCAGGGGAAGCGGATGACAATTTCCGCGAAGATGGACTCACGGATTTCGACTACCTTTACGCTCCGGAAGAGTCCAAAATGGATCCTGGTCAGTGGGCGGAGATCCTCGAAATCGGAGCTATGATCGCTGTGGAAGCCGCGGGACGTGATATCTGGTATACGAGCGATGGGGTTGGACTCCGCATCTTCTTCGGTCCGCTGGAGGAAATCAAAGAACGCATTCGTCAACGAATCATCGAGATCCCAATCAAGCAGATCATGGAGGAATGATGGCAACCAGAACAGATAACTACACGGTGGAGAATGCCAGGCGCCGCATCTTCGCGCAGCTGACAGGTCAACTCGAAGCAGCTCTTAAGGAACCATCCTTTGGATGGTTCGCAACTGACCTCCAAGGCGATAAGCTCGACGTCGGCCAGCAAAACATTCAAGCTAACGTGGGAGCCAATATCCTCAAGGAGCTTGAGCTATTGGAGAACGCTCGTATGGATCATGACCTATTGAACTTGCTCATCAGGCTTCCACGGCCCTAGTTGCCTCGCACATAACCAAGTCGAGCCCGCTAAATTCTGCGGGCTCGTGCGTATCCGAGATCGGAGGTCCCACTCGTGATTCCCTGCGCTTGCATGGTGTGGCAGATCAAGAAGGTCAAACAGCATAGCGCTGGTGCTATCGAAATGGTAGACCGAGCCCAGCAGCGCGGTTGCGGCAAAAAGGCCGTCGCTTTTTATCGTGTCCATTATTCTCAACCCATTCGACGTAATCTAGTGGTTGAGGGCGATACGTTCGGTGTATGCATTGAACACAAGGACGAGTTCGCTAATCTTTCCCGTTGGGAAATGCAGCCAAGTCATCCGAAAGTGCCTTCTTGGCGCTCTCCTCCGCACCCGGCAGTAATGCATCAACGCGGGTTGGTCGATTTTGTTGAAGTGGTGTCATCTCTTGGGGAAGACCCGAGTCGCATTCGCATGCGAGATCATTTTAAGAAGCAACTCCGGCGATTCATGGGCCAATCGAATGCGCAAGATATGTCGCCTGATGATTGGCGTGTGATCATGGAAGACGCTATCGACGAGCATACTGTTCAGACGGTGTTGGAGAGCTAAATGCTGAAAGCTCCTTTCCCGTTCGTTGTCGATAACGACGATAATCCGTACCAAGCTGAAATGGCTATCCGTGAGCTACGCCGGATGGTTCGTTTCGGACGAATGGCCGAACGGGCGTTGGAAGATCTAAAGACGAAAGGCTTTTGTCTCCGGCAGATTCCATGCATGACGGAGGGTCGAGATAGAAATGATGATTTTCGAGCCACCGTTCGGGTCTTCCAGCCGAAGGTGATCGTTACCCGAGCCAATATTCCATGGTATGGAGAGCCTCTCCGTGTTGACACTCAAAGAGTCATCAACGGAGAGCATGGAGGGCTACTTTTCAAAGAAGTGGAGATCGTCGTTCATTGTCCTGGTATCGGATACGACGAGAACGGACGAGGCGGGGATTACGAGACTTGGAAACCTCTCCATCTCCGAGTCGGAAACGCCCGCATGAAGAGCAATGGACAGATGACCTTCGTACATGACTTCCACGATTGGGAGCCGAAGAAGAAAATCACCGTTCACAAGCTCTATGCAAAACCTTCGAGTGGTAACGCCATTTCGGCGTATAAGATGATTGCCCAAACTCTGGCAATCCACATCATCCGCTTCTCTGTCAGCGATGTTAACGACAAGAAAGTCCCTTATCGAGTTCGAGCTCTAAGGGAGAATCTGCCCCACTGGCTTATCGAGGATGGATTCATTCAGACGTTTTGCAAAGACGTCATGGATCTCGCGAACGTGGCAATCGTGATGAAGACCTAGAACGAGGGTTTCATGAAGATCCAATTTCGATATCGTGATAAGCAAACGTTCCAAAGCCCTGAGTTCCCGCTGACCGAGGACCAAGAAGAAATCTTCTTCGACGAGTACCTCGGTAGTGAGGACGAGGACGGATCTCTGTTCTGGGAATCCGACGTCAGCAAGAACAACGATATGATCTTCGTGGATTGGTTCGTCAACTTCACACAAGAGAACGCCGAGCACGCCGCGAAGGAACTCGGAAAGGTCCTTCACGAATCGCTCGCGGACTTCTCGAAGTGGAGTCAACAATGAGTCAGCTTAAACGTGAGGCTCAATTGGAGCGCCAGCGTCCAAAGTGGACTCTGGATTGGTTGAGGGAGCGCGTTCGACAACAGCATTCAAACGTGCTTCGTCAGTATCTCCTCAATAGAGATGCCGCAGTGGCAGCCGATCATCTAGCAGCGCATTACGACACGAATCGGATTATTCGTGAAGGTTTCTGTGTTGATACCGGCCACACTTCTGTACCGCAAGACGCAATGGCCTGCTTGCGCAAACTCCCGGATGTAGACCCTTTCGTGGTCTGGAATATTGTCAAAATGTCCAAGGACAGGCGTCAGCCTTGCGAGTTTGGGAATCTCTTGCTGAAGCTTTGTAAGAAGCGTCCGGGCTTTCGTGATACTTATCGAGACCTCGTTCATGAAGTTCACGACCTAATTATCGTCTATGAAATCATGGAGTGTTAAATGGCTGAGCGGTATGCGGTGACCGAAGAGATCCAATGTGTTCAAATCTTTAACTGCGAGGAGCAAATCCGGTTCAAGATTGCGAAAGATTCAGACGCACCGAGGCATGCCGCGGAATTTCAAGAGTATCGCATTGCCAAGATGAATTTCGAGGCTCGTTATATTCCGAAATATGAAATCTTGGTTTTGAAGTACGATGCGGAAGGATTCAAGTTGAGAGATTTCACCATCGGCAAAATGGTGAAAGTTGTCCAGAGCACCCGCACTAACGCGGACACTCGCGTGAAAGTTCCTAAGGACACCAGATCTTCGATCTTCATGCCTACACTTACGGGTGCTACGGTACGTGCGACCGAGGAATACCATAGTTGGTTGGAACTCGTGACATTGGAAGCCCAGACGTTCTGCCAAGAACTCGTAGATCAAATGACTGTTTCTGAAGTGTTGAACTCTTGAGATGGAGCTCGAGCCTGCGACGCCCGATGACGCCGAGTGCCCCGGGTGTGGCGTGGCGCCGCTCGCGGTGCACGAGCCGGGCTGCTCGTGGGCCGCGGAGCAGGAGCGCCAGATGGACGACCCGATCGCGTGGGTCGAGGCAGAACCACAGGAGCCGCAACTCTACTTTTCATGGTGGTGGAACGACGAGTATTTTTAAAGATGCGCGCTTTCAGATGCGATATCTGTAAACGTCCCGCTCGATTATTTTGGAAGCAGGACCCATACGACGTATACGGACCGCCGCAAAAGGCTGCAGCTGTTTGCATGAGTATATTCTGTGATGAGGAGATGACGGCCGAAGCCAGAAGGTATCACTCTTGGGATACCTGGCACAGCATCACCGAGAATGAATATCGGGAACTTTTGGTAGAAATGATCCTTAACGCCTAGGGCGTAGATCTTGCGATCCCGAGCGTACTCTCCGGTATGGACAGCAGCGGATTTCACCGTCCATGTCTGACCAGACGGCAACTCAGGAGAGCGAAGCCGGAGAATCTGCGTCGTTTCGCACGTTGGCTACAACTCAAACACCTGGACCAGATGAGCGACCGTCAGGTGGCGAATCTGGTGTATTGGCTGATTACAAGGCGTGAGAAACGCTCAAGAGGGCTGACGTTTTGGTAGAGCCGTCCGAAATTGTGCTAAGGTTCCTGCCAAATGCACCCCTCCACGAAAGGTGGGCTGCTTTCGTCGTACAGAAACCTGCTTTGCGAGACCTTGGACCTACCAAGAATGTCGCTATGGGGAGACTGGCTTTCAAATACAAACCTCGATTCCGACTGGAAAATTTCTCGGTTGGGAATCGGGTACGGCTCCAAGCAATGGAGCTTATCGTGAAGAGCGACATGGAGAAACTCGGGGCTCTAATTATTGCCAACCCCGAATCATTTAACATTGATACCTGTTTTCACGAGCATGTTCAGTTTAAGCTCGCGTCGGATGACGATGACACTAAAAACTGTCTTCACCCAAATTGCATCGTATCCCGAGTAATGGAATCATAGGAGGCTCGTGTGAAACTGTTCATTCCTGCATGCGGCGACAGGCTTAATCTTGTAGCTCCTTGGACGTTCGACCTTTACCTCGAACATCGGAATCTCAATTTTGCGATTGCTCGAGAATTCATCAAGGCAGATCCGAAGAAGAAGCGGTGTGATTATGGATATGGCAAGGAATTGCAAAAAGTCCGAGCCACCCTTCCCATCGGCACCACGCTCGAATGCGATCGCGTGTACATCCGGACTTTCAGTAAGTCCGCGCTTCGAGTCGGCGACGACTACGATAGCATCACCTGGAAGGTGGTGAAAAACGGGAAGCCCGTTACGAAGCAGCGATTCTGGGTTAAATTGCCCGACTGCTACGACATTGATTACAGCGTGGACATCGATTCCTTGTATCGTGATCGGGTGAAGGCCGTCAAAGACGTGATGGAATCGTGACCCTTACTATTCGTTCTTCCACTGACACTCTCTTTATTCTCATTTGGGAGAATGGAGTAATCACCGTAGCCCATTTAGACGAGGGTATCCGAAAGGATACTTCAAAATGGCTTAAACATGGACTTCATGATTGGGTTGGAGAAGGAGCCGATACCCAGCCTCGGCACACTCCCACCAGTCATCACGAGTTCCTTCCTCGTTTGAAGGAATACTTGGAGCGTCAATTCCACTTCACGTACATCCTAGACCGTGAGCCTATTGAGTCGGAAGGGCTCCACGAGATGTGCGAAGGATGTAAATGTTTTTTCGGTTGTGACTGTGAGTCTATCGAAGAGTCAGTCAATCTTCTTGCGATTGAACGCCTGATGGAGCTTTAGGCTTTGGAGGGGACCCACCTCCGCGGCTTTCCAAAGATTCCTCGCGGCGGGCCTGAGTGATATCAATAGCGCGCTGCTTGGCTTCCTCCCAGAGGGCCATCAAAGCGGTCTTGCCGAATACAATTTGGAAAGCTTCCGGGTCCACTTCCTGATTGGTATCAACCCTGGTCACCTTGCGCAGTTCGAGGTCCTGTGGGGATACTTCACATTCAATTTTATACTCGACGTCCTCACCGCTTCCATCGCACATACTGCATTCCACTTCGACCGTCATGGTTTCGACGGGGGCGGCAATGCGGGCAGCAATCTTGAGAATATCCAGTGCCATATGCCTACTGGTTATTGAAAATCTAGGCGAGCATTACCTCTTGGACATCGAGCTCGCAAAAGGCTTCCTTAGCCTTCCGAAGGATTTGATAGGGAGGATTCTTAATGAGTCCACCCAACCGGAAAACCTCGTAAGTCCCTTCCTTGAGGCGGATCACCTCGTAACTCGTTCCCTGAAACGAGATATTCATTCTCCGGTCCTTATTTTGACGGGCGCGATTGATCCGGTTGGATTCTCGCTCATACTTCTTGGACCAATTGGAGTATTTCATTAGCTCTCGATGATATTGGCGCAGATATTCTCGTTACACTCCTCGGCTCGATGCGCCGAGTTAGCGTGGCGGTTCTTGTTCTTCGCTGGACGAAGGCAACGAGGACAAATGCCTGCGCGCCTTCGCTCCTTATATCGCTGCTTGTTCCCGCGTGTGGTTATAGTCTGGTATGGTGGAGGCGTCGGTGTTTTGGAGGCAGGCTCCTGCTGCGGGTAATCGATGATGTAGACTTCTTCCTGCATCTTTCGCAGAAACTTTTCGTTGACCAGCATCTCGATCGTCAATTCGGCGTCAGCCCTGCGAGCAGACGGCCAGACGCTCTTGAGGAGCGCCAGCACTTCATCGAACTTGACGGACGTGAACAGGAACCATCCTGAAAAGTTGATACTGTCTGCTTGAGCGTGACGGATGTTCTTGCCCTGCAAGTTGGTATCGACCGAATGGCGTCTTAGGATATATTTGACCCGGAGGGGCATCTGCTCCCGGTGAATCGCCTTGCGAAAATCAATCTGTTCCATTGCAACTTTCCATAATACAAAGAGGCCGGCAGTTAATCCTGCCGGCCTCTTGCAATGACCTGAATTGGTATCAGGAAGCGGGCGGCGGGACGCTCTTGACCTTGGTGATGGTCTTCGTGGTGATCTTGGTGCAGGTCTTGGTGTCGCCTTTGACCACCTTGACGTAGAATCCCTCGTAGTGGGCCAGGAGGAGGTTCCAGATGTACCGGCGGTGCGTGACCTGACCCTTAGCCGAAGGCGAGTAGATCATCAAGGAAGTGGTCACACCATCGACGTCCTTGGTGACCGGAACCACCGTGGCCTTGAGATCGCGCTCGAAGTGCCCACCCAGCTGGTACCTGAGGGCATTGGTGAAACGGAACTTCCACTCGTCCTTCTTGCACCAGACCTCGATGGAGCCGGGGAACTTCTTGGACTCCTTGATCTCCACAACAGCGAGGCTCTCACGGAGCAGAGAGGCCAGCTTCTCGTAACCGAGGCTCTGGATGGCATCCGTGCATGCCTGGTGCACGGGGCTTCGGCGATTGAGGGAACAGACCCGGACGAGCCCATTGACCATCCCGCGGATGCCCTGCGGCTTGTAATGCTCGACGAGGAACTCGACCAACTGCGGGTACTCCGCGAGATCGATCATTGCCTGCATCTCGTCCGAGTCCTTCGGATCCTCGAAGTAGCCCTTGCGCGAACAGACCGGGCCGATACCGCGCTCCACGGACTCGGAATCCGTGAGAGCCTGACCGCAGTGGGCGCAATGCGAGCAGACCCCCTGGAGGATCAGTTTGCCGTGGTACATCTTCTGGAGTTTCACCCCGCCAACGACGACGGTCGGGTCGACTGCGGGAGCGGTGGGAACTTGCGAGACGGGACGCTCGGTGCTCTCCGGAGCGGGGTCCTCCGCGGGCGGCGGGGGAACTGCGAGCAGACCAGTGGAACCAGTCAGTGCGGCGTTGTAACGGGCTTCGACAGCGGGATCGATCATCTCATCACCTCCGCCGGTCAATACGCGCGAATCTGTCGGATTTGTGGCGGCGCGCTCGGCTGCCTCTTCTTCACGAATGATTTGGTCTTTGATTTTGCTCATGACTCCATTACCAGGCTGACGAGATACTCATTGAGATCAATTGCCGTCCAATGGTCCCAATTGATTCGAGGAGCACAGATTCGACATCGGAATTCAAATCTACGTACTTTCCTGTTTTCGAAAACATGCGTAGCTTCGCGTCTACATCCGAAGCTATCGCATTGAAATTCAGGCGAAGCCGAAGATTTTGTGAGGGTCCAATTCAAAAATGTGAGACCAGTGCTCATGACTCCATCGTGGACTCGACGAGACACTCGTTGAGGAGCGTGATCATATCATCGAGCTTGCCACCATGTTTGAAAGCATGGACCGCTGATGCTTTGAGAGCCTCCATGGCTCTCGCAGTTTGATGCGACGTGAACTTCTCTTCGAGACCACCAGACAAGAGGAACTCGTGCACGGTTGCAACGGCTCTGTCAACGGCGGTGAGCTTGCCTTGAATGCGCTTCTTGATTGTGTCCACAACTGCAATCTCCATATCCGTATGTGATGGAGAGACGTGATCGCAGCCGAACTTGGCCTTGATCTGAGCGTTCCATTCTTGGCAAAGACGCCACGAATCATTGATACCAGCACCCGCAGGAATGGCTCTTCCAATAGCAATCCAGGCTTCTTCCATCATCGCTCTCTGCGTTCGAACGTTCGAGCCTCTCTCCTCCGCGGCGAAGGGAAGGAGAATCTTCCATTTCGATGTTAGTTTGAGCGAGATGTTCGCTGCGCGACCCGAATGATTCGGCACGGGCTGGCTGAGGCGCGCGTTCTCAACATGCTTAACGAAATTATCGATCCGGTCCTTCCACCATTGATGGTTCAAGACCAACTCGGTCGCATACTCTTTGGCTAGGAGATGTAACCTCTGCTCTGGAGTAAGTGGCCCCGGAGCCTGTCTTTGACTCATCCACGACGGGTGGTAAACCGCCTTAACCGAGAATGAAGGAATCGCCATCTTACCTCCAGTACGTCGTGCGATCGCGAATTTACGAGCTTGCGCAGAACTGTTACGATTGCATCACTCCGACGACGACTTCGGCCTCTCGCAATTCCTCTACAAGAGGCTTCAAGACATCACATTTCCACCAACGACGAAGCATCCCGTGTTTGGATGACTTTTGGAGGGTAAACCACTCCCCGAGCACAGGATCTGCCCACCAGGATCCTTTGCATTTCTCGTTTAGACGTTTCCTCAATTCTTCGGGATCATACGGGGTATTAGTGCTTGCGAATAGCGTAAAAATCTCGGGAATGGTCTTGAACTCGATGAACATTTTGACATATTTGGTGTGGTTGAAGCTCGGAAGGAGCTTCATCACACGCGGGTAATGCCTGTAAGCCGACGCGTAGTAGAAAGCATTCTTGCTCGGATGGTCCCACTCGAGCCCATCCAGAATCTCTTGCGTTGGAATTCCGCAGATGCAAGTATCTCCTTCCTTATGAGAGAGCATCAGGTGCTTCACGATAGCGACTCCTGAGCGAGTCTTGAGCCTCATCCGGACCCATTTCTCATTTTGCTTCTCCGGAGCCGGAGCACCCTTTCTCTCGAAAGGAGTTTTGTCATCACCCATAGCACACCTCCGCTGATCTGTACGCTCGGATGTTGCCGATCTGCGCGGGTTGTAGATCTGGCAGATCGGCACGTACTCCCCGTGATCACATGAGTATTACTCTCTCGATCCAGTACATCCCAAGTTTCGGAGCTGTCAAACACCGGAAACGAATGTGGAGGGGGCATCAACTGGATATTTCCATCCATTACAATCAAGAGACCGTAGAGTGGGATGGATGTGAACCACTGGGAGAAGACGATAAACTCTATGATCTATATGTTCAGGCAAGTCTCGCTGCCGAAGAAGACTACGCGACGGCGCTTGGACGAGCATCTCTTGGGATGGTAGGCGTATCTGATGATCAAGGCGGAAAAGATTTCCTCGAGGAATGCGTACAAACTATGATCGAGTATGCCATTGATGATTTGGAAAAGAATTTCTCACCAGTTCAACATGCTTCATGGTGCGACCATCCGGAATGCGTTGTAGCGGGGATCATGGCGGCATGAGAGCACAAGAAGACGGATTTCTCCAAGCCGTGACGATTCAAAATCACGATCTCAAACGAGCCAATTGGGACTTTGTATACGAGACAAACTGTCCAGGGTATCCAAAAGAGGGTCTTAAAATCTATAGGTCCACGAGTGCTCGCAACGTCGCGGGCGTTCCATTTCGCAAACTGGCTTCTATTGTTTGGTTCGAGCGTAAAGGGCAGACAAATTTTCTGAACTTCGCTACGACTGACGTGTCCAATTTGGAACATAATTCTCGAAATCAATCGAGTCTCAAGATTCAAGAGTGGGACACAAACTTGATCATGAGTGCCATGCTGGCCGTCTGGATTCCCTGGTTATGTTGCAATAAAGAACTCCATCGTTGGGTGGGAAAACACCTGAATCCGAAATCATTGCAGCAACGTTCGTTTCGTTGCATTAAGAATCAGTGTGCATATCTCGGAACAGATTCTTATACCGTTCGAGATATGCCGGCTGCAGCAATGAACGGAGTTCTTCTTCTAGAACAGAAGTACAGGGAGTTCAACGGGATTGATATTCGAGAGTCAATGGAAAAATGCCGCGAACAATTCAAATTTTTGGTAGGTCGCCATGTTTCGTTCGAAGATGTGAAGACAGCATGGGATGAAACTGTGACCGCGAGCGTATTGGAGTCCTGAATGAGTCAGATCCTAAGGTCATCTGTGCTTGATCGAGCTCTAACTCAAGCTGTGGGTATTTACAAAAGGTCGGATATCAAGAATTGTTCGGTTGGAACGACTGATACTAGGGGGATTGACGATTTCGTCAAAGGGATGATCATGATGCAACAAATCATGGGAATCCAGAAACCCATGATTTACGGAGTTGCAAAGGCCACAGCGTTCTTCTTCAACACTTCAAATGAACAAGAAGTTCTAGATAAACTCTCTGGCTTGAGAGAGGTGAAGCGCACCCCGACACCCAACAAAGTCCTACTCAAGATGGGTTTGGCGAGGATGCATGAGGTGATGAAAGCTATTGTTGCAGTAAATCGCAGCAAACAAAATAGTAGAGATTATTTGGCGCAACAGCGTTTGGAAAAGCCTGGTGAGTTCCATCCGCAAGATCCTGTGGACTTGGAGTTTCCTGACCTTAGCAACGTTCAGAACATTCTTGCATTTCAACAGAGAATTTCCAATCCGGCTCAAAGCCGGAACGGTGATATTGCGTATTTGGTTGATTATCATTGGATCGGTAACAAGTTGGACGATCTTATTCTCTTCACGAAAAAACCGGAAGTAAATGAGATTGTAATTCAAGAGTCTTGGGACCTCTGTTCGGTTGCAGGAGTAATGGAATCTTGAGACGGCTCGCATGGTTGTAGCTCGCGCGATCCGCGACGTACTGATCATGTGATCAACCGAACTTCCTACCAGTTTAAAACGGCGATCGCAGAAAGACTAACCGTCTGGTTCGTCACACGCCCTGACATCCAAGAATGGCTCGACGCCGAGTTGGTGAAACTCGGTACGGACTTCTTCTTCGAGTGCGACAGCATCTCGGCCTTCGGAATCGGGAAGCTCCTGACCGGGATTCGGGTCTGGGGTACTCATCAGCACATGCCGCTCGATCCGAATGCAACCTTCTTCACGAAGAGGATGCACGAGGAGATCATGCGAGAAGGGTCATTCCAGCGTTTCTGCGTGCATGAGGTAGCGGACGTCATCCCCCTCATCCAGAAGTGCCAAACCAACATCGGGAACGCAGTCCATCAAACTCAATTTTGGAAGGATAACGTGGTCAAAATCCGGCGCATTGTGGGCAACAACAAGAAGGTTCGCGAGGTCATGACTGCGTAAACTCGAATAGGCTTGAGCGTAAGCTCTCCTATGAAGATTAAGATCCATCAGACTAGGGCCGAATGTCAAGAGGTTGATGTTGCGGAGGCATGTCGCGAACGTGCAGCTGAGCACATGCAACGCCACCTTCAGAACCCTATCCGGACCGAGCGCGGCTACGACACTTGGGATAATCCGAGCAAGCCCATCGATCTGTGGACTGCCAAACTCTTGCTCGAGATTGCGGAGCTCTTCCAGAAGACCGAGCCGAAGCCATTTTGATGGAGAGGCTCGAAACTCTTCTCATTAGGATAGAGAAGATACTTCAAAATCTGGAGCGGGCTCCTCGCATGTGGGGTGGGGATGATGCTCAAGAAGCTCTTGTCTTTGCACTAGTTGGACTTCGACAGGTCATCTTCGGATACCCGGAATTCGATACCCTCACGGCTTTGATACATTTCACCCGGGCGGTCAACGGACAGTCTGATAACCGGCCACTTTCTTATATTCTTCGCGAAGAAGGGATGAGTGATCAGCTTCCGCGCCTTTTAGGGGATTTCGCGAGATGTGTAGCTCGAGATTTCCCGCCGCTCACTCCAGATGTGGTTGACTGGCAAAATCAACAAATGGTTCGCGAAGTCATGGAGAGCTAAATCCTGCGTGCGCGAGCGTACGATCGGCGGAGGTTCCGCATGGCGCTCGATCACGACGGCGATACGGCAGAGGTGCAGGGTTCAGGGTCCAAGCCCTACCAGCTCAAGAACTCGGGTGGAGTCAAGAGCTGCTCTTGCCCTGCATGGCGCAATCAGTCGGTTCCCATCGACAAGCGCACCTGCAAGCACCTGCGAAAGGTCTGCGGTGATGCAGCTGAGACGGCCCGTATTGGCGGTATCTCTGCCGTAGGGATCACCACAGGTCGCCTCCCGACCTCTGCACCCAACCTTAGCAACGCTCCGAGAGCCGCGTCCGGCAACGGGAATCCGGTGTCGAGCGTCGCTCTTGGTGAGCCGGGTTGGGAGGGCAAAAGCGTCGAATCGTTCGTCAACCACTGTCGCCGCGCCGGCATGGATTTCCTCATGCAAATGCGGCCTCAGATCGAGGAGATGGCGGAGAAGGAGCTTGGACGCAAGCTCCGTCAGGACGAGAAAGCGAAGTTCTTCGGGCCGCCCATCCTCCTCGCACATCCGTTTGAGGAGGCCGATATTAGCCCCAAGGGCTGGTGGATGAGCGAGAAGCTCGATGGGGTGCGCGCCTATTGGGACGGGAAGCAGTTCATCTCCCGCCAAGGCAACATCTTCTACGCCCCGGATTGGTTCCGGAACGGTCTTCCCGACCACCCGCTCGACGGTGAGCTGTGGATGGGGCGTCATGCTTTCCAGCAGACGATCAGTGTCGTCAAGAGCGTGGATTCCGGAGACCGCTGGAAGAAGGTATGCTACCGCGCGTTCGACATGCCACACCTCACCCTCGAAGGATTCGAGAAGCGGATGGAATTGCTCGAGGGTGTCCTCAAGCATCGCCACAGCGACTTTTTCAAGATGGTCGATCAAAACCCATGTCTCGGGCTCGATCACCTCAAGCAGGAGTTGGATCGCTTGGTTGCTCTCGGGGCTGAGGGGGTCATGATTCGCGAGCCGAAATCTCGGTACGTCGCGGCCCGGAGCGCCACCATTCTGAAGGTCAAGCCGTGGAAGGATGCGGAGGCCACGGTCATCGGTTATGAGGCCGGGAAAGGCCGCCACAAGGGCAGGACGGGCGGTCTGGAGGTTCGGACGCCGGAAGGCATCGAGTTCAACCTCGGCGGCGGGCTCACAGACGAAGATCGACGCAACCCTCCTCCGATTGGATCTGTGGTGACTTATCGCTACATGGACAAGACCGACGCTGGGAAGCCGAAGGGTGCTAGTTTCATTGCGGTGAGGGACTACGAATGAGAAGCGCACCAATGAAGATCACAATCGCATTCCACACTGATGAATCCGAGGGTCAGGTCGTCTCTTCCAAAACATACGACTTTTCTCGGTCAGGAGTATGGGACAAGCTTCAAGGCGTCTGCGCTCAGTACGAAGATGAAGGTATCACCATCGATCATGGTGGAGACCGTGAGACTTATGAGCTGGATCTCGCGGATGGGTTCTCCACCCTGGTTGAGGGCGAGAAACTGGCCCGCGATATGATGGCTGTCGTGGAGGATGCTCTCAGCGCATGAATATCATTCCAGGTGCCAAGTACAGGATCGATGTGACGGCACGTCTTCGAAAGTTGGAGAAGAAGCCATCCCAAAATGGGTTGGACCAACTCAAACGAGAAGCCGCAGAGCATCAGATTTCATTGGTGCCTTGGGAGAAACGCATCAAGTCGCTGGAAAAACAAATTGTCCTTTATGAAGTCATGGAGTCGTGATGGAACACTGTTGGAAAACTATCATCCAAAACGGGTCCTTGGAGACGCAGGAATGCATTGTCTGCTCTCTCCGTGTAGTGGAAGACTATTCGATGAATGCGCAGTGGCTCCGCAGAGGCGGGCAGCGTTTGTCAAAGGAACTGGTTCTGGAGCAAATTCCGGATTGCGACGTCATGTTCTGTATCGAGGTGATGGACTCGTGATCAAGCATCTCGCCAGTCTCAGTCGACTGCTACAGTCGGGATATGCCCTTTCCAAGAAGAAAGGCAATTACACGGAGCAGTTGACAAAGATTCCGGGCTTCATTGGGTCATTCAACATTGACGGTGTTGGCGATGTGTCCGATGCTCCCGCTGGACAAGAAGGACACTTGCTTGTCGAAGGAACCTGGAAAGTAGTCCACGGGCCTCCCTGTACCTTCATGTCAGGTTGGGAACAATGCGATCCCACCAGGCCTCTTTACACGGTCCTGTTTTTCTTTGCAGGACACAAGCAGATCAAATTCTTTCGGGAGGACCCAACCGAGACCGTCGAACAATGGATTCCAGAAGCCGTCGTCCATGAGGCTCTGACGTCCTGATGAATCAAGTCGTCGAGTACCACGAAGAAATTCCATCCACGATGTGCAATATCGGCGGGAAGAACAAAATACGACTTGAAGCTCGTCTCGTGGCTACAATCCAATCTCATGGGCAGCGGGTCAACGACTTGAAGTTTCGAATTGAAGAGGAACTTCCTTATGAGATTCAAGAAAAACTCAACGGCCAGTCACGATCTCGTTGGGATTATAAGATGCGCAGGGTAATCGGGGAGAGCCGATGGGGCATCTGCGGAATGCGTTATAGCATCCACCCTCCGCTGCCGAAACCCTTTCCCGGGTATCCTGCGATCTCGCAAGCTGAGTTCATTACGGTGATGCAATTGCTGGCAACGCCAGGACCGCACAATGGCGAGATCATCGGACAATACTTCCGAATGCTCGAGGTTTATCCAGCGTACGAGACTGGCAAATCTTGGATTAAAGACATCATGCCAGAATGGTTTCGTTACCTGATGCAGGGCGTTGAACACATGAGACTGGCAGATATTCGGGAGATCATGGAGCAATGACGAAGCCTGTGATTTTTCCATATGAGACGTCAAACACTCGTTCTCCAGAACACAACATTCTCCGAGTTCTGTTTACATATTGGCTGAATACCGGAGTTCTCGATACCTGGATGAGAGAGACCGAAATTAAACCCATTTCCAATACTGCATGTCATGTTGGAAGGGCCTTTTTGATGGCTCGTCTTGAACCAATTCGAGTGGGGTTTCTTGAATGGATTATGACCGACCCGCTCGCTAGCTTCATGACGACAGATTCCGTCCGAAAGCGGATTCACGCATTCGGCACGAAGGAAGATGTTGATCATCTCGGTCCATGTTCATATGAACCTTTCGACACCATTGCTGGAACACGATTCAAAGTCGTTTCAGACATTGACAGGGCTCGTCTTCCGAAGGACATCAAAAAGTCTTTCCACACCAAGGCTCGTCGCTTCGTAATCAAATTTGCGGAGCAGTATCTCAAATGGGACTGGGAAGACAGTAATATGACTGGAGGCGATGAGCCGACTGAGATTCAGCGCAAACGAGATGTTAAGGACTGGATCGAATTCGCCATCAAGCACGACAGTCAATGGGTGGCTTCAGAAAATTTGCGCCAAATTAGGAATCTCTATCGTCGAATGTCCGCTTTCGAGAATCTTGAAGATGTACTTCACGATTTGCTTCAAGAAGCATCAGTGGCGAATGTTATGCTCTCATGAGTAAGGGTCCGGCACGCTCGAGAATCGTGTCAGACCGTGGACACGTGTGGACTGATGACGGTCCACCTACTAAGAGTGCCATTTATCCGGGTCGAAGGCAGCGCATTAGATGTGTTAATTGTGGAACTATTTGCGAATTTCCGAAAGCACACGCATTTCCTGATTTCAACGACTACAAAACTACATACGTTCCGGTTCAGGCTTGGGCCGGAGGCTTGAATATGAGATTTCACAATTGTGATGTGCTAATGATTGCGAGAATCATGAACGAATGAAGTCGCCGAGTGAACATATCTGGCGTCTCAACACTGTCAAAAGAGTTGGTGGTCATGCCAGGCGTCGCTATTGGGAATGTCGCAATTGCGGATTAAAGACAACTTCATTCACACTCAGGCCTCCTGAACAAGAAGCTCTCCATCCATTTGTTCGAGACTTGACATGTCAAGAGACCCTAATATACCATATTATATCTTCTTAATATATGCCATATATTTACGAAATTTATGGCATATATTCGACTCATCCAGCAGATACTCGAATTTTCGGCGTAAATTTTCTCGTGAGTAACAAAGGTCGACCCGGCTGGCTCCCAACTTTGAAGGATCTATTTGGTCCGGCCAAAGTAATTCCTCATAGGGAGCGATCGACGTCCGTAAAAACCACTAAACTGCCGGAAGAATTGGATCCGAGTTTGTCTGTAGACCTTGGAGATCTTGAACTGAGAACAACTCAAACTGAATCTGAAAGAATTGCGCTTCTTCCTGCGCCACCGCCTATTGGGTTTGAACCAGATCTTTCTGAGTTCGGAGTAAAGGAACCGACTTTCGGATACCGAAGCGACCCTTCCGAAAAGCAAGGTTCCGGAGCGGGTGGTTACGACTTGAACGGGTCATATTTTGCCGATGATGTCGATTTGACAGATTTCGGTGGTCTTTGGGTCGTAGTGGATCGCGGAGATGCTAAGAGCAGACCCGCAGGCACTCAGCGTTATGGAGTCTGCCGTGTGGATGACCAGCCGGGGAAAGTGGATCACCGACGCGATATGCGTGAGCTCGGAATCCAAATTCGACCTTCGGAAGGAATCGGTGAGTCTTACGAAGAAGCTTGTAAGAGTGCAGAGCAGATGAATTTCATAGAACTAGACATGAACTCATGAGCGAAGAAGTTGGTAAGAATTTGAGACGACAATGGATTCAGGTCAAGCATTCAGAATTGATCCGATATTCTGACGACAGTCCGTATAGATCTGAATGCCCTCATTGCGCTTATAATCCACCAGGAATTCTTTTGGTCGTTAGAACTAATGGTGGCCTTTCTCGTTTGGATCATTGCTCAGGGTGTGGACAACAGTATATCTATACTGACGACACAATTAACGGAGAAGCTCTCTCCCCGACGATTGAAGAATGTTTGGTTGGGGAGATCATGGGATCATGACTCAATCACCAATGGACCCTGCTGGTAGTTATTTCAATTGCCGATTTCAATACGCGTCGGGTAAAACCTGCGGGAGCCCGACTCGAAATGCATTCATCATGAAATGGGGCAACGTGAAGTATCGATGTCCAAACCATAAACTAGATTTCATTGAAGTCCGTTTTCTAGTAGAAGAAGTAACAGTTGAAGAAGGTCTTGTGTTTGAGGTTATGAACATATGACCACCGAATCAATCACAAAAAAGAGAGGACTTCAACGTCGAATTGGGATCGCTCCGACGTCGACCATCCGAATTACAGAAGCTCGTTTGCGAGCTCTCATTTTAGAGGTCCTACCGACAGATTCCTCCAAACGAATGGCTATTTCTGGTGTCCTGTATGCGATTGAAGATAAGCTTCAAGCTCGTCCGATGATCGAATCATCGAATGGACGATCAATTCAAGGTTGGCACTTGGTCCAACCTGGTGACGTCAGATTGGCAATTTGTAGGCTGACGAACAAGGTTAAATGGGATGGAATGTTCCCATATCGCATCAAATGAAATTCAAAGACTATAGGATCATGAGGTAATAACATCGGCCGCAATTTGAGTTTCGATGAGATATAGGATGAATTCTCGAGCCTGGGGCTCAGTGAACCATCCTTGGAGATTGCAAGTGCAATTCATGTCATCTGCAGTCATTACTACTTGTCGTCCTGTTCCAACCCATTCACTCCACATCTTGACAATATGCTCGAATCGCCACCGTTCGAGCTTAGTCCCTGTAGTGGAACCTTCAACTTTGATCAGAAGCTTATTGGAAACGAGATCCTGACCACATGATACCTTGAGTGTCATGTTCGAGAATCGACTCACTAGCTCTTGTAAATCTCTACTCCATTGAGTCCGCTGTAGCCACGCTTTGTAATCTGCAGCGGATTTATTTCCGTGCAGGATCGCGCTTTGAATATAGTGGAAATCTCTCCACCTATCGCCTTTCCAACGCTTAGGCATGGAGATATAATGTCTCTTCTCTGAAGAGACAGGTGAAGATATTCCGGAGACAAGGTAGACCGTTCCGTCGTAAAAGGCGCACGGGTATTTGAAATCATCCACAATTAATGTGCATTTGCCTCTGGCTCCCACCGTGATACTGGCTTCAATTCCGTAATGTGACAGAGCGGCGAGAAACCGGCTTTGTGTGCGCGAGACGCGCGATTCGTAAGAGCTCACTTGTTCATTACTCGAGCCATGGCCAAATTTGCGTGTATGCTAGATTTCGAACCGTTGCGCGTACAACACGCGAATGAGTCGTCCCATCTTATCATCTGACGAACGAGTCCTGCGGCGTGCCTGGCTGCGTTTTCATACGGGTCAGCGGAAACCGTTCGTTTTTCGCGAGAAAAAATACTCATTTGAAATTATTACGGGAGAAGATGGTGGTTCGAAGCTCGTTCTTGTTGTGATGAGCGAGTGGCCTGGAGAAGGCAAATGGCTTCCTCTTAGTTCCCCAGATCCAGATGTGATTTTGGAAGCCATCAATAGCCACACTGTTCAGGAGATCATGAATTCTTAACTTGTAACGAAGTTCTCATCCGATCAGAGTAGATAATCAATATGACACCCGATCAGATCCGAGCAAAAATTGCAGCAGATTTGTCCGTAAGCCATCCTGGAGAAGACGTCCGAGTGGATATCGGACCTGTCCCATACGGAAATTTTGTCTGGAATGAGAAGGGTGAAGTCCATACACCCATGGCAACGGCTGAACTAGCGAAGATTCTAGGGGCTCCAGAAGACGTTCGATCCTGGATTCGGAATCTACCTCTCGTAAAGTTCGATGTATCTCTTCTAAAGAGTAATTCGAACTAATGAGTGACGAACTTACCACAACAAATCAATCACCTCCTTGGCGCTGGCCCGGAATCCTTGTTTGGATTTGGAGGCTTCTATTCGGATCGCCAGAACTTCCAGAACCAGAACCAGACTCTGCCCCCCGATGTTCTACTCGAGATTGTGAAGGTTATGAAGACCCGCGCTGTCAAGGCGGGAATTGCACCGCATGTTGCAATGAATACTGTGGATCTGTGTGTCTTGCATCAGTGAATTTAGAATTTCGCAAACAAGACTTGGAATTTAAGCGAGAACTGCTCGCATTTGCATGTGATAGATTTGGTAAAGCAAAGCATTCACTTGCATATGAGTTAGTGACGAAACACCAAGATAAATTTGTCATTTTGTGCCCGGATTGTGGCACTCGTCTTAAACTATCATTCAAGAACAGTCCGGCGAGTGATTTGATCAAAGTTCTAGATAAGATGCCGGAGGATTGTGACGAGGAAAAAGTTCGTCAGGTCATGGAGTCATGAGTCCGGAAGAATCAGAACTTCGGCGTCTTTTAGATGATGTGCTGTTGGCCTGTCAGATTGATTTACAAAAAGATCTGACAGATTTCTCCGAAGCCAAACCAAAAGACGTACAAGGAATTTTGCATCGGCAAGCCAAACTCTCCGGTGCAAAAATCGTGGCTTCTGCCATTCATAAGGCCATCAATAAATTCGACAAGGAAAAAGGCCGTGAGTGAGGCTTACGAAGAGCCCGAATGTCCCGGAGAGGGCAGATGCCACGGGTGCCTCAAATGGTGCTCTTATTGTGGTGACTGTGACCTCATGTGCGACGACCCCGAATGCGATACTCATAAACGCATCGAGGAAATTCAAAGAGACTTTCGATATTCGCAAATCGAAGTTTCAAACGCGGAACGTGAGTTGGAAACTGCTCGAAAGAATCACCAGGAAACAAAAGAAACTCTTGATAGATATAAACGAGGGCCTATTCAGATGGTTCCACGTGGGAAACGCATTAACATCGTACGTAATATCATGGAGTCATGAAGTGGAGACCGCATAGATGGAAACTGGTTGACACACAGCCAGATCCGATCGCTCACCAGGATCGAATGTTTTTCGAATGCCGACGTTGCGGCTTCAAGACTTCCGGTCTTTTCAAGAAACCATCCGGTAAGTACGCGATCGACTGTAATGAACAGACAATTCGTACAGTGCTGGAATCATGAAACATCGCATCCATTTTGACATGGAGACGCAAGATCCGGATGATGTGATGACGCTCGCCATCCTGGCAACGCATCCGAGGGTCGAACTTGTCTCCGTAACGATTACTCCTGGTGGGCCCGATCAAGTCGGGCTCGCAAGACACGTGCTGGATCATTTGGATCGCAAAGATGTTCCCATTGGAGGAGATCCGAGCCGAACAAAGCCTGCGGTGAGCGCATTTCATGATAAATGGCTCGGCTCGTTCTCATTGATGCCGGACAGATATGCGCTCGATGTCTTGAATTATGCGGTAGATTTGGGAGCAACACTCTTAACAGGAGCTCCTCTTAAGAATTTCATTTCTTTGCCGCGCTTCCCGCGATGGGTGGCACAAGGCGGATTTGCTGGTGATTCTGTGGTGCCCCCGGAATATCGTCTAGAGAAATTTGCCGGACGAGAAACCTGTCCAACTTTCAATTTCAACGGCGCTCCAAAAGTAGCGGAAGGAATGCTGGCCAGTTCGCATATTGGAGAGAAGCTACTCGTAGGTAAAAATGTATGTCATGGAGTCGCATGGGATCCCGAGTTCCATGCGAGAGTTAAAGCGCTGCCTAAACGAACTGCTGGGTTAGATCTCGTGCTCAAAGGGATGGAACTCTATCTAGAGAAGAATCCTGATGGGAAAAAACTTCACGATCCTTTAGCGATGGCCGTAGCTATTGAGCCTGAGATTTGCGAATTTCAGCGCGTCGATATGTACCGACATAAGGGCGAGTGGGGGGCTCGCTTGAACCGCGACAGTGATGTAAAAATCGCTATTGCGTTGAGAGATAGACAGCGATTTTTCGAAGTGCTAACCGAAGCTTAATCCGTAATTCGGATTCAAATTTAGCTGCCCATTCCATGGCGGGCTCCGGATGATGCGACAATCACAAGTTGCATACATGGTTCCAGCCCAAACCGCTTGACTCTTGTAAACTTGCTGCAGAATCGGGTACCCATTCGGGTAATACTCGGGAGGATAAGTTGGTGGCGGAGATTCCTCAGGGTCTAATTCATGCGGATCAACTGGGTCCCCTTGCCGATGTACGACTTTAAGGCCTGATCCACCACAAGTCCAGCACTTTCCATTAATAAACACGCAGTCCATATCAGATCATACCGAGAGATGCTCATGATCAAGTGGGAAGCTGAAGAAAAGCAATGGTTCATGAAACTCATCGAGGCGATGGTCAAGAAACCTGACGAAGCCAATTTTGCTCGTCGCAAAGTATTCTTCGATTTGGAGCTTCTCCTCATGGTGGATCCGAAGGATGAGGAGATTTTCACTGATACTGTGCTCGACGGCCTCATCGAACAGGTCAGTATTCGAACTGGCGCTCTCAAGCCTGTCATCTACCTGAAAGACAAGCCAAACGCAAAAGCGAGGGAGCAACTTAATTATGCCTATCACCAAATCTAAAAAACTCGTTCATTATGTGGTGAGTTATATCCCGCTCTTGACGGGTAATGCAGGACAAACGCTCGATCTCGAACCGAGTTCGATGAGAGCTTTTTCGAACATGATCAATGCGCTTCCAGACGGAAGAGCCGAGGCCATACTTTGGGGTGTGTCGCCCGAAGGCGACCCGTGGCCGATTTTCGTTCTGGATGAAGCAGAACAGATTTTCAATCATATTGTTGACTGGTCTGAAGGGTCTCCTACCAGCTGGTTCAACTTTCACATTCTGAGTCGGGAAAAAGACTATGCCATCGCCCTGATTCCAAAGGTCGAGAAGTCTGTAGAGCGATACAAACTGGCGTGGGAGCTCAAAAATGGCGAGCCTATTGCTCAAGGTATGGACTACCAGATTCTATACAAAGGTGTTTATTTCTCGAGCGAGCCCGGGGCTGTCTCAACTACTTTCAAGACGGTGCAGCCTCTCTTGAAACCGAATGTAAAGATCGGATTCGTGGAGCGTTCTTCACTTGGACTGAATCTCGAGGAGACTCCTGAAAATTTGGACCTCAAGTCGAGAGTCGCATGGATGGGTCCATTCGAAACTCAAACGAATGCCCATCCCTATATGACTTCTCTCTTCCCGAAGGTCGTTAAGAGCCGAGCAAGGTTGAAGGCAGAACGCCGAGCAAGACGCTGATGAGTTCGCGTATTTCGCATGTTCTGCAGATGGAACTGGTTCTGAAGCAATTTCAAGACCAATTCGACAATCTTGCGAAATACGCGAAATGTGACGCCGCCGTTACCTTCAAAGTGCTTGCTACGATCTTCAAAAATCATCATTGCGAACATCGTATGGCTCTTGATAAATGCGCACATCCTGAATGCATCGTCCGACACGTGATGGAGTCGTGATGAACGGCAAGCCGATGAAGAAAGCCATTCATCGGTGGGAGCTCGTCCCGTCGAGCATGGGAATTCATTTAGCGGGAGGCGCCACCAAAGAATCTCATATTCAGATGCATCTTCATGGGTTCCGATCATACGTTTGCAAGCGTTGTGGGGCGGGACCTGTTAGAATCCGTGAGGAATCTCATAAATCATCCATTAACAAGAATGCTCTCAAGCAAGGAATTTCCAGCGATTGTAATTATGAAATGGTTCGCGGAATCTTGGAGAGCTAATCATGGATGATATGAGACTTGAAATCACGCCGTCGAGAACTGAAACGATCATTTCAGCGCTCAATCGATCGATTCAGGTTTCCGGAAAAGGTCCGGATCAGAAGACTGCACTAGCAGATCTTCACACCAATCTCGAGAAGACTCTCGGCAAACTTTATACTTACGCAGTGCATGTGGATAAAAAGGAAGTCTGCTTGTTCCCTCGCCCACGATGATTATCTGTGATGGTTGTTGTGGGCTGCCCATAACGGCGACACGCTTTCTACGCATTAAATCTGAGCCAGGTCGAACCATCGCATGCTGCGATGTCTATTATCAAAACATTCTAAAAGTGGATCACATGAAGTATTACGAAGAGATCACTCTGGAAGAATGCTTGCTGATGAGAGTCGCAGAGGTCATGGAAGCTTAGGATTCCATGACCTCTCGCACGCAGTCTGACGCATGATGCAAGCTATCCACGACTCGAAGTCCAATTAAGAAATCTTCTGCGACTTGCGGATTGGTGCGCTTCAGTTCATGCCATTTGTCGAAGAGATGCATAATTACAGTCTTTCGCTGACGTCTTGAAAGGTTCATAAATTCCAACACCGATTCATCCCACATTTCCATACATTATCTTACAATAAAAAGCGTAAATTTGTGCAGTTCGCATGTAACATGCGGCATGAGCTACGAGTTGGTCGAGGGCGGACGTGTTCCCATCAAGGCATGGACGAATGGAGTGAAGTTCGAAGCTGGAGCCAAGCTTCAGCTTATCCAGGCCGCCACGCTTCCCATCGTGCATGGGCATATTGCTGTCATGCCTGATGTCCATTTCGGTATCGGGGCGACAGTCGGAAGTGTCATTCCGACCCTGAAGGCCATCATCCCGGCGGCTGTCGGGGTAGACATCGGATGTGGTATGGCCGCCGTGCGTACCAGTCTCAACGCCTCAGATCTTCCGGTCAATGCTGACAAGCTTCTCTTTGACCACATTTCAGCGGCCGTTCCGCATGGTAGCGCCAAAGATAAAGGCGCGGTCGGGTCCTGGGAGAAGACCCCGAAGTACGTCACAGAGGCGTGGGGGAGGCTTGTCCCGGGCTTCAAGGAAGTCGTGGGACGTCATGGTCGTGCGAAGGAGGGAAATCCGGAAGGACAACTTGGGACGCTCGGAGGAGGTAATCACTTCGTCGAAGTATGTCTCGATCAGGACCAAAACGTTTGGTTCATGCTCCATTCCGGATCCCGCGGGATTGGGAACAAGATCGGAACCTATTTCATCGAGCTCGCTAAGAAGGACATGGAGCGTCTCGACCGTCGTCTTCCAAACCGAGACCTCGCGTATCTGGATGAAGGTACCGAGCATTTCGACGACTACGTGAAGGCGGTCAGCTGGTGCCAGGACTATGCTCGCACAAATCGTGATCTCATGATGCGAGCCGTGATCGAGGCGGTCCGCAAGGCTGGACTCCCGCGCTTCACTCTTACCGGAGAAGTGGTGAATTGTCACCACAACTATGTGGCTCGAGAGCATCACCTCGGAGAAGATGTATGGGTGACTCGTAAGGGTGCTGTGCGTGCTCAACTCGGGGACATGGGCATTATTCCGGGTTCGATGGGCACCAAGAGTTATATCGTGCGCGGGAAGGGTAACCCGGAGAGCTTCAATTCATGTTCACACGGAGCAGGACGTACGATGGCTCGTGGGGAGGCCAAGCGGAGTATCACACTCGAGGAGCACCGAGCGGCGACGGAGGGTGTGGCTTGTCGCAAGGATAAGGACGTAATCGACGAGAGCCCGAGTGCTTACAAGCCGATCGAAGATGTAATGGCAGCTCAAAGCGATCTGGTCGATATCGTTTACACGCTCAAGCAGATCATGTGTGTGAAGGGCTAGTCTTCTATGGAAGATCCTAACTGGACCAGGAGCCTACAACTCAAAATGCGCGAGGTGACGCCTGAAGAGGCATCACGCCTGTTGAAACTTGCAGCTGACCAAATGGTGGCTACTCGAAGTTCCAGCGGAGCAATCGTCGAGAATGGTGTTGTAATCGTTTCTTGGTTATGGGATTACAATGGTCCTTGGGAAGAGATCGAGCCGGCTTCCTAGAACGTGAAACCTCTCAAAAATCCATTAGTCGTCCATTGTGAACGCGAAGAGTTCGACGTCTATATTGGACGACCCGGACCTTGGGGTAATCCTTTTCGCATCGGGATTGCTCAGAATCGAACTCAAGTCATTGCCAAGCATCGCGAGTGGTTTTTGAGTCAACCTGAACTTATTGAACGCGCAAAGAAGGAACTCCGCGGGAAACGATTAGGCTGCTGGTGTTCGCCTAAAGCCTGTCATGGCGATATTCTCGCGGAGATCGCTAATGAATAAGTCAGAGGAATTTCAAGCAGCCATCCTGAAGGAATACCCTCATCTAAAAATCGATGTGGATCCTCCAGCTAAGCCCGATGGGGTTACATGGCTTGCATTGGCTGGAATTGAACCGCGCATTGAGGTGGAATGCAAGGAGGGGCGCGGATTCGGAATTCATGTCATGTTTCCGAATGACCCGAATAGTAGTGTTCCATTTGCTGGACCTGATGCCATTTTCACTGAAGCCAGTTTGGCGGTTCGATTCATCAGATCCATTTGGGAGAAAATTCACCGCCCCTTGAAATCAGGTGAAAAGTGGATACTCACGCAAGCTGCCAATGAAGCTTGGCTAGTTTCATACGGAAAATATTCAGTTCATTTGAATTCCGTGTGGGATATAGACTTCGTGCATCCCCCCATGACGATCCTCGAAGAGGGTTTGGATAATTCAGAATCCGAAAAACTTAGGCTCGAGCAAATTAAAGAGGATCTTCTCATAGTGGAAGCTGTCATGAGTTCGTGACTGAAGTTGGTATGCAGCACACGTAGGTAAATATATGCATGACGATGAGAAAGAATTCGCGCACGAGTCTTATGGGATGGTTGGGTTTAGCCGGTGCACTGGCAGTTCGGGGCGTCTATTCGGCAGCTCCCTCCCAAATCAGGGAACCTTCATTCGTCTTCGCCTAACGAGCGCGACTCGGAAACATTATCTCGGTCGTGATTGGTATCACGGGGATGTTCAAACGATGTACGAGGTAGATCTATCGGCAGCGCAATTTGCCGAGCTTCTGACCTCCATGAACGTCGGGTCCGGGGTCCCTTGCACGATCCGGTTCGCTGATGGTCGCCAAATGGCGCAACCTCCTGATGAACTTCTCGAAGCAGAACAGGTTCGTCATGATTTTGAAAGTAAAACGGAAACAGTAGCGAAAAAGTTGGATGGTTTTGCGAAGCAAATCATGGAAGTGCTAGACAAGCCAACCATTACGAAGAAGGATCGAGAAACTGCGAAAATGGCGCTAAAGTTGATCGTCCAAGACGTGCGATCCAACATTCCCTTCTGGCTCGAACAATTTAGTGAAGCTACGCAGAAGATCACGAGCGCTGCAAAGGCGGAGGTCGACGCATTTGTCACGCACGCGGTTATGGCGACGGGGCTTAAGAGCTTGCAAGACATCGCGAAGAGTGCCGTCCCAGCACTTCCTTCCAAACAGGAGTGCATGGTTTGCCACAATCCAAATTGTAAAACCCCTAATGAGCAACATTAGCTGCCATTAGGATGACTACTTTTCATTGCAATAATGTCACGTTCGAGCTATATCTCTCCGATGAAGAAGATGAACCTCGCGTGTCCGTGCGCAAAAAATATCCCGTAATTTTGCGTATCACGGATTTTAATATTCGCGATTACAAATTCCAACTCACAGCTAGAACGGCGAAAAGTATTGCCGTAAAACTGAAAGAACTCTCGAATCTCAGCGTCGTCAAAGACGTCATGGAGACTTAGCTCTCCATAATTGCTGCAATCTTTCGCAAATTTCGAGCTTCTTGACGCGCTCGTGTAAGGCTCTTGAATTCTGCGATAACTTCCCCATTAAACAAATTGACATCTCTAGTTGTCCCTTTTGGGAATACTAGAAAATGTGGTCCAGGACTGAAACCAGGGCTAGGAGTAATAGTTACCTTGGTTTCATCGGGTTCTAAGAAATCCCCTTCTTGGAGATTGTAGACCCCATAACGGCTTTGATATTTATAAACTACGAATCTGGGACCATGGAATCCTGAGTTCAGCATTCCATCATTGACCTTACGATTTGTAAATCATGCGCAGCTTGATGAGCTTGGGAAGAGTGTTCGTACTCTCCGATGAAATCGCCCTCGATAACATCGACTAATTTACCCCAGATTTCTTCGTCGGAACATCGAATTTCAATCCGAGGTGGATCGCATGTGAGCGTGTCAACAAACCCCTCGATAGGTTCATATCGGTCTCCTGGTTTAAGAAGATAGATTTTATAGGACCCTTCGGAGTCCCGATAGATGAAACACCGAGATCCGTAGACCTCAGGTAAAATCACGGAGACTGTCCGGACCCACGATCGAAGGCTTTGCGCAGTCTTGCGCGGAGTTCGTGCACATCGTCCAATCCGCTATAGCGAAAGACGTTCGCATTTTCCTCCGAACCGCCAACTCCATACTGTGCGTTCCACGGGTGAGCCAAGCAAATCACGAGTCCTCGAGGACGATTTCGAAGCCATGCGGTGAAATAGGGAGGGAAGTCGTCGAAGAGGATTCTACCGTAGACAATGGATTTGTCCTGAGTGACCGTGACGTTGGCGTCCGGGATGTTTTCCTGACACCATTCAACTTTCTCGGTCCATGCAGAAGTGGTTTTCACAGGCCCCTTGGTGAGAACGTGAAGCTCGAATTTGAATTCTCGAAGTTCATCTACGACTTCGAATCCCTTCCGAAGTCGTGGAAGACCGCGCCAAAATCCAGGCTGCTTCTTAATGAGGTCGCGTCGGCACGAAATATGGGGCGGAACATTGTCCCATCCTTCAAACACTGGCTCATTTGGGCCCCTGATCAGCTCCATTCGACGGTGCATTTCTCCGTCATAATCGGCGATGGTGCCATCGAGGTCGATGAGGGCGATGCGATCGGTAACACTCCGGTCAGTTGCGTTATTCATGATCCAGCCTACATCTCGAATTGCGAGATGTAAGAATGTTGAGGAGTGGAAGGGGGAAGAGGGGAGGACCGGGAAGTCCTCCCCTCTGGGATCAGGCGTGAGTGGCAGTACCGTTCTCGGCCTTACCAGCAGTCAGCAGATGCTTCCCGAGTTTAGTGTCGGGACCGATCATCTTGGAGATGATCTCTGTAACGCTTCCACCACCGAGGATGGAGAGAGGCGCCATGGCTTCCGCTACCTTCTCGATCATGCTGCTGTCAGCGAACGAGGAGAGGGCTGCGACGAAGGCCGGGGAAATCGCCTGAGACTTATCGACGATCGCCTGAACCTCTTGCCTGAGCCAAGCGATTTTCTGGTCCAAGCGCTTCTGCTCGAGCTCAATAGTTTGCTCGACGGCCGAGCGTTCACTGGCGAGCTTGAGAGACTGCACCTGACCGTTGGCTTTCTCAGCCTCCATCGAAACCCGTGCTTGTTCAGCTTGGGTCTTGAGGGATGCTTCGATAGTCACCAAATCGACAGCCAACTTGGACTGTCGATTCAGTTTCTCGAGCTCATGTTGTTTGCGAGAGGTTTCGCTCACGGCTTCGGCCATGCTCTGCTTGATGGTCTCGGATTCCCTGGTGAATTCGAGAATTCGTTTCTCCTTGGCGAGAGACAACGTGTGATTGATGACTTCACGTTGAGCTTGCACCAGGAGGTTCGTGACCGTCTTGTCCTCAAGATCCACTGCGAGGACTTCGACGTCATAGATTCGCATCCCGTTCTCAGTGAACGAAGTCCCGGGACGGCCTTGGCCTTCTACGGACTTGCCCAGAACGATGTCTCGGATGATATCATCCGCCCTCGCGTAGAACTCCTCGATCCCATGCTTCTTAGTCGCGCTACGGAGCTTGGAGCGCATGTGATCGCAGAGGAACTTGACGTAGTTCTCCACAGCGAACCAATTCTCCGAGGGACCTTCGAAATTGACTCGGTACGAGAGCTTGACTGCAAGCTTGCAGAAGTCATTGGTTTCGACTTGAATGACGTCCGATACCTTGTTGGCCTTGGTGAGCAGATAGGCCGTGTGAAGGAGATCATCCGTGGTCTTGGGCTTCCCTCGGGAAAGAGTGAGCACCTGCGGGGACTCATCATACTCGAGCATGACCGTCTGAGGACCGACCACGACGCGCTTCTCGCCGCTCTTGCGAACGAGCATCATGGAGTAACCGGTCCATACTTCGACCGTAACTGCACCATCCCATTTGGTCTGGAGCGTGATGGTCCTCGGAGAGGTGTATTGCGTCTTGCGATCGAACTGGTCGCCAGAGAAACCTCTCGCGGCCTTTCCAGTGATCCCATGGGCTCGCGGAGAGTCTCCAAGAGAGACGGTGTAGACCTCCGGGCCTCCCATGGCGGCCGATGCCACCATGTTCATCATGACGGTGGGAGGAGAGGCATTGCTCTCATTGCTGAGGGCTGACAGGTAAGCCGTGAGGTCGACTCCGGCGAGTTTTGCGTTATGTTCGAGTGCCTCTTGATTACCCGGGTAGAGCATCGAGCACGTCTTGAGGTCCAAGATGCGACGCACGATAACCTGGCTACGGGGGTCCGGCAGGAAAACCGTGGGGCCCTTCGTCAAGGAAATCTCACCGAGATTCCGGTCCAGGACGTAACGCGCCTCACCAGGCGGGATTGCGATCCCGTAGCTGACCTCGGAGGAATCGTATTTGACGATCGCGTGCTCCTCGCGCGGGAAATAGATCATCTGATCCTTCCCGGTGATGAACAGCTCTTGTCCGACCTTGTACGAATTTCCGTTCTCTTCGTAGTCTGCGATAACCTTGACGTAGATTCCGGAATTCTCGTTGAGTTCGATGGCCTTGTGCTTGCGAGTCTTCTCCGTCTTACCATCGCGTTGAACTTCACGCGTGGCGAAGACCTCGGTCGGCTTCGGGAAGACTACGGCAGGACCGCGTTCGTACCGCTTGTTCCCATCCTCGTCATAGAGAAGGCTATACTCTAGACGACCGAGGGTGACTGCTTCACGAACGAGTCCATCGCGGTCATCCGGAACCACTTCAATACCCGTGGGAGGGATGTAGAAGGAAACTTCGGTTCCCTTGATGATAATCAAATTTCCCATCGTAAGATCGGGAGCTTGTTCCGGAGTGACGGATGAGCCATCAGCCCCTCGGATGACGGCACTCTTCCAGTTCTTCCGGGCAGCGTCTTCATCATAGACGCGGACCAAGAGATACTGGTTTGAGCGAATGTGGTGTCCTTTGAGTACCTTTGCCATCTGGCCGGGCCAGAGAGGAAAGGAAACAGGACCAGGAATGTTGACCTTCCGGCCGATTTCGAGATCTGCAGAAGAGAGTTTTCCTGTTCCAGTGGGACGCTTTGGGTCCTTGGCAGGATTCTTCAAGACGATGTACCAACCCTCAGGGGCGGTTTGTACCGTCTGAATGGCTTGATCGAGTGGGACTCGTTTGAAGCGCTTGGTCTTCGCATCGAAAATGACCGGCTGATCGGTCGTGGAGAGACTCTGCTTTGTCGGTCCTACGAAGACATCGACGTTGCCCTTGGTCTCGTCTGAGACATATACGAACTCATTGGGAGCGAGAATCATGTCTCTTTCTCGCCGTGCCCGATCTTCTGCTTCACCCATTTAGAACCTCCATTATCTGACGACCTTGACTTACACTTACGACCCTTTGAGGGTACTAAACTCATTTAGTCAATATCTGAACAACCCTGCCGCCCGTCCATTATGTACTATCAGAAGTGGCCAGCTGATCCGAGTATCGAGATCTGAGGCTGGTCAGCCCAACCTGTATGAACGACATCCCCGAACTTGTACCCAAACACCTCCTACACAATTTTTCCTTCGTTCAACTAAATCTTCAACAATTGGAAATCTTGAATGGCTTGAAGGAATGCAAATTCTGCGGGATGAGAGTATCTATCCTCAGGAAACCACAGTACTACATGAAGCTCATTGAGCCGTGCCCCTATCAAATTGTAAAGGAGGTCATGGATCAATGAAATTCGTTCGAACTTCTCATTTCTTTGTTCGAATGCAGGAACCATCGCCGAGAGGCGGAGAAAGCCTGATGGTTCTTCAAGTCTGGTTCGATTGGGCCTCTATCACATTTAGAGCAGTCGGCGTTTGGGAAGACGACGATGCCAATGACTGCACGACGATTTATCATGAAGACCATCATGATTTCGGATTGATGAATGATGGGTCCGTTCAAGAGATCGCAAAAGCTATCAATAATAGCGATCTCGAATGGTATTTGGCAGTTATCAACAGGTGCCTTTCTCCCTCTGATCCTCTTACCGCGGGCGAAATGGATGGAATCATCACACAGTTAGTCATGAAGCTCGTGGTGATTCCATCTTTCGAAAACCCGGAAGAAACCTGGTTGGATCAGTATTTCCCGGAGTTTGCTGCGGAACAATATGACAAAATCAATCTGGCTCGCCGTAAAATCGTAGAAAAAATCATGGAGTCGTAAATGTCGTCGCATGATAAAGAAGAACCTTCCCATGACATCCACACGATGCATGTGAATCACAATCTACGAAAAGATCCAGCCTCTGGCATGATCGGCGTACGCACTTGTCCAGAACGAGAGATTTTGATAAGAGCATTCATGGACAAGAGTCCATACGCCGCAGAGCAGCTAGCCTGTGAAATGACCACGGATGCGGCTCGAGAATTTGCACATAGGATTTTGGAAATCGTTGACTTTGTTGAAGTTCGCAAAATCATGGTCTCGTGATCAACGAGTCTTGAATATATGGCATATATTTCGGAAATTTCTGGCATATGATCGGCTAACATATGGCAGAGCATGTTTGGAAAGAAGATGGCGTATGGGAAAGCTACACAAAGGGCTTTCAACAAAGGGGCCGTCTATTTCGTTGTATCAAATGCAATATGTGCGTTAAAGCGGGTCTAAGTGGCATTACTGAGATCCGAATGGAGGATGCGCATGTTGACACTGATTGCAATGATTCCATTGTTCGAAATGTTCTTGAATCATGAGCCATCAGTGGGAGATAATGGAAGTAGGTTCTGAATTTAACCTTCCGGGTGCTTGGAGTCGAGCTAATTGGGAAGGCTATTCTCTCAGGCAATGCGATCGTTGCGGTAGAATCCAATACCATGACGGAGTGAAGGGAATTCTAATCTTATCGCGAGAAGAACTTCAATCCGGTTGGTCACAAAACGAGGTCCAATCTCTCGATTGTGAAGAGATGATTATTTATGAGATCATGCATTCATGAATGATTTGGTCCCGCAGATCTCACTGGCAATCGGAACCGTTTTCATTTCTGTCACCATGTTCATTCAAATCGCCTATCAACGAAGGCTTCCGTACCACAATATTGAGAGCTTCAACACTTTTCCTCTTGAAAAGCAAGTCGAATTCATTCATAAAGACATCAGAACCATGACCGAATTATTGGGATCGGAATTCCGTTTCCTCAACGTCTTGGGTATGTCTATTCCTGTGGCTGGATACCTCTTCAAAGAGGGGTTTATCAGTTCTTTTCTCGCTGCTATCGTTATCATTCATGGGGTAGCAGCATGCGTCATATGGCGTCATCGAAGGAAATTGAGAAATGAACTGGCTGTAAGAGAGGTTATGCTGAGCTAATGGCATCCTCTAAACTAGTCTTTACGGCCCCGTCAGCTCCTCCAACCCTTGCGGGAGTAGATTGGGGTATTATAGAGAGCATTTCCGCGGCATTCACTATTTACAAATGTCCACGTTGTGGGGCGTGGGTGGACTACGACAAAATCAAAGAAAATCCACACACTCCAGGTGTATGTGATATGGCGATAGTCCAAGGAATCATGGAGAGCTAATTATGTGTGTTACTCTTTCTCGTGCCAGTCTCAAGAACACCATCCTGTATGCAGCTGAGGCACGAGTGAAGGATAAACTCGTCCACACGCTTGGTTATCAAAATCGAGCGCAAAATCTTACTTCTGGCCCAAATGCGATGATCCTGCCATTTCCAGCATCCGCACCCATGGGACCAGATAACGTTCTCGATACATCTTCTTGCACCCGAATTCTCAAAGACATGAGCCTTGCGATTCGCGAACCTTCATTTGATCGAGGTATGACGAAGGGGCTTAGACTCGGATCGGCCCGCGGGACGTTGCAAGTCTTTGAAGCCGGCGCCTACACGGTCGTGCTCGCGGAAGACGCGACCGATATTCCGAGCGCCCTCAATCAGGTGCCTGCTCACAAACGTCCGGCATTGAATTCGGAGATCTTCGACGCTTACGCGAAATGGTACCCCAATTGGTCCATCGCACTTTGTTGCTTCAGCGGGAAAGAAGGGCTCGAAGCCGAGCCCATGCTCTGGTGGTATGAGCCGAAAGATCCGCATTCTTTCTTTGCACCAGCTCTTGACGGTCATGATGGACGAGTCCCGGATCTCAAGAGCTATGTCGAAGTGGATCATACTGTCATTTTCGGATCGTGTCTCGAGCCGGTGGGCCGGGAAGTGGACTACCGAGATCGCGATATTTCCATGCGAGTGCGTCCTTTCTTGGCGTCCAAGGTCGTAGGACGAGAGATCAAGACACGTATGCCAAACGGCGATTTCGTTATTCCGGTTTCCGAATTGAAGAAGCCGAGTTACAATCGAGCGGTTCCTCCTGGGGCGTGAGATGACTCCGCCGACCGCAGCGGAAGTTCTTGCGACGATGCTTACGATTTCTAACGGATATTACCCGGAGGGAGTTCACGAAGATAATCCACTCATCATCGCATTAAAGAAGCGATGCGGCTGGACTCCGGAAACCCAGCCGCTAGATCTCGAGGAAGATGTTCGTGAGCTTGCACGCCTGGAAACTCGTCGTCCCTGAAAACTGGGGTCAGAACGACGAAAATCACAATGCGATCTGTCCATCATGGCATTGCAAAACGTGTGGTGCCGTGGTGAAAGCCAAAGATGCCTCTATCCTTTGGGCCATGCGGAAAGGCATTCAATCGAAAGATGGTGAAAGAGCCAATATCTTCGAGGACTGCGATGAAGAGACCGTGCGGCAGTCAATGGAATCATGAAATCGCACACTTGGTATCTCTTCGTCCCGACGAAAATTGGGGAAACTGGCAAAAATGGGCGCATAATTTGTCCTGAATGGCGTTGTAAACCTTGCGGCGCCGTAATGAGAGCCAACTATCAGCAAGTACCAGTGGCTCTAAGATGGGGAGTCCGAAAGAAAGAGATGACCAAGTTAAAGATTCTTGAAGACTGCGATGAGGAAATTGTTCGACAGTCAATTGAATCCTGAATCCATAAATTCGGATGAGTCAGATGTAGAATGGGTGGAATCTTGGCATCTCCGCACTACGCGGAAGTCTCAGGACAGCCTTCGTAAGTCCGAAACCCTCAAGTGTAGGGTCCGAACAACCACCGAACAACGAAATACTTGCGCACTCGCTCTGCGTGTGCTATAGTACTCGGGAAGCGGTACCAACAGGAAGATCTGAGTTCGACAATGTTGCGCTATCAACCGACCTTTACCATGACGCCAACGGCAGCGATGCCGAAAGCGGACTGGTGTGTCGGTATGGGCGCCGCGCAGCATCAGTCAACCGAAACACTCATTTCGTCCTCCACCAGCCGTAAGCCCGGACTCGCTAATCTGGTGGAGGATACCTAGGGCGGCTTCTCTCAACACCCGTAAAGGGATCGAGAAGGCCGCCCAGGGAAACCTCGGTGGCCTTCAACGTTTTCAGGGTCCGAAATGGAGTTCAAACACTTCCTGAGCGAGATCGATCAAAATTCTCAAACGGCCATATGTAGAGAGTGTGGTCCACAAGCGAGAGTTCGGTTTCGAAAAAGCACAGGAAGATGGGTTTGTAAAGGTCAGGACCCAAGGAAATCTCACGGCGGAAGCGACGACTGGACCAAGAAACGAGGAGAACTCGTAGAACTTCAAGGAGGCCTTTGCGAAATCTGTAGAAAGAAGAAGAAACTGGTCCTAGACCATTGCCATGAAACAAACTCGGTCCGTTCGGCCTTGTGCAATTCATGTAATGCTGGAATCGGTTTCTTCGGGGATGATCCAGAACTCCTTCGCAAAGCAGCCGAATACGTAGAACAGCACCGGTCAATAATAACTCCGATCAGAGTTCCAGCGAGAAATCGACCAAAGAAAACGGGATAAAGATGGCAACGCGACGAGAACAGTATACGGCGGCGCACGCGCGCAACAAAATCGCGTGGGTGCTGAGCCCTGGAGAGCTCAAGCGGCTGTAACCCGCCCGCAACGCCAATAAGCCTGAGTAGGTTCGAATCCTATCGCCCACACTGGAGTCACAGATGAAACGCAAGACCAAGCCCCTCAAACAGGGGCCAAAAACAAAGAAAGGGGGCCCTTAGTTCACTGGTAGAACGGTGGTCTTTTAAGCCGCGCGCAGAAGGTTCGATTCCTTCAGGGCTCACTGAGGCAAACCCCAGCCTCAAAACAAAAGCGGGCCCTTAGTTCACTGGTAGAACAGCGGTCTCTTAAGCCGCGTGTAGAAGGTTCGATTCCTTCAGGGCTCACGAAGACAAACATTGAGATGCTCAAGGTGATAAGACGGTTTCTGATTCCGTCGAAGAAGGTTCGAATCCTTCCGTCTCAGCCGAACGGCCCCTCAAACGTGAAGGGTCCAGTTCTCTGACAATCTACGCAGAGCGATAGAGAGGGCGCAGTAGTGTGGCTGGAAGTCACCGAAAAGCCTTCGCGCGAGGGAACTCCGTGGTACGGATCACGGAGTTCCACTTTCGTTCCAGGGTTTTGGTATGGGTACCATGGCTTGGCTGTTAACCAAGAGGCTGGAGGTTCGAGTCCTTCCCCTGGAGCTGAATAAGTCCCGCGTGGACTTCGGAATGGCAATTGTGACAAAGGAGTGCGCATTTAACGATCTCGTTTTCAACTATCTCCCACCTTCGAGTTCTACCATCATTGATGGAGAAAGACTTGGTAGATGGGTCGCGATGGTGGAAGATAAGTGCAGAAATGCAACGGTCATATCCACAGATTTCGCACTTACCTCCTTTAGTTTCTACAGCCTTCTGTTTCGTTTTCTGACGATAAGCGGTAACGAGTATCATATTCTTTTGACGTTTTAAGTTTGGAAAAGAACGTGGCTTTTTAAGCGAACTGCACCCCAAACACAGGGTCCTGTTAGTGAGCGAAACTTGTTTACCGTCCACCTCGGTGTACCGAGGAATAGAGTTTCCACACTTCTTACAAGTTCTCATAACAAGAACTTGTTAACAAAAGTTCATTGTCTCAGAAGCTAATATGGAATAGCACTCGCCTGTTAAGCGAGAGAAAGTAGGATCGTTACCTACCTGAGACGCTGATGAGTTCCGTAAACTGGAACTCGTCGAATGTAGAGATCGATAGAACGAGGAGATAGGGGGTCGGTCCCCCACTAGCAAAGGGAGCTAGCCGAAAGGCGCAGCCGGCATTGCCACTCGGCTCTGAAAAGAGCCAACCAGCAGTTCCTACAAGCAAAAATCCAGGTTCGACTCCTGGCTCCTCGACCGTGGTTAAGGTTCTGACTTCGAATCAGGCCGCCTTAATCGGGTAAGTGCAACCCAACCGTTATAGTCACCTAACTCATAGGGAGTGCCATGGTGAGTGTAATGGAGCACTTCACGCCGTCGTAGTTCTCTGGGAGAACCCCGCTTTCGTAATGCGGTGAGGGTGGTTCGACTCCACTCGGCGGCTCTGAGGCACCCAATCAGTGATGCTTACACGCAAGATGTTCCTAGGTGGAACGTCGGTCTGCTAAACCGAAGGGGCGAATTCGAAACTCGCTCTTGCAAAAATCAGCATCACAACTCGGGTGCCACAATTTTGGGGATCTTGAGCAATGGCAGCTCAACAGTTGGTTAAACTGTGTCGCAAGACAGTCCGGCATCGCAACTCGGTCCTGAAAGGGACCACCAAGCGGTTCCCACAAGCAATCCTGGTTCGAATCCAGGGATCCCCGCCAAGGCAGCCAACCCGTAGTGCTAACACGCAAAAGATGCTCCTAGGTGGAGCATTTCCCCGGAACGGAAACACTGGTCGGTTCAAATCCGACCTTTTGCACCAAAAACAGCACTACAACTCGGCTGCCTTAAACTTTCACAAAACACATGAGGGATATGGGCGACGGCCGCCTACCAGTCAGTAAAACTGGCGCCGCAAGGCGTTCCGGTATTACAACTCGGCTCCTCACGGAGCCACTCAGTAGTACCCACAAGCATACTTGGTTCGACTCCAAGATCCCTCTCCAATGAATTCCATGCGAAACATGGCCGCGAGGCGTCAAGCCAAGCGTAAATTTCGATCAGCTGCCCATAAGTGGCTGACTCGAAAGAGTAAAGGAAAAGTTACGGGGACTTTTGGGCACGGCGCCCAACTAGACTCACACTCTAGGCCGCAAGGCAGTTAGGTATTGCACCTCGGCCCTGAAAGGGGCCATCCAGCAATCCCCACAAGCATCCGGTTCGACTCCGGAAGTCCCCCAATCTCCGAACGAGCGACCTCCCATGCGCGGCCCGCCGTTCAACGTAAGCAGCCTTTAACGTTGGCGCATCAGCGTGTAAAGGCAAACGGCCCCATCGTCTAAAGGTTAGGATCGCAGATTTTCAATCTGCTTATGCGAGTTCGATTCTCGCTGGGGTCACCGATAACGCCCACTCGAGCAAAGCACACAAGCATAAGTAACGTTGGTTCGAATCCAACCTCGGCCTCCAATATGGCCGAGTCGTCTAGAGGTCAGGACACTAGCCATCCAAGCTAGCAAAAGCAACTGCTTTCTCACTCGGGCGCTATCTAACCTTTTGGAGCCATCATGCTGCAAGTCGTGAATGTTCAGGAAGTCGTTCACTCGCCTTTCGATCAAATCGTCAGTCCTTCCTTTTCTGGTTGGAAATTCGGAGTAGCCGAGACCGACCGAAAGGCCGAGAGGAAGGAACATCTCCCGACTTTCAACGCTTATGGTGGTCTTCTTCAGTTTTACGCTCTCTGCACTTCACGTGAGGCCGCAGAAGCAGCACTTCGTCTCATGCAGTTGTAACGAGTCCTGAGCTAGTCTGGTGATTCAGCGTCTGCCTGAAGAGCAGAAGAACTCGGTTCGATTCCGAGAGGACTCACTGATCGCGCCCACCCTTGTAAGCCTACACGCAATTGTTGGTTCGAATCCAACCTCCTCCACTTTTACGGGGGAGTAGCCAAATGGTAAAGGCAACAGCCAGAAAAGCTGACACAAGTCACCGGCTTTCACACTCGGGCGTGATCAAAATTTTCGGGGCGTAGCACAGTTTGGTAGTGCGCGAGCTTTGGGTGCTTGAGATCGCTGGTTCGATTCCAGTCGCCCCGACTAATTTTCCATGATGAATTTTACGATTGCCTCTTCGCAGTCGTAAGGAACGTCGTAAAAATCCAAGTCGAATTCGTTCGGTTCACTATCGTCCTTCTTATGGGCGACAGCATTCAAGTGAACGCGACTCCGACATTCCGCGCATTCGAACACCTTGATCACACCGAATGAAGTCTGTTCGACTTCTTCATCCGCTTGCCAGACATGTCGACGCACTGTAGGATGCGTACAATGACGGTCTTCATCTACATCACATTCCTTCTCCTGGAATTCTCACCAGTTTGTCCTCAGGACATGGTGTTGACTCACGGAGTTTGCATGGACAGATTCGAGGCCCCGAACGTTGAGGGTCTGAATCCGATGGTGATGCAATCCGCAATGGATGGGAAAAAATGGTGTGAGGCTCGAGAAAAGAGACTATGCACTGAAGATGAGTGGGACGCGGCTTGTGAGCCTACTCAAGGTCCATGTCTCAACATCAGACGGTGGCTCGAATGGAAAGAAGAAGCTTTCTTTCCAAGTGCTTCAAAAGACGCAACAAAACGAGAAGTTCGACGCATTTGGCAAGGACAGCCTTCTGGGTCTTGGCCGCAATGCAAAAACCCTGATGGGGTTTACGATCTCCTCGGAAGCGTTGAAGAATGGGTGGTCTCCCGTGACGGTCGAGATCATCCATACACGCTCAAAGGCGGATTTTGGGCGAAGAAAACTTCGTGCGGTCAGTCAAACGACGCGCACCATCCTTCTTTCCGGTTCTACGAAACCGGCTTTCGTTGTTGCAAATCTCTTAGTTCGCAGTGATTATGGTGGCGTTGCCAGTCGTGGGAATGGGGCTGACTGTGAATCAGCGAAGGCGGGTTCAACTCCCGTACGTCACTCCGTAAAGTCTTGAGTGGAGATCGATCCGGTTAGTGAATGGCTGCGAATGGCCGTTTCTCATCGAACTCGAGTAGTCCATCCAGGAGGCAAGATTCCGAAAGTTCGTATCAACTCCACTTACGGAGTCGGTTTGCTCCATGCAACTTGTGATAGTTGCAAATGGAATCTCCATCTGGACCTGGATAAAGTTGATAAAACAACCGCCGAACTCTTCAAGAACCCGAAATTCATAGAGCAATTCGTTACCTCAAAAGACCATGCATATGGGACAGGTATCGAAGATTATCACAAGCTCTTCTTGGTGTATGTAGTTATGTGCAGTTGAAACTCGAACAGTTTAACGATTGGATCGCGGAACTCATCGCGCACAGAATAAAGAAACACACTCCCGTAATAGATCTTCCTCAACCTCCGGAGCTCTTTTTCGATTATTGGAAAAAGGAACACTTGATCTTTGTCCACTGCGGGCAATGTGATTTCACATCAAAGCTAACAGGATACGACCCTGGGACTCCAGAAGAAGGGTATCGAGAAACCATCATAATTCATGAACTCGTTCGATTGGACGGATTCAAATTCTTAAAAAAGAAAGACTTTTGGGACCATTTCGTGATCGCTTCTCTTTTGCAAAGTTAGTTACGCCCCCGTAGTCTAGTGGATAAGGCGCCGGTTTCCTAAACCGGAGACGAAAGTCATCGCAGGTTCGATTCCTGCCGGGGGTACCAGTTTTTGATGGGTCGGCCAGAGGATCTCAGTTATAGGATCTTCCGGCCTGCCCATCGAAGTAAGTCTGATCAGAACGTTAGTCTGCATGCTTTCGTATGCATCTGGTGAGGCAGTCGGCTTGTCACGCCGATGAGGCCGGTTCGATTCCGGTCGAGAGCGCTGAGCCCCTGGAGTCAGAACACTTCTGACGGGGCACTACAAGGAGAAGAAGGGCTGGCAACCCGAGGCGAAGGCACAGTGACGAAGCAGCACGTGAATGTTGGGACTATCGGACACGTCGACCATGGCAAGACTACGCTGACGGCGGCTCTTCTGGCCGTACAAGCGCATGCGAAGCTCGCGAAGATCAAGAGCTACGCGGATATCGCCAAGGGCGGCACGGTCCGAGACGAGTCGAAGACGGTGACCATCAACGTGTCCCATGTCGAATACGAGAGTGCTACTAGGCATTATGCGCATATCGACTGTCCTGGACACGCGGACTACATCAAGAACATGATCACTGGCGCCGCCCAAATGGACGGGGCCGTGCTCTTGGTGGACGGTAGCCAAGGACCTCAGTATCAGACGAAAGAGCACATTCTGCTTGCTCGTCAGGTCGGGGTTCAGAGAATCGTAGTGTTCATCAACAAAGTGGACATCTCCGATCCTGAGCTTCTGGATCTTGTCGTCATGGAGACGATCGAGCGTTTGGAGCTGCACGGCTACAAAGACTGTCCGGTGGTCAAGGGATCGGCGCTCAAGGCGCTCCGAAATCCCGCGGTGGATGGGGCTTGCATCACAGAGCTGGTTGCCGCAATGGACCAGCATTTTCCCGATCCGAAGCGAGATTACGACGCGCCGTTCATGATGCCCATTGAAGGCGTACACACGATCCCTGGTCGCGGCACTGTCGTCACGGGTCGCATCGAGCGTGGTGTCCTCAAGGCTGGGTCCCCCGTCGAGATTGTCGGATTGATAGAGGCAGACTCCAAGCCTCGTCAAGTCGTGGTCACGAGCATCCAGATGTTCCACAAGGATCAAGTGGAGGCTCGCGCGGGCGAAAACTGTGGGCTTCTCCTCAGAGGAGTGGCTCGTGATGAGGTAGTTCGTGGTCAGGTGCTCATCGCTCCCGGCTCCGTACAACCTCACGCAAAAGCTCTCGCGGAGCTATTCGTGATTCCGAAAGAAGAGGGTGGTCGGCACACGCCGATCTTCCCGGGATACAGACCTCAATTCTTCTTCGGCACGACTGACGTCACCGGAACGGTGACGAGTTTCGGCGAAAACAAGATGATCAACCCTGGAGATCACGCACAGGTCTCGCTGGAGTTGATGGTTCCGATCGGACTCGAGCCTGGAATGAGGTTCGCTGTTCGTGAGGGTAGCAAGACTGTCGGCGCGGGCGTCATCGTCAGCGTCGAGTGAACACTGGGAGGCGCAAGCCTCCCAGTGTCTCGTGAGCCAGCTGGTGACGGCGCTTGACGGCTGGCTCACGACGCTTGTATGATGACCGTGTGAAATACACGCGAGAGGTACTACAAAGAGTTGTAAGAGAAAGTTTCTCTCTTGCAGAAGTCCTAACTCGACTCGGATTCAAATCATATTCCGGAAGCACCAGTAGCCTCATCCGGCGAAGGATTGAAGAGTATGAATTGAACACCTCTCATTTCAGGAGAGGGTTCACAGGAAAATTTTCAACTAAAAGAAAAGCTCCGTCACAAATCTTCACTCCGACTAGTAAGAGAAGACTACCCACCGTTCAATTGAGAAGAGCTCTCTTAGAAAGCGGAGTAGAGCATAAGTGCGAAGCTTGTGGTCAAGGCCCGAAATGGAATGGCAAACCATTAACACTCCCAATCGATCATAGAGACGGAGATTGGTCCAATAATGACAAAGACAATCTCCGATTTCTTTGTCCAAACTGTCATTCACAAACATCGACTTACGGCACTAGAAAACTGCCCGCGTACGCATCCGGTGAGGCGGCTGGCTTGTCACGCCAGTGAGGAGGGTTCGACTCCCTTCGTGGGCGCTGAGATGTGAATGGGAATGACGACCTGATTTCTAGGTCCCTCGTTCATCATTCCCATCTCACCATACGTCCGAGGCAAGGTGCCAACGGAGCCTCCAAAACTCCGGATGAGGGTTCGATTCCTTCCGGGCGTGCCGAGCAGGTTCGAAACTGCTTAGGGACGGTACTCAGCAAGGAAATGGCGCGGGCGGAGAGATCCGTTCGATCATGATCACTTGTCGCCCTTCACCAAAAGGAGGATTCCCGTAACGGCCTCTTGAGGGTGTAAAGATTCTGCAGAATCAAGTGAGTACCACCAATCTTCGGAGTAGATGAGACGATCGCTGGCCGAAAGGCGAGAGGAAAGTCCGGGCTCCACAGGGCAGGGTGCTGGTTAACGACCAGGCGGAGTGATCCGACAGAAAGTGGAACAGAAAGAAAACCGCCACGGTTTCGACCGTGGTAAGGGTGCAAAGGCAGGAGTAAGACCCTGCCCAGTTTGCAGTGATGTAAACTGCGCTAAACCTCACCTGGAGCAAGGCCAACAGAGAGCGGTTTGCCCGACCGATGCTCTCGGGTGTGCTGCTTGAGCTCGTCAGCAATGCCGAGCCTAGATGAATGATCGTCCTCGACAGAACCCGGCTTACACATCTACTCCACTTATTCGAAACGGGCTGCTAGTACAACGGGCGTACACTCCCCTCGCACGGGAGGGATCGGGGTTCGATTCCCCGGCGGTCCACAATGCGGTGGCTGGTGCCACTCCTTTGAAGGTCGCGATTGGAGGCTCGGAGTTTTCTGCTCATCTCGTACGGCGCCGTACGAATGGGTGGTGCTGAGAAGAAGATCGTGGACGCTTAGATACTAGGTTCGATTCCTAGCGCAGTGCCAAGGGCCCATAGCTCACGTTGGGAGAGCGCCGCGCTGGCAGCGCGGAGGTAGACGGATCGTCACCGTCTGGGTCCACTACAGCTGACGAGGAACCTCGGGGTCGCTCCTGAGGATTACTTCGAGCAGCTGGGCTGAATGTAGCTCAAGCGACGGGGCTACACTCGCTTTGGGGTGTCGTCTAATGGCAGGACGGCGGTCTCTGGAGCCGCCTATTGGGGTTCGAGTCCCTACACCCCAGCAAAGTTCACATTGGGGCCATAAGTCTAATGGCAGGATCAGGCCTTTGCAAGGCTTGTGTCTAGATTTGCAATAATAAATCCATTGCAAATCTAGACATGGAGAAGAAATTTTGTTCTAAATGCGGAGAGACAAAATCTACGGATTCTTTCAATAAAAAGAAAGCAGGATATAGCAGCGTCTGTCGTGATTGCCAAAAGATATATTGGTCAGAATGGTATTCTAATCCTTCTAATCGTAGAAAACATATTTCTCAGAGTAGAGAACACTCTAAAACCCGAGAACAAAAATTAAAAGAAATGGTCCGAGAAGCCAAGAATAAACCTTGTGCCGACTGTAGACTAATTCACCCGTACTGGCGTATGCAATTTGACCACTTGCCTGGAACAGTCAAAATGGGCACCATTAATGAAATATGGAAACATTCTGAAGAAGTGGTTTTGGCAGAAATCCAAAAATGTGAGGTAGTTTGCGCTAATTGTCATGCAGATAGAACGTACCATCGACAAATGACCAAAACGGGGTTGTAGCTCAATCGGGAGAGCGCGAGCTTTGCAAGCTCGAGGTTGCCGGATCGTTCCCGGTCAACTCCACTGGATTGTCAGAGTCACGTAGAAAGGTGATTCGAAGGCGGGAGTACTCAACACGGGAGTGTTGACATTGTTGCCTGACAGTCCTCCATTGAGGAGTCGTCTAACGGCAGGACGCGAGCTTTTGGCACTCGCTATGAAGGTTCGATTCCTTCCTCCTCAGCTGCGGGGTTTTAGCTCAAGGCGAAAGTCGCACGTTTGAGTCTGGGCCCGGGTTCAAATGTGAAGGTAGAGCAGCGTCAGAAAAGGCGCAGATACGGATTCGAGTTCCGTAAACTCCACGAATGCCACAGCGGGCCGCCGGGACGGCCATCGTTAAACGGAAATGATGACCTCGAGAAGAGGCTTCTTGGACTGGTCTCGTGCAAGATCTTCTGGGCGAGGTTCAGCTGAACACTGCACGAGATTGGGTGGACTCTTGAGTTGCGGAAGCACCGGACTCCGCTGCGTTTGGTAACAAACGCAGACCTGGCCGTAAACTGCCGGAGTAGGGAAGCGCGTTTGCGAGAGTTCTTTACCCTGGAGTGGCGGGTTCGACTCCCGCCTGTGGCACTCAAGATTCCATCACTTCTTGCACGCAAAGATACTCGAAGATCTCACGGTCAATCTCGTGATATGCGGGATTGCTGTTATTAGATCGATCGTATCGAGCATCTGCCCGTCGACATTTTCCGCATCGGGGCTCGAAGCTGCCATCGGTACCCTTGGTCGCCCAAGACATGGTTGCACCGAGGCCACAAAGACAGACTCCACTAACGTGAAAACGGCCTTCATACTCGTAGAGAGTGCAGACATGGCTCATTCAACATAGTACAACTTGCCGTCATAGCTCCAAGGCGGAGCATCTCTTTGGTATAGAGAAGGGCTGGGGTTCGATCCCCCTTGACGGCTCCACCCAGTCACCAAGTATGGTGTGGGGAACGCGGATGCGACTTTGGCAGTCAGCCGGCCTTCCAAGCCGTGCCGTGCGGGTTCGATGCCCGCCATCCGCTCTGTTGGAACGTTACCAATTGGTAACGTTCCAACATGAAGAAATGTACAAAATGCCAAAAAGTATTAGCTGAAGCGGAATTTAGTTTCTTGCATCCTGCAAAAATGGATGGGAAACTAAGACCTGATTGCAAATCATGCGTAAGAGAGCGAATTCGGTTGCGAAATCAAAATAATCCAATTTCAGTTTACGATCGAATGAAGCCCATCCGCAATAGGGCGATCCAACAAGCTAAGGATTACGTTCAAAAAGTTTTATCTGAACGAGCATGTGTGGATTGCGGTGAGAATGACCCCGTAGTTTTAGACTTTGATCACGTAAAAGGTGATAAGATTTGTGACATATCAAGAATGGTTGGTTGTGGTTTTAGGATTTGGAAAATCGAGAAAGAAATCGCCAAATGCGAAATCCGTTGTGCTAACTGTCATAGACGTGTGACTGCCAAACGCAGGCTGATTGCGACCGTTCAAGTTTGAACGCCTCAGGTTTCCAACCTGAAGATGTGGGCTCGATACCCACTGGCCGCTCAAGTGAAATACTAAGCCGATTTAGCTTTCAGCTACTTCACAATAGCAGAGAAAGGCGGGGGATTCCAGGGGGCCGGCTTCGGATGTTGAGCCGGAGGTTCATTCGCATCCAAGAGAACGTCTACAGTCTTCATCGTGGAAGTTGAGGGGCTAGTAGTCGGGCTAGTAGTCGGGGAAGAGGAGCTAGATTTTCCCTCGAATGAAGGTTCCGCAAATGGAACGTGCCCGTGAGTATAACCCTCGACGAATCCGCGGAGGTTCGCGATGTCGTCATGGTTCTTTTGCTCGGCGTCTTGGATCTTAGCAATCCCATCAACGCAAGTCTCGTAGGATTTTTGCGTAACCGTGTGATCTTGCGGTCTGAAGTAGGACCCAATGGCTACAATCATGGCCGTCACGGCGCTGATGAGTGTAGCAAGGTCACGCATCTTGCTGGGTTTCTTCGAAGGTGGAGTTGAATCTGAAGATTCCACAACAAGTTCTGAGCTGTTCTCTTCCGACATGTTCTCTTCCGACATAACTACCTCTTGTTTGTAAGTTCGATAGAAGTTTGCGGGTGTAGCTCGAAGGTCGAGCTTCTCGTTGCCAACGAGAGGGAGGGGGTTCGATTCCCCTCACCCGCTCCAATGGACCACCACAAGTGGCAGTGGACAAGTTCAAATTCCGTAAAAGGTGCTACTTGGAGCCATTCCACGGACCCGGAGAAAACAAAGCTGATTAGAGGTCAGCCAGTAATTGAAGATCGCTTCATTTGCCTATTCTGTGGAGCCAAAGGTGGTAGTTCGAGAGCTCCAGTGGAAGAACCTATCCTTCCATCTCTAACTGCGTCTCATTCAGGTTGGATCATTCCGTCCTGCCATGGAGTAATGATGAGAAAGCTGGCAAGTTTCTTCGGTTTCATCGGATCTATCGACGAACAAATCCAAGAGATCGTTGAAGACGTGATGGAATCGTAAGTTCTGCAGGAGTAGTTCAATAAGGTGTACCTAGTCTAAAGGAACGGAACTGGCCACTTCGGAGACCGTAGACTGGCGAAACCAACGGTAGAACACTCTGGTGCCCCCAGAGAAACGCGCGTTCGATCCGCGCCTTCCTGCTCCAGTAAAGTCCCACATGGGAATGGCCGAAGTTTACACCAATCGCGTTTACGCTCCCGATCCGAACCACCCGGTTCAAAGGTGGTGGGTGACACCAGATCTCATGATCGGGGGCTCAATTTGCGATCAAACGGATTGGGAGCATTTGGCGAAAGATTTCGGGATTCGTTCGGTTCTGAACGTAGAAACTGAACATTCAGACGAGGGGAAAGGCATTCCCAATCTTTCTGAGTGTCGCGTGCCGGATGACGGAACTCCATTCAATGTGGATACCGTAAGGCATGCAGTTAGTTTTGCGAAGATGATGATCGGCCTCGGTCCGATTTACGTCCATTGTCAAATGGGTGGTTCGAGAAGTCCAGCGTTTGGCTACGCTGTTTTGCGTTGGGTCCATCACATGGACTCGATGGCCGCTCTTCACACCATTCGGAACGGGAAAGATTGGAGTCTCAAGGCTCAAAATGGACAGCTAGTTGGAGGGGCTGGTCTTCCATATGGAGACCATCGTTACCATCAAGTTTATCTCTCTTCGGTAGAAGCAGCTCTCAGAGTGTAATGCGGGTGAAGCCGACGTGGTGAGGCATCTCCTTCCCAAGGAGTCCAAGGCGAGTTCGACTCTCGTCACCCGCTCCACACGTGCGTGATTGGTCGTGCAGGGGACGCCCTGTGAGGGTTCAATTCCCTCCTCGCCGTGGTTCGGAAGCCGTTCAACTCGGCAACGTACGTGTGATTATGAGGTTGTACCAGACGGTATCTGGGTTCGGTCTGCAAAACCGATGGCGACAAGTCCGTGTTCGACTCACGACAACCTCTCCATTCCAACATTCCCGACCGCTAATCGGGGCCGTGTTGGAAGATAAGGATGCAAATCCTTCATGCCCCCACTGATGGACAGTTCGCGGTCTTCTAAACCGTAGAAGAGAGGATCGTTACCTCTTGGGGGTACCGTGTCGCATACCGCCTTAAAAACGGTCTCTGCGGCGGATAAGAGCACTCGCTCTTCATGTCTCTGCTATCGGAACAATAGATTGGAGGTCGCGAACCTCCGTATTGGCAGTTCGACTCTGCCCGGAGACACCAGGCACTCTCGCAAGGGAGTTTTGGAACGGCTGCCAGTCCGCCCTGAAACTGGTTTAACGCTCGCATCGTCTACTGGTAGGACAGTTGGTTCTCAGCCAGCTAAACGGGGTTCGATTCTCCGTGCGAGCACTACGATGTTCCCGTCGTCTAGCGGCCCAGGACACTGGCCTCTCACGCCGTCTAGGATTCTAATGTAGCATTTGTTTAGAATGCGCGTTTGCCTAAAATGCGGTAATAAGAAAAAAGATACAGATTTTGCTTGGAAGTCTAAGACAAAAGGAACACGGCAGAGTCGATGTCGTGCATGCAAAAGAACCTACAATGAATTTTGGTATGAGGCCAATAAAACTCAGCAAAAATCTGCTGTCAAAGAAAGAAATACTAGTTTAAGAATCGAAGCATCAAGGCTTCGTGAAGAAGCAAAAAACAAACCGTGCCATGACTGTAAAGGGGTTTTTCCTTCGTATATCATGGAATTTGATCATCGAGATCCAACTACGAAGACTTCTTGTGTGAGTGAAATTGCCGCTCATAGCCTCAAAGCACTAGAAATGATCAGAGCAGAAATCCAGAAATGCGATGTTGTTTGTGCCAACTGTCACAAGATTCGCACTCATTTTCGAAAGTAATGTTCCCATCATCTAGCTGGCCAAGGATGGCGCCCTCTCACGGCGCAAACGGGGGTTCGAATCCCCCTGGGAACGCTAGGGACTTCCATGATGGAGTCCTACAATCTCCATCGTCTAGCAGAAGGACGCCACGCAAGCGTGGAAACGGGAGCCTCAGACCAATAGCGAGCGCTCGCTATCGGTCTTCAACTCCCTGGAGGCCTATGCCCCTACAGCACGATGGATCGTGCAACACGCTACGAACGTGGAGGCTGAAGGTTCAAGTCCTTCTAGGGGTACCAATCATCGTTTAGAGACGAACTCGTAGAGTTTCTCCGCCTCGGCGAGGACCTCTTCCGTCGTATAGGAAGGAACGTCGTCGGGTCGGCGACCAGAATTCTGCAATTTCAGATGGGCATTCTCCGAGAGAATGTCCTGAGCAAGATGAAGAATTTGAGCTCGGATTTCATACGGTTTCGAATCAGACATGATAGACTCCGTGTGTGGTGTGTTGGCTGGAAAGCCAGTCGTACTCTACCATGAACGCCTTCACTGATGGACAGACCCGACCCTCCGAAGGTTGGTTTGCAGGTTCGAATCCTGCTGGAGGCACTGCAGGCGAGTGAAACGGCTCCACGCCGGGCTCATAACCCGGAGACAGCGGTGGTTCAATTCCCCGTGCCTGCAACCAATGCCTCTACTGACGGAATGCAGACGCTGGCCTTCGAAGCCGGACGTGGGAGGTTCGACTCCTCCTAGAGGCACTTGTGCGGCGCAGACGGGGACGTCGATCTAGTCTCATAAGCTCGATCAGCTCGGTTCGACTCCGAGGGCCGCATCCAATTCTTGACCCCGTTACTAACTGTAGGATGTCTCATGGCACCCCGGCAACCTAGAAGGCCGAAGCCAGAACCGAAGAAGCCGGATCCTAAACGGTGTGACTGGGTTTCCCGTTATCAAATGTTCTCTGAACAATGCCCTCGAGCAGCGAGTTCTTGGGCCCGGTCTTGGGAACGGGATAAGAACGGAAAGTATCGTATCTATTCACGATGCAACGGACATCCATTCGGTCCTCATTTCTTGGAGAGTTCACTTGAAATGACTCAAGAAGAGCTCTTCTGTTTCGAGATCTTGGAAACATGAAACTCCCGAGGGGAATTGTAATGGTGTTAGGCCCGATAGAGCATCCCTTCACAGGATGCGTCAATCTTGTACGCGGACTGCAACTAGCCCGTAAAGAAACCAAGAAACGAGCGACTCTTGAAGTGAGTCAAGAAAAATTGCAGTTTATTTTTCGATGTGGCAATCATGAATGGAAAGTTTTCTTGACTCAGATCAAGGGACTAAGTTCAATGGATTTCGTGATCCCATTCTTGCCAAACACGAGAGACAATTTCATCAAGGCCATCAATAAAGGCATCTGTCTCATCCCCAAAGGTTTTCCGCAGTGCGCTTGCGAAAGTAGCGACATCTGCATCGTAAACGCGATCATGACAAGTTAATGGCTGCGAGTCTAGGAGATAGGTGACTCTCATAAGGTCAACCTGGTTAGGGTTCGATTCCCTCCGCAGCTACTAGGAGTCCCAGATGGGCGCTGGACATTTCGTAGAGCAAGCAAAAAGATCGGGCGGAATGCAGAATTGGCGCGGATGGCCAAAGACGCATTGTTGCTGCCATCCGCCGCAATGGGGTCTCAAGAAAGGTCTTCGTAGAGGGCGTCGTAGACTCGACAAGCTCATCATCTCGCAAGAGATGCGTCAGTTGCAGAAAATCGGGGTGTAGCTTAGCCTGGTAAAGCGCGTGGTTCGGGACCACGAGACCGCAGGTTCAATTCCTGTCACCCCGACTAGTGTAGTTTTCCGCATGAACACATCGCAGAAGCCAACTCATGAACTCTCCGTCAAAGACACAACGTCTGCTGATCGAGGAAAAATTGGAGTGGGCTGGCTCCATGATGATGGGTCCATGACTGTCAAGCTCAATCCATGCGTCACCATTTCTTACGACAACTTGAGAGGAAAGGTACTTACGCTATTTCCGATTAGGTCAGAAGAAGAATGGAAGAAAATCCGAGAGGAAAAAATCGCAGCATCTGAATAATGCGGGAATAGTTCAGCGGTAGAACGTCACCCCTACAAGGTGAATGTCGGGGGTTCGATCCCCTCTTCCCGTACCCGTTGTATTCTTGAGAATGCCCCTCTTTAGGACATCTCACACTCGAATGGAAGTTGGGACCTTGACCAATTCAGGAGTCCTACCATCCGATGGGGAAATTATTGTTCATAGAGTTGCGGAGGTGAAAGAGGTCCCAGCAGACAAACATAACCCCACACGATGGAAACATCGAATGGTTCGAGCTACAGAAGAGGAAGAAATCATCTTCCGAATCATGGAGTCATGATGCAGGACGAGTGAGCTGGTGAACACGCTGCTTTCACACAGCAGTTTCGGTGGGTTCGATCCCCACGTCCTGTACCAATGAGTAGACTAAAGGCATTCCGTTCATATCCGAAATGCCAGAACTGCTCATATCGTAAATCCGTAGTTTTCCTGCACTGGTTTTCAGGCAATGAAATGCGTTGTGAACCACGATGTCAGGAGTGCTGTGATAAGGTAGACTGGAAGAACAGCCAAAGCGTGGGTAAAGCCACACTCGCAGAGATTCGACGATTTGCCATGATTGAGCAAATCCTCGAGTCCTAAAGTTTCGGGGAGATCGTATAACGGTTAGTACCCATGTCTGATAAGCATGGAATCCGGGTTCGATTCCCGGTCTCCCCACCGTTCGGGACTACACGGGCTGGTTGCCCTCACTCGGCTGATATCTGAGTTGGTGAAGGTTCGATCCCTTCTGGTCCCACAAAATCATGCAGGACGAGTGAGCTGGTGAACACGCTGGTTCGACAGACCAGTTTTGGTGGGTTCGATCCCCACGTCCTGTACTATGCCCCGGTGAGCTAGTTGCGAATGGCACAGCAAGCGGCCTTAGAAGCCGTGCTTTTGGGAGTTCGAGTCTCCTCCGGGGTACCAATGGTCAAATGTGAAGAGTGTAGCGACAAAGCCGTTCTCTTCTACCTCGCCGGTCGTTCAGAGAACATCATTGAGTTCCGTTCAGCTGCGTGTGATAAACACGTTCCGCCAGAAGAACTGCTCGAGTTGATCAAGCAAGCAAATCGCTATTTCGACTTCTCGGTTGGAGAAGAAGAATTTGTGGTGAGCGAAATCATGACGACCTAAATTTCTGCTCTCGTATCCTAACTGGCAACGGAACCGGTCTCAGAAGCCGGGTTTGTGGGTTCGACTCCCGCCGAGAGCACCATGAGACCGATGATCCATAGGCTCCATGAAATTTACTGTGGGAGGCACTCTGGTATTCGCCCTTGTTGCATCTTATGGTTCATCTCAATATGGCGATTTTGGTCGGGAAAATCAATTCGAGCTCAGTATCTTAAATTAGTCGAAAAATACCGACCAGGATTCGATCATGTCCCTTGTCCTGCTTGTGCATTCCACGCTCGAATTGTAGTTTTGAAAGACTGCAATTGCGCGAAATGGTTTGCCTGGTGGGATTTGCTCATAGAAGAATTCGATGACGCGCCATCAATGGATTGACACAGGTCGCAAAGATGCAGCTAGAGAAGATATTTGGAAGTGTGTTCGTTGCGGATGCGAAGGAGTTGGATGGGCTCCTGGTCACAAACCGCAAATGTATGCAGCCGATGTTGACTGCGATATCGAGCTTTGTAAGAAGATCATGGAAGAATAACGTCCTCATGGTGGAATGGCAGACACACCAGGCTGAGAACCTGGGCCCTTAAATGGGCAATGAGGGTTCGACTCCCTCTGAGGACACTAGAAGTTGTGGGTTCGAGTCCCATCTGTCGGACTGAGAAGTTCACGTCGACGTGGCGTAATGGCAGCCGCTCAAGCTTGAGGTGCTTGTGGTTAACAACCGTGGAGGTTCGATTCCTCTCGTCGACACTGTAGAGTTCTGCATGGGCCTGTGGGATAGTAGCAAATGGCACAGCTTGCGGACTTAAAATCCGTTCCTTTGGGGGTTCGAGTCCCCTCGGGCCTACTGAGTTTCATCACGCGAGGGTGGAGTAATGGCGAATGGCACAGCCTGCCGGCTCAAAATCGGTCTCTTTGTGGGTTCAAGTCCCATCCCTCGTACCAGTAAATCCTAAACCTTCGCGCGTATGAATGCGCATGGCTCAGGACCCTCGCGAAATCGCTATTCCGTTCAAGAACAAACACGGGCATTTCGAAGGTACGGGCTATGACACAGCCTACCGACCAGTTCTAGTGACCATCGGATTCGCGAAAGGTCGAGTCCATCTGGTAATGACGTCTGAGGACGCGAACGGCGTTCTGAGCCAAAGTCATATTGTGATGCTGGAAGCTTTGGCACTCGAAATGGGCGAAATCGTTCGTGAACACTTCGGAATGGAAGCAGTTAAAGAAGTGATGGAATCCTAAGAAAGCATCACTTCTGCGATCGCTCGAAGGTCTTCCACCTCTTTCCGTCGTACGGTCATCAGTTTTGTGACTGGAGTTTCGGGCATTCTGAAAGTCCCTCGGGTTTTCGGATCCCATTTCTCGAGCGCCACGCGGATGAGAGCCTCCATATCACTTGGAGTGACACAGTCGCCGTACTGCCAAGAGAGTTCGACCTCAAGCCTGCTGACTTCTCCAGCAGGGACCACTTTCACATACCCACGCTCTTTGTTCGTCTCCCATTCATAGCGTTGTGGGGTAAGGCGCCAAAAGAACTGGCACCCATCAACGGACAAAGTTCGATAACCTTTCGGCTTTCGGGCCATTCCTCATCTTACAGTTTCGGCTGTAAGTTCTAACCGGAGAATAGTAACATGCGATACTCAAAGCGAAGGCGAAGGTGAACTATGAACACGCAGACGCTCCTCCTCACTCCCTGGTGCGCTCCGCATAAGGTCGTGCCTTGGCAGAAGGCAATCACGATGCTCTACACGGGCGACGTGGAGGTTCTGCAGGAGTACGATGAAACCATTTGCTCGCCGTCTGTCAGCATGAAGATGCCGGCCGTCGTGCGACTCAAGAGAGTCATCAACAGCGTCAAGCGTGCAGTCAAGTTCTCGCGCCTGAACGTCCTCACGAGGGACGGGTTTCGGTGTCAATACTGCGGTTCTCACAAGGAAGCGCACGAGCTCAACTACGACCATGTGGTCCCGCGCAAGCAGGGCGGCAAGACGGTCTGGGAGAACATCGTGACGTCTTGCTACGGCTGCAACGAGCGTAAGCGCGACCGGACCCCGGAAGAGGCCGGCATGAGGCTGCTCTCGAGGCCGGTGAAGCCGAAGTCCCTGCCGTTATCTTCGGCCAGAATCGATCCTCGCACGGCACACCCTGACTGGGCTTCATGGCTCGGACAGAGCGTGTCCTAATCCGCGTGGGCCCGGCGGCATACGGGCCATCAATCGGAATGTGGCGCAGTCTGGTAGCGCATCTGTCTGGGGGACAGAGGGTCGTCGGTTCGAGTCCGGCCATTCCGACCAATGGAGCTAAGTAAAGAATGGCATAACGCGCGAACGCACGATTGGACCAACCCACCAAAAGCTAATAATTTTGAATGGTGGACTTGGACCTGTAAACGGTGCGGTATTTCTCGCACCATTCATGAAGCCGCAGAACATCCTCATAACGTACGTGATCTCCCGAACTGCGACGAAGAAGTCTTGCACCAAGTCTTGCAAACGTAAATGCAAGAACTGTAATAGGGACTATTGGTGCAAGCCTAAACAGCGAACTCTCAGACGATGCTCTAACTGTCAACAAATGTTGATGAGACAGGGCAAAATCTGTCAACATGGACGCGACTGGCATGAATGTCGAAATCGAGGTTGTTTGGTTTTTTTCGTAATGATGAGTTAATGGAGAGTACCACTGAAGGTTGGTAACTCGCTTGGAAAGCGAGGGGGACCGAAAGGTCAGAGGTTCGATTCCTCTACTCTCCGCCCGGATCGTTTCAACAAGTTCTCGAATCGTAATGGATGGGTGGCTGAGAGGCTTAAGGCAGCGGTCTTGAAAATCGCCGTGGACAACCCACCGGGGGTTCGAATCCCTCCCCATCCGCAAGAGTTTGGCAAGAAAGGCGGTAAGGCATCCGCGCTAGTTCCGAAAACTAGGACTGCCGAAAGGTCGGGTTCGATTCCTATTCTTGCCGCAATGGAACCATAAGTAGAGGAGGTCTCTACGCCTGACTGCTAATCAGGTGGCTGTAAAAGGTCCTGGTTCGACTCCAGATGGTTCCGCTAGTTTTCCATGATGAATTTCACTATTGCAGTGTCGCAGTCTTCAATAGGAAAGAATCGTTCAATTCTGGATCGACAGGTTGTCCAATTCCAGATAGGATAATTTGATTGCATTTTGCACACATCCAAACATCGCTTTTGGATGGAGATATGAATTCTGGGCTAGAGACTAGATCTGGAAGTTTCTCCCAAAAATGTAAAGATCCCACCCAAAACCCTACTAAACTAGGGTTTTTCTAGGCCTGTTCATTGTGAATTTCCATAGGATTGCCCGTCAGATTCTCGCTCTCGATTGTCCAGAGCCGGTTCTGAAAAATGTGTGGGAATCTGAGGACGGGTATCTGCTTCGAGAGAAGTTCGAAGATGCTCTCAAATTGAAAGATCCTAAACGAATCGATCTAGCTCTTCAATTCATCAAGAATAAAGCAGACGTCTTGATTCGTAAGATCAAGGCAGGTGAGTTTGATCTTCCCGAGGAAGAAGATATTGATCAGTTCATTAAAGGACTTGACGTAAAATTCCAAGGAGAGAAGACTCCGGCGCGAAAATGAAAGCTATTTTCCTAGATCTTGACGGAGTTTTGAACCGTGGTGGGGACTTTAGACCCGGACATTTGGATCCAGATTTAGTCACCATCGCTAATCGGCTGGCTGCTCCTGATGTGGCTTTCTATATTCATTCTCTCTGGATGTTAGAACTGTCTGAGGAGACAACAGCAGAATGCCTTCATAGAGCTGGGTTCAAAGGCCGATTCGGGGGCTACGCGATTTACGACGATAACCGCGTAAAGCGTATTCTCGAGACCATTGCGGCGAAAGGGCCTTTTGAAAGGTATGTCGTCCTGGATGACATCAAGCTTACAGGCTTCGAAGCTTATCAAGTCAGAGTGTCTTCAAAGTATGGACTTCGAGACATTGACGTAAATGAAGCTCTCGAGATCCTTGGACGTACAAGACCGTAAAATTTGCCCTCTAAACATTGGTGGCGATGTACCAGACTTGTAAACTGGAAAGGTCAGTTCGACTCTGACAGGGGGCTCCAAATTGTAAAGTAGCCGGTATTCCGGCGTCGTTCAACGGCAGGACAGAAGACTTTGAATCTTCGAATCGGGGTTCGATTCCCTGCGCCGGAGCCAAGCTTTCCTCAATACCTCTCCACGCTCTGCGAATGACTCTTCCTCCCATCCGCGGCCCGCCCGGAACCTCAGTTCAACGAGGTTCGTCTATGGGCACAACGCTGGCTGTCGAGGAATGGTTTATCTTCCGTCAGGACGCTGCTTTGGCGTATCTGAAGGAAGTTCTAAGAGAAATTCGGTGGAAATCCACTAATGATCCCTTTCTCCGAGATTTGAACTTGGAGCAACGAGGAGGACTGGTTGAAATTCTTCCGGTTCCGGTTGAAAAATATTCCTCGTGGGGACGTCCTGCTAAATTCAAACCGGGGCGTTGGATCCCACAAACCTGCACTTTCCGGTTTGAAATGGATCGTGGCCGTCGCGGTCTCGGACATATGTATTCAGCCGCGATTTCTAAAGATGGAAATGTGGTCATTTCAATGACCGGAATCGCCGAGCCGAAAATTGAGCTCGAAGGGGATCTCGAGTCTATTAATGCGGAAGCGATACTCGACGCCATTCGTCAAATCATCATTGGGGAGGTATTGAGCGCCTAATGAGCCGTAGCGATTGGCTATGGCAACTAAATACGCCACAAATTTCGCGATCCCGAGCGCTACTAACGTTTTCGCAACGCTCTGGAAATTGACACGAACGATGAAGGCCGCTGGCTGGACTTATAAAGCCAGCGGTGCCGGAGCTTCTGCTGGCACTAAAGATACTAGTGGAACAGCTGCTAATGATATTTGGGGTGGAGCATCTGATCCCACTACAGATTCATATACCAATACATCTACTGCCACTACAGGAACTGGTACATTAACGGGTACTTTCAGCATCAATGTCTCATCTACTTCTTCTTTTAGCGCTTCTGGATATGTATCAATTCTAACAGCTGCAAATGGCTGGCAAACGGTCAATTATACCGGTACTAGCGGTGGAAATCAACTAACGGGTTGCACGGGCGGAACTGGCACATGGGTTTCTGGAACCCCCGTAGCACAAACCACTATTGGTGCTACAACTATCGGGCTCGATACCGTGGACGCATGGATCGTCCTAAGTGGTCCTCAAACTCAAAAAATCCCGATTAGCGCTGCTCCCACGGGAACACCTCTCCGTGGTGAAACCATTACACAAGCTACCAGCTCTGCTGAAGGCGAATTGATGGGCTACGTCTGGGACTCCGTAGGAAGTTCTGGATGGATGGCAGTTCTACCGCATACTGGAACATTCGACAATACTCACACAATCACGGGTAGCACCAGCGGAGCGACTTTCTCCCCCACTGGAACGATCGTCACTTACAACCGTGAGGTGATGTTTTTCAAAGATACTTCACAAACTAGCGGCACTATTTATTACGGGTGTTTCGATGCTTCCGGCGAAAGCACCCAATTGTTCTCGAGCCTTGCCTCTCAAACAGGTTGTACAGCCGCAGTCGGACCTGGAATGGGTGGTACCAGCAACGGATTCCCGTCCAAAGGCATCGTAATTCGTGGTACTGCCGGCAGTACCACGACTACCGGATTCTTTATTTACACCAGTGGCTTTCAAACTAATGCTCAAATAGCTGCCACCAACTGCACACCTGCTACAGGCGTGAGTGCAGATGGAACATTCTATATTGTTCTGTCGAATAGCTCAGTTACAAACGTTGCTGTAGGTTTTGGTCTCCTTAGACTCGATGATACAGAACCTGGAGACTGTGATCCGTTTGTATTTCTCGTGCCAGGCAATGGCAATTCATATAGCTCGCTTACTAATTCATCTACTCAAAATAGCTATGGAAGCTTGCAGTACACATTTGCAGTTACTAATCTCCGTAATGGAAGCTATCCATACTTCTTCGGCAATCAATCTCGAGGAAATGGAACACTCGATGTATTCAATGCATATACGGCAATGCCCCAAGTGGATATTATCAGCAATGTAACTTACGCTATTGGAACGTCAAACTCTCTCGGGAGCCCGATGAGAATCATCAATTCTCCAGCCACTACAAGACCGCTTATTCTAGAACCTATTGCTATCTATACGAACGGATTGAGCTCCGTATCTAACTCCAAGAATCAGTACAAAGGACGTTGCCGATGGTTGTTCTATAGTTCTATCGGCAACACATATGACACATTCGAATCTAAATCTCTGCTTGGAGTCTCAGTAGCAGCTACAGGTTATTCTCCATGTCTTGTAATCGGGCCGTATGACGGGTCAACTACCCCTGTTCAATGAGGTGATTCATGGCCTCAGTAGATCAGGGCATTGCCAATATTTTCATTCGAGCGGAGAGCAAAATCACTCCTGCTAGCCCTCAATCAGATACTGCAAATGGTGGAGCTCCAGCAACATCGAATGGTTGGTATGGATGGCCTATTTTTGGTGATAGGCAACCAGGATTAGATTACTCAAGTGTCTCATTTTTTACTTCGAAACAGTCACTTGCTGGCATTACAGCCGGTTCTACGACCGTCATATACTACAGAATGCGGGGAATGGATCACAACATTGGAGGAAAGTACGACACTTGGGTCGTATCAGGTTCTCCCGATTATTCCGGGACTCATTATACTGGTTCGCTTTCTACCCCCCTTCGGGATATTGTAATTGATTCTTCTTGGTAATTGCATTCGAACGTTGTTGAGTGTAGAATAATCACATGCTCGGGAACTCACCTCTCTCACAAAGGAGTAAGACTACCATGCCTTGAGAGAGGTGTTCCATGCGTCGTCAAAAAGCAGCGTTGACGCGGCGATTGCAATCCCAATATAATGCGATTTTGGCCGGTGATGCTTCGGCCTACCAGCACTGGGTTCCTCCCGGATACAATCGTCCCGGTCAACCACCCGTTCAAGGTTACGGTTACGGTTACCGGAATGAATGGGTCGCCTATGTGTTCGCCAAACAATGGGGTGGACGCAAAGGTGTAGATATTAAGCGCTTGCAGCTGATAGCGCTTCATTCAGACAATGCAGAGTGTGCCATCTCATTCGCTCGGGACATTCAAGGTGCCAACGTAAAGAGATTCCAAAGCATTGTGCTCCAACACGGATCGGCGGGGCAGATGAGACGTTTTGCTGAGATTCCTGGAGCAAATCGAATGTGGCTTGAAAATATGGCTATTGTGGCTGAAGTTATGAGCATGTAAAACTTCAATAAGTAATGTGATGTATGCCGCCCGATGGTACAGGTTCAAGCTACGGGTATACTAGCTCCATCATTACCATTACTATTTCCGGAGCTGCGTCCAATTTCTACGATGGAATCATTTCACATGGACTGACTGCCAAAGAAATCGAACTCATCCGATTGAGGCAAGAGTTCGAAAAAGCTCACGCACACTCTCTCGCTCTGCGTGCCTCTCGGGAGCTTGCTCCGGATCCTAGGCCTGTTCAAGTCCCTAGCACTGCTTATCGCGGACTCGTGTCTCATGATCGAGGCTGGATGGTTCATAGACAGAGAAATTTTTCTCGTTGTTCGCCGAGTAGATAATTATGAATGTTAGTGAAGAAGAATGGATCAAAGCTTTCGCAATGACTTATGCCAGAAAGTATCTCACTTATCATGAGACTGGAGTTCATCCATTCACTAATCTCTCTACGTCAAACGTATTGACACAGACTTTTTGGGTCGGTAGGACGCAAGCACGATTGGCCGTACTGCCCTCGAATAACACGACACAAGCTGTTAGAAGATTACTCGACGGATTCAGTCAATTGAAACTGACTGCATCGGTTGACGAGAAATTCAAATTTTTGCGAGAACTATTACAGCAACTTAAAGAGGACTCTGATGAGCCCTCTCAGTTAGCTGCTACAGCTCTACAGCAGTGTCTTTAGCGGATTTCGTAGTTGAAATTCGAAGTTTCGTTGCCGGTGGAAAGCAACGTAAACGATCCGTTGGACTGTGCAGAAATGCTGACCTCACCCAAAGTTCCACCAGCCGTTTTTCGGCTATAGAGAATTTTGCTCGTGGAAAGCACGTTTGAATCGTTCACTACGATTGATCCTGGAGTCCCAGACATATTACCTGTAACACCAGATGGTGGGGAACCTGCGGGGCCGGTGGCTCCTTGAGCTCCGGTAGCACCAATTGGGCCGGTTGCTCCAGTCACACCAGGAGAACCCTGTGGAGCTCCAGCGGGGCCGGTGGCTCCTTGAGCCCCTTGAGGACCGATAGGACCGGTAGGACCTTGCGGACCTGCCGACCCTGTAGGAGAACCCGTGGGTTGAGAACTGAAGGTTGTCAGCCCTCCGACAGGGAATTCAGGAAGGTTGGTCCAACGATAGAGTAGACCAGGTTGGGCCTGAAGAGCCGCATACTGAGCAAAGGTTAGTCCAAACAAATGTCCCGTGACATTTTCAGCTGGTCCTGGAACAGGAGGATTTGGACTAGCAGGAACGATAACTGCCGGTGAGACCCCGGTGAGAGTGATCGGAGTTCCAGTCAGGTTGTAAACTAGAAGGGGCATTGTCCGTTCATCCTCACGTCAGATTGCCAGCTGCATCGCGCCAAGCAGTGCCGTCACTGTAATTCGGAGCGTTATCGGACGTGTTATAGATCATTGCCCCAACTGGAAAAGTTGTAGCAGCAGGTCGTGTCACGTCCGTGTAAATAGGAGGCTGCATGAAGAGTTGAGCAGTCAACACTCCCGAGCTGACGAACTTTGAAATTACGCCGTTGGCATAACTCAAAAGTCCGTTGGCGCTTAGAGGAAACGTAATGGATCCTCCCACAGGGACGTAAACCGGGACTTTCCGAAGTTGAAACTGGCCACCAGTTTCCAAATCGTTTACCAGGACGTCGTTAAGGTTCGGCTGCCCGTTGGGGAGCAGCCCGGTGTGAGAGAGCGTGAGAGTGAATTGGGCTGTGCTCATAGGGTCAAACCTAATCGGCACAGCCCATAAAGGGGAAAAAATTCACCCTTAATTTCCGTATGGAACTAGACCTATGAGCAAGAAAGCACAGGAGCGCGTTGAGGCCGAAGAACTACTGAGACGTCATCAGGTGTTGGCGAAAGTTCATCCTCGTAGTCTAGAGCAGATGCTCGACAAGAGCGTCCCTGTACTCATTCAGGCCAAGTGCATCCATGATACTTGGGCTCGAGCGGCCATCAACGAAGGGTGGGTATTCGGGCTGGCTCGGGATGTCAATCGACGTCGGGATCCACGGCTGATGCCTTTCGGTCAACTGGAAGCTGATCAACAGGCAGAATTTTACGACATCGCTTCGAGCATGCGCGTAATCAGCGAGATGAATTAGTGGTGATTACCTGATTCCATCACGATTCGGAATAATGAAAATAAATCGTCGGTAGCCTTCTTTCGGTCCTCGATGGGAGTTTCCTGAGTCCATTTGCGGGCATTGCATCGAAGGGCGTCCGCCCTGAGGCGATACGCTTCCGCCTCAGGAGAATCATTTCCTTCCAGTTTCTTAAAGATATCTTCTACACCCTTCTCAAAGAAGGATATATTCCCTGATTCTCGGGTGCTCATACTCAGAGCCAACACTTAAGTTCGAATCCATCGAACGTATGACGCTACATAGGGGTGCGAGACGGCAGCTCACAGGTTTCTCGAAGGCCTGGTCTTTTTTGGAATAGAGCTGATCACTCTAAACCAAAAATGCAGCAAAGAATGATCACCTTTGCAAAGAAGACACGGAGGTTCGACTCCTCCCATCCCTACTAACTGTATTGTCGCCAGTGTCCAAAAAATCTCCCTATCCGTTCGTCAAATGGGCCGGTGGTAAAGCTCGTGTAGCGGGGAGGGTCTTGGTCAGACTACCTGACCAAATTGAAACATATTACGAGCCTTTCCTGGGCGGAGGAGCCATTTTCTTCGAGCTCGCTCGAGCCAAACGATTCAAAAAAGCCGTGATCGGTGATTCCAATGCCGAGCTGATGACTACTTGGAAAGTCATTCGAGACAGTCTTCCCGAACTCATTCGCGAGCTTCGGAAGAGCAAATATGTCTATGAGAAACAGGCGTATTTAGCCATTCGTAAGCTGGATCCTGAGAAATTGGATTCGATCAAAGTAGCCGCACGGTTCATCTATTTGAATCGCACGGGTTTCAATGGGCTCTATCGTGTAAACCTTGATGGAAAATTCAATACACCATTCGGGAAATACACAAACCCGCTCATTTGCGATCAGAAGAATTTGGAAGCAGTTTCGGCCGTTCTGCAGGAAAATGTCGAACTTTGTACAGATTCATTCCAGAATATCTGCTTGAAGGCAAAGCATGGAGATGCCGTATATTTCGACCCTCCCTATATCCCCGTTTCTAAAACCTCCAAGTTCACATCATATACTGCGAACGGATTCACTCTCGAGCAACACGAACTGCTTGCGAAAGTCTTCACAGATTTGGGTGAAGATGGGGTACGCACGGTCTTGAGCAATTCAGTGGCCGAAGACGCGCTCCGTCTCTACAGCCGATTCGATATGGACACTTTCACGGGCACAAGGTCCGTAGGCGGTCCCGCAGATTATCGCAAACCAGCTGGTGAGATCATCGCTTTCACTGGACCGAAATCGTAGATGCAAATTCATCTCGCGTAGCGGATCGCGTGAATCAAGCAGAGAAATGTCAAATTCTTCTGCATGTACTTAGCGTCCTAAAGAATGCTAAGCAGCCCATGCCTGTATCGGAAATTTTCGTTGGTTGTGGGCCAATCTCACGTTCTTGGCAAGTAGCAGTTATGCGAACCCTTGCAACGGGGAATGATGTCGTCCTTAGTAGAAGGAAGGGGGAAGACTGTTACTTCCCGAGTTCTAACACCAGAATCCAGACAGCTCTGAAAGAAGTATCAGGAGATCTTGCATCCTATACCAAAGAGAATGGTGGCGACGTGCGGAATTCATATGCTGTTTCCATGAGAGAATTAAATGCAAAGGTCGCTGTGGCGACCCGCGGATTGCGTCGTCTTTCACAGTCCACCTCACCCATGATTAAACGGAACATGTTTGTTCCAAAGAAGGGTGACAGGTATCAAGAGCGAGTGGCCAGAATCCCGACTTGGCAAAACGTCTTGATCGATGGCCTCGTCGAGAAGGGTTATCTGAAGCTTCAAGGAGAGGGAGCCAAAATTACTTTAGAAATCCTCAACAAAGAGGAAATCCAAAAGCTCATCGACGGGCAGACAGAACCGTGTCTCTTCACTCTGATCAATCCAAATGACCCTTGCAAGGCCAGTCATGGCCAGTCAGAAAGCCCTGAGAAGAAGGATGAAGAAAGTGAGGATGAAGAGGATGAGACTTCTGCGGGTCCTCCGATGGAGGAAAAGATCGCAGTCGTAGAAGCCGAATTGGTGGCGTCTACAGAGTCATCTGTCGCTCCATCATCCGAGGAAAAGTCAGATCATGCTGTGGCTGAGATTCTGTCGAAAATTCTCGACACGCTGAAATCACAAAATTCAATTTTCAAGATTCTGGGTGAGAATGTCGATAAGACTACTCGAAGGCTTGATACGCTGGAGGGAGATCTAGTTGCCATGAATGGGCACATGATCAAATTTGAAATGAAGTTGGACCTTATGAAGTCCGACTTGAATAATCAAATCCGGACTTTGCATGAGAATCAGGCCAAGTCTATTGAGCAGAAAATGAATGCCGTGTCTGCCACTAATGCGGCTGGTCATATTCAAGCAGCAGAAAAATCGATCGAATTGCTTCGAGATACGGTTGTGGAACCTGTTCTCAAAGAAATCCGGATGTTGACTACCGCATTGAAAGATGACAGGCGTCGTCGCGCTGATGCCATTATGAAACGATTGAGCGCGGCAACTGATGAGGTAGAAGTTCTGCAAGAACTTACTCTCGAGGCCTTGACTACCAGGAAATCGTCGTAGCGTAAATCATTCTAGGTGTTGCGTATTCCAGGTTCGGAGGATTCAATGAATCTACGAAGTCTGGTCAAGGAAATCGTTCGAGAAACCGTTGGGGCTGATCTTCGAAAGCTGGTCCGGGAGACCGTCCGAGAGGTCCTCATGGAGGAACTCACGAGAGAGGAGGTACCGGACATTGAGCCAGAGTCTACCCTCGCTACTCCTGCAACCTCTGCAAAGAAGGCGCCCGACCCGAAGCGAAGTGCATCTGCCAAGAAGGCTGCCAAGAAGAGGGCTGCAAACAAGCAGCTTCGTGGTTCGGCACCTCTTCAAGCTAAGACCCCGGTGGTTCCCAGGGTAGCCCGTCAGATGGGCTTGGCGCTGGGGCAGCAATTCAAGGGAAAGAGTTATCTCGATGTAAAGGATAGGATCATTGAGATCGCGTCCATGGATGTCACTGGTATTACCCCGAGGATTCTCAAGAGCGAGAAGGGTCGGACTCAGGCCAAGCACATGACATTCACGCACCTCAAGAAGTGCTACGATCGCGTGGAGTGATGACTCCGCGGTTGGCCCTTAAACGTCTCGTAGGTGAATCTCTTCGAGAACTCATTCTCGAAGAGATAAGAGCGATGTGTGCTACGAGTGCACCGGGTCCAACGAGGGCCACCCGGTGCACTTACCGGGGAGACAGTCAACCTAAAAAAGCAGTCCGTCTCCGCATTTGGGAGGCTGTTATGGAAGCACTTGGACCAAAGCGCTTCCGCAGTGGTCCTCATCTGTTTCTGTCTTCAAGCGAAGGAGGAGACGCATCAGTCCTCAGAGGTTTGCGAGTTAGTGACGACAGTATGTTGGCCGTGGACATTGACAAAGAAGCCGTCGAAAATTTCTCTGTTAAGTTTCCAACCATCACGATCTTACATACAGACGTATCGAAGGTCCTAGACGACATTCACATCCCATTCGAATCTATTTATCTGGATTTCTCAAATCAAGTTTCTGACTACACGCTAAATCGGATTGGTGCGGCTGCAAAAGCTGTCGCTCCGGGAGGAATCGTGGCGTGCAATTTTTCTATTGGGAGAGAAAAGAAATTTACAGGATTTTCTCGAATTGAAGCGGTGGAATCTTTCCTAGAAAAGAAATTAGGTTATAAGCCAGAGTTTCTGGCTCGCATGCGGTATTCAAGCAGTTCCATATACGGGCCGGGATCGCACATGTGCGCAATCGCATTTCGTACCTCCCCAGGAGGAGGCTTTATTGTGCCTCTTCGCGATATTAAAATATATGATCTTTATAGAGATGTGGAGAGGCTTCGAAATAACCCTCGTCTACACTTGCTTTTGAATTGCAGTCGAACCAAGGCTGAGTCCCTGCGCTCTCGAGTGATGGCTTATCCACCGCCCCGAGCGTAAGTTGGGAATAATCAGGAGTAAATGATCTCACCACATGAGTCCCGACAGGTTGAGAGCTAGGAAGGAACTCGTCGCACGAGCGTTGAGAATTCTTCGAAGCGTTCATGGTGAAAATCGCCTTTCGGAGTTATTCGACAAGTTCCCTGCTCGCGATTCTGAAACCAGTTCCATCATCCGCGCCGAAGCTTCAGACAGAACATGGCAACGGGATTTCATGGCAGTCCTGTATAGGCAGGGAATCGTAAGCTGTAGTCAACCAAGAGAGAAACCGAGCCTGGGGGCTGCATACTCTCTTCTAGAGAGAGGTGACGGTGCTCCCGTAAATGACCTCTTGAGCGGTTGCACCTTGCCAGGGAGCAAGATGGAGAATTTGATCTTGCGTAGTGCGAGCCAAAGTTCAAAGAATACTCTCACCAGTCGTCCTTTCGAAAACCTCGCCAATTTGAAATTGGCTTCGCAACAAGAGCCGGATCCAGAGCCGGATCCAGAGCCGGAGCCGGAGCCAGAAACCGTGACGGACCTCGTAAGTCAAGAGGAAGAAGAGTTTTCCGAAGAAGCTGAATCGGAAGGAGAGACCGAGGAATCTTCCGAAGAAGAGTCTCAAGCCGAAGAAGTAATTGAGGAAGAGGCAACCTGGGAAGATAAAGTCCAAGAGTATGTAGCGGACAAAAGACAAGTTACCACTACTGATATTCTGGTGGAAGCAATCGGATTGGACAGAGAAATCGTCCACAATGCCCACCGAGCCAGAATCGGTGGCATTTTGAGGGAGCTCGGTTGGGTCAATAAAGGCAATCGGAAGATGCCAGGTGGTGGCTCTCAGAGGATGTGGGAGCGTCTCAATTCAGATGGACTCGTCTTTGTCGAAGAGGAAGACGATGAGGCACCTCATACTCAACAGGTCCCTCTTCCCATTCCAATGCCTATGCTCGGAGGCACTGGTGATCTCGTCAATGCGATCAAGATGATGCAGGAGTTGTTGACTCAATCGGGTGAAATTCAACTTCGAGTGGTGGAAAATATCGTCTTCATCAAAGACCGCGGGGATCAAATCTTCGAGCAGATCTCGGATCTTTCCCGAAGGGTGCAAGCCCTGGAGGAGAGATCCGAGTCTACCATTGACATTCAAGCCATCATGGACGCGGTTCAAATCGCAGTCCCGTCTGTAAGTTCCATCAGAATCGAAGTAGCCCAAGCAGTCGAGTCGGCCATCAAACAGCAAGAAGTGAACAAACTTGGTCAAGTCATGACATCGCTTCATAAGCTCACTGGAGAAATGCGCCGGATTCAGTCCATGGTTGCAAATAATGCAGACCTGGATCCCGCCCTTCTGCTAGACGTGGGGGATATTGATGACTAGCAGATTGCAAGGGTTGATTACCCAGTATAAGCAAACTGCCAATTCCACGAATTGGAAGCGGAAGGCAGAACTCGAAAAGGAGATTCGTAATGCGATCTTCGATGAAGATCCGCAGCCCCGTGGCCCATTCGGGATCGTGCTCGCTCGGTTTCTAGGTGGCTCAAGGCAGGATTACGATCACAGATCCACGCTGCTGAATAGCGGACCGTGGGTTAATTCTTTCTGGAACATGCTAGATAAAGGTGTGGCTCAGTACACCGTGATCCGCTTGTATCGAGAGAGTAAAGCACTGGCTGAGAAAGAGAATATGGAATTCGTCGATGCGGCAGAATACGTAATCGACGACTACGAAAAATCGGGATACTCGGCGAGTACTCCGGATGGTCGAAAATTCAGGAAGGCCGCACCGTACTCGAAATCTCAACGGTCATCTGCACCGCCGGTATCAACGCCTCTTCCGGCGGCAATGCCGGTAAATGGGGCAGGTGAAGAGCCGTCATTTCTAAGCATGGATTCGCAACAGTCCAGGTCAAAAACGTTGTTGGTTCGACTCAATGTATTGGTAGAAGATTTCGTGCGAGCTAGCATGGTTGAGTATAAAGATGTAGATTTTCACGAGCAACAGAAAGCTGTAGATGACTTTCGACACTTCGTCCATGAAGCATGTGAAGATCTACGGCGGAATGTTAATCGACTGAGGGCTACCGCCGTGAAGTCGGCAAAGGCCAAGAAGGTATCTCGCGACGAGTTTAGGAAGGCCTGTGAAGTCCTTGGGCTCGGGCAAGGATTTACGTTTGGGAAGGAGATCAACCTCACTGCGGCGAAACGAGCAATGCTCAAAAGAGCCGCACAACTTCATCCCGATCACAATGGTGGGGAAACTAACAAGGTGCAAGAGTACCAGACAGTGATCGAATCGCTCGCTGTACTTGAAACTTACGTGAAAGGGTTGAATTCCCATGCGACTGGAGAGCGTACCCATGAAGGCCACTAACCGAGCACCCGGGCCGCCACCCGCTTCGGCACCTCAAGTGCTGGTGAAGAAGCCCAAGCTGAAGACTATTAGCTTCGAAGATTTCGACCCGGACAGGAATCTGTCCGAGGTCCACAGGGCCGCTCAATTTCTCGATTGGGCCGCTCGAGTCGCTCCCAAGCGATTCGTGCCCTACGTTTGGCTCGCGAAGCATGCTTACATCAAGCCTCGCTTGCCGAAGCCCTCTGATCCGGATGTTGAGACCATTCGTAAGCGCAAGATGGATCAAATCAAGCGCATTCTCTGGGAGACATACAAGCGTCGGACCGTTCCATCACCTCGCGACCAGGAGGCCGGGGTCCGGGCTACCTCGGATCATGAGGACTTGGCCGGTACCGACCTGCTTCGCAACAGCCGACGTCTAGCCAATAGTGCCAAGCGACTGGCCGAGACCCATGCAGCCATTGATCCGACCCAGATCCGGGATCAGGGACTCCGCATTCTGGTTCAGGGGATGAGTCCGGTGGTGGCCCAGCTCAAAAATCCGGATCTGCTTCGCAAATTGGAGCTTCCGCCGAAGAAGGAGGAGCCCAAGCCCAAAGATCCCAAGTCAGAGTGAACCGCTCATCCTCTCGGAGGTGGATCGGTAAAGATAAAGATCTTCATCGAGAAAACGTCCTCCTCCGCAGGTATTTGGACTGCCTTCCACTAGAACATTGCAGCAAAGCCCGCCAAGTCATGCGAGAGTGCATGAATATCTCTTGGGCGATACCTACTGAGGAGGCGTTACTAGAAATTGCAACCCATGGCCCGATAGTTGAAATGGGGGCCGGTATGGGTTATTGGGCGCATTTACTCCGATATATCGGGGTTGATATTATCGCCTACGATCGATATGACCCATTCGGAATCAATCCGTGGCATGTTGGAGGTAATCTTTTTACTTTCATTTCCCGGGGTGATCCCCGGGATTTGAAACAATATCGAGACAGGTCCCTCTTCTTATGCTGGCCTCCAATGGAACAGCCTCTAGCACCTGAGTCTAAAAGACATATGGTTGCTAAAGATTGTCTGAAATATTGGAAAGGTCAAACTCTCATTTATGTTGGGGACTTCAATGGAATGACTGCAGGGGCATCGTTCTATAAAGTCCTCCGAAAGAATTTCATTCTTTCCAAGACAGTTGAAATCCCACGATGGTTCGAAAGAGATGATATGATGACTATCTGGACGCGCAAGTCTGATTAGTCCGGATGTACGGGGTTCCATGCGAGCCGATCAGATTATCCAGGTCTGTCTGTGGTACGAGGAAGCTCTCCGTCGCACTCGGGTGAAGCCTGAGGAAGTCGACAAAGACTTGACTCCTCCTGGGATGGAGAAGGCAGCCAAGCACATCATGTGGATGCTGCCGAAAATTCGCGAGATGGTAGAGACCAGTGCAGGAAACGAAAGCCGAGTCCGCAAGGCCGAACGGTGGCTGTGTTTCGCACAGGGCATCATGTGGCAAGCCGGATACTTCAGCATCAATGAGATGCGGGAGCACAACGATTCCGAGAAATACGACGTCAAGAAGGCAGAATATGACGCTAATCTTGCTGCCCAGGAGAAGTCCGATGTCGATGATCAGACTCCGTAAGCCCATTTGCTTCTTGGAGGTCTTGGTTATTTCCATCTGTCTGACCGGATGCGATGACGACCTTCCTGAGGCTCCGAGCAAGGAACAGGTCATCAAATATGTCCAGGCCCAAATTGGGATGGAGCCGGAACGAAAAATCATCTGGTACGTCCCTTACAAGCCAGAAACTCAGACTCATGGGTCAAGTTCGAAGCCTGCTCGCTCGTACGTGCTCTATGAGCAAGGCGGATACTGCTTCTTGCACGACATTTCTACTCCATCTCCAAGATTCTTCGTTCCATGTAACATGGCGATGCCACCTGGAGCAGTAACCCCATGAAGACCGAATCTCTCATTAAGCGACTCATCTTCACATTCGTCGCTTTCGGTTTGATGTACTGGCTTCATGCGGCCTTACAAGCCGCGTACAATCCCTTCGAAACTGCGGCTGCGTTGAGTCAGGCGCGAGACGTCGCTACTCCCATGGGTTCTCCGACGATCATCAGTCGGTTGAGTCTACCGGATGTGGCCTGCTTTGCTCTCTTCGCAGTAATTCTTTTCCTTATCTGGATCGTTCCTTGGACCAAGCCAAATACAAACGGAGACCGGTAATGAAGCTGTCGAATGTTGGGTTCATCATGTTCGCGCTCACCCTGATCGGGTGTGGCCCGGCGAAAGTTCTGCCACTCGAAAACGTTGGGCCGAACGAGACAGCCTTCGTCATTCCTCTCGAAGGAAACAGCAAGGAACAGGAGAAGTTCGAGAGCATCAAGTATCTCGAGTCCAAGAAGGTCGTCGCAAAGCGTATCGAGATCTCCGTACGCGAGCGAGATACGGGGCGAATGTGGTGGGACTACGAGTGGATTCCCACCGTCCGAGTCGTTAAGGTCGACAGGAGTCTCGTTACGCGCGAGTGGATCAAGAACGACGCGTCGCCGCCAGCCAAGGCTCCAGCACCCGCAGCTCCTGGAGCACCCGCAGCGGCTCCCGGTCCCGTTGAAGACGTGCGAGCCATCGAGGTGGAGTCGAAAGAAAGTATCAACTTTCACGTGGGTGTGAACATGACTGCCTTCGTAATGGAGGAGGACGCCCCAGTCTATCTCTATTACCACACCACGAAGCAACTCAAAGAAGTCGTTGATCAGAACGTCCGCGGTTTCATTCAGGGCGAGCTTTCGAAGGCATTCGGTGTCCTGACCTTGGAGGAGTGCAAAGTCCAGAAGAGTCGAGTGTTCGCCGAGGTTGAGAAACTTACGAAGGAGCACTTCAAGACGTACGGAATCACCGTACAGAACGTCGGAAGTGCGGGTGGTCTGGCCTTCGATGACAAGATTCAGGCAGCAATCAACGAAACGGCCAACGCCGAAATGAACATCGAAATCGCCCGTAAAGAGAAAGTCGCGAATGAGCAGAAGAATGAGCAGAAGATCGCTGCAGCGAGGGCCGAACGTATGGCGGCCGAAGAATTCGCCAAGGCCAAGGAAGCTCTGATCGAGAAGAATCACCTTGATATTCAGCGCATGCAAGCCGAGGCTATGCTCGAAGCGGCCAAGAAGTGGAACGGCGGAATGCCAGCCAATATCCTCCCGCAGGGCAGCCCTCTCATGTTCGGACTCGACGTCAAGAAATGAACTCGCCCAACTGTCAAGCATGCGTCCATTCCTACATGGAACCGGATGATGACCTGACTTGCGGGCATCCGGACGCTGGAACCATAGGCAAGTATGTGCGTGTCGCAGTGATGCCGGATGGCCACTGCGGACCTAAGCGCCCCAAATTCGAACAACATCCCCTTCGCAATCCTGATGGGACGCTTAAGTCTTCGATTGTAAAATGAAGATGTGAAGCTCCATAAGAGCATCCATTCAGGTTGACGTGATCCTCTTCCCAATCCGCGCACCCCTGCCTGTCAACGACGAAGCTCCTTAGCCTCGATCGACAGTTTGTGCGCGTGTTCTTCGTGTCTTCACACGGAAAGAGGTAAGGATCATGAGTATTGTAGTCGAGATCAGGGCAGCAGAAGGCGGCGCAGACGCCAAACTCCTCGTAGAAGAGCAATTCGGAATTTACGCCCGTTTGGCAGTCCGGAGGGGTCTTTGACGTCGAACTAGCGGACAGACGACCGGGAATCGTTACCTTCCAAGTGTCCGGGAAGGCAGCAGACGAGACCTTTGCGAATGAGTCCGGCGGGCATCGCTGGCAACGGATTCCTCCAACAGAGAAAAGGGGCCGGGTTCAGACTTCGACTATTACAGTCGCAGTTTTACCCATCCCGACTGAAGCGCAGGTTCATATTCGAGAAGACGATCTCGAATGGATCCCAACTCGCGGATCCGGAGCCGGCGGACAAGCTAGGAATAAAGTCGAAACGGCTATAATTCTAAAGCATGAACCGTCCGGGCTTCAAGTTCGATGTGAAACAGAGCGCAGCCTCAAACAGAACAAGGAAACCGCTCTTTCACTTCTTCGTGCCCGTCTCTGGGCTTCGGAGCATGAAAGAGTGACTTCTGCTCGAGCCGCTGATCGACGAGCTCAAGTGGGGTCCGGGATGCGCGGCGATAAGAGAAGAACTGTTCGAGTTCAGGATGGTCAAGTCAATGACCATCTAACTGGTCGACAATGGAAATATAAGGAATACTCGCGAGGGGACTGGTAACTATCTCTTAGCGAAATAGTCGAGACAATGCCGGTAACTCACCAATAGGGCTTTACCGGCTTCGTCTCTATCAGGAGTTCCGTGCTCTGAAATTAACCATTTGCATAGAGCCTCTCGACCCTCCACAACCAAGGACTGAGCTTCTTCGCCTTCTAACCCGTCGATGCGTTCCAATAACTCTTCAACCATTCCTTGAAACAAGGAATAAGTCCCAGAGATTTTCCCCATTCTCTGGCGGAATTTCTGCCAACGTTCTTGCTGGACTAAATTTTGAAATCCGCTGGTGCACCAATGACACGTAGTGCTTTTATCCCCTCCACAAGCCTCACAGACTCGGGGGGTATCATTGACTTCATCCATCTTAAGTCAGCGTTTTGATGGAAAGCTCAACGCCAACTATGAAAATCTAGGTCGGGGATAAATTCCACCCCCGACCTAGATGAGACCGTTTCAGGCCTGAGGAGCCGGTGCGGTAGCCGCAGCCGAGGGCTTCTTCGCAGCAGCCTTCTTGACAGCCTTCTTCGCAGCAGGCTTCTTCGCCGTCTTCTTGGCAACCTTCTTGGCTGCCGTCTTTTTGGCAGCAGGCTTCTTGGCGGTCTTCTTTGCAGTCTTCTTAGCGGCCATGGCTTCCTCTTGATGAGTGAAGTGTTCAACCCACATATTAGCAGGTCGAGGGTAAGAGATTCCGACAGTAGTGACGGTTATCCCCAATCCCTTTTACAATCAAGGATATGGTTCCAATTCATTTCGCCATATCCTCAAAAGCGACACTACCAGTCAAATTGGTCGTTCAATATTAGACCTTTCTTGGTAATGTCGAGATGAAACCTGTCCTGTGCGGCTTCGAAGCCGTAGAAAGACAGGGCATCATGGATAGAGCATTCAAGATCGGCTGTAGGGTCATCTTCTTCGACAGTCACCGGGTCGCACACAATGCTATCGTCACTAACTGGTTCCATGGGGGTCCGGATGGTCAAACGGTCGCAGATTTTAAGCAGAAGCACGATGAAATCAATCTGACCAACTCTCCGGAGCATCAGAATGCCTTCTATGTGCCATGCTGCAATCTCGTGTACGTCTCTGATGATAAGAACAAGACCGATCCTTATGGTTGGCAGTTGGAAAGGGCAACGTCTTGTTCGTATGGTCGTCAGTCTATGACTCCCTTCCTGGGGATGTGCTGGGCTTGGCCGGATGAAGAAGATGAAGCCAAGGAACTGGCGGCTAAGGCATACGCCGAAGCGGCTACGAGATAGCTCTACCTAGTCCAGGTGGAACCGATGAGGGACCGCTATCCTGGTTACGATGCCGCACAGGGCCGGTTTTAGAAGGTGAAATGTGAAGTTACGAGGGACGGAATACGGATCAGTTTGGTGCTCATCCGGTTCCCTCGGGTTTTACGGAGATGGATATTGGTATCATAGGCTAATGAAGCCATTCGGCCTTGACTATGAAGGGGCCACCTTCGTTGCTAAAACCACGACCCTCCACCCCCGTGCGGGGAACATGCCTCTTGAGGCAGATGGAGTCTCTCCGAAAGACCTTCTCCCTTCTTGCATAAAGGTTAAGTTCCTTCAGGGGGCCGTTCTAAATGCTGTGGGATTAAGCGGTCCTGGGGCTCATGCGTTGCTCATGAGCGGTAAATGGCAAGCTCGAGAGAGACCGTTCCTCATCTCATTCATGAGCGTGGATTCATCTCTCGTCCACAGAATGATGGAACTTCACAGTTTCGTCGAGATGCTCAAACCTCACATTCCGGAGTTCAAAAGTCCATTCGCTTTAGAAATGAATTTCTCTTGCCCGAATGTTGGACTTTCAACGTCCGAACTTGCGGAAGAAGCTGGTGGAGCTTTGGACATTGCCAAGGTTCTGGGAATCCCTCTCGTCCCCAACTTCGGACCTGATATTTCAGTGGAGATCATCCGGGAAGTCATGAATCACCCAGCTTGCGATGCAGTTTCAGTTTCCAACACACTGAAATGGGGAAATCTATCCCATAAGATCAATTGGAATCAGATTTGGGGACAGTCTGCTTCTCCGTTATCCCATATTGGGGGTGGTGGAATGTCAGGGAATCCAATCTTTCCATTAGTACTTGAGATCGCTCAAAGAGCTAAAATGGCTAAGCTCAAGAAACCCCTAATCGTAGGTGGTGGGGTAATGTCGGTGGAAGCCGCTGAGATTCTAACGAGGCTCGGAGTATCCGCTGTAAAACTCGGAGTCGTTGGGATGCTACGTCCATGGCGGGTACGCAAAATTGTCCGACGAGTACGAGAACTCACTTGATCAACATCAGGTCAATCGGAGGTCATAAAACCATGCGGCGGAGGATACATATATCGGAGAAATCCGAAATCCCCGCCGCAACGCTCCGGTTGAGCTACGAAGTCCTATAAACTTTGTGGTCGGGTTCAACTCCCGGGCGGCGGACAACATACTGCGCCGATAGCTCAATCGGTCAGAGCCCCCGTCTCATAAGCGGGCACGTGTCAGTTCGAATCTGACTCGGCGCACCCCGAACTTGACAGCTGCAGCAACAACGGTTATGATGGTTGAATCATGAAGCACCACCTCTGAATTAACTGCATCCGTGGACCTCCTGGTGTCCGTCGTTCCCAATTTCGCAACGACGTTTACCATTTACCAGGAGAGTTACCATGTATCAGATGACGGATGAACAGCGCGTCGAACGCGCTCGGGTAAAGGCGCTTCATAACGCGATTCGTGAAGATCGCTCACACGGAGACCGCTATCGTAATCTCGCTTGGGGTTACATCAGGGGTTTCAAGTATAGGCGCATCGAACGATCGCATCACATGCAGGCATTGGACGGCGCTTATTGGTCCACTGTCGGCACTGTGAGTATCCGAAAGGTTGGGGATGTGTGGCATTTCGAACACAACATGCCCTACCCGGATTACCTCTTCAAGCTCTTGCAGAAGCATTTGCCTGACTTGAAGAAAGAGCAGATCGTGAGCTGGCTCCAGGACCCCTCCGGGGCCATTTCGGCGCCTCCTCCGAGGCCGAAGGCTCCTTATCCACGTGAGGCGGCTATGGTCGCAGCGACGGTCTAAACTCATGGAAAAGTTGTATGTCATCACTCGTTCGGATCTTCCGGATGGGGATCAGGCAGTGCAATCGATCCATGCAGCGCTGGCGTACGCAGCGGAGCATCCGGACTGGATGGATTGGTACCGCAACTCGAATTACATCGCCATGCTCGCGGTTCGTGACGAGCGCGAGCTTTGAATGCTCGTGAAAAAGGCTGAGGAACGAGGACTTCAAATTTCTCAATTCCGAGAGCCTGACATGAACAACGCGTTGACGGCGATTACTCTCGAGCCAGGGGATCGATCTAGGCGGTTGTGTCGAGGACTTGGTTTAGCGTTGCCGGAAACTGAGTCCATGTCGGCGTAAGCTGACCGTGTGAGAGGATATAGCGTAACCAACGTCTTCACCAAGAAAGAACAAGCGTTGTACGGCGTAGCTCGGGTTCTCGTGGAGTCTCTCCCTGAAATTCCCGGGCTACGTTGTCACGAACTCACTCGGGCTGTTGGAGTCATCTTAGGCCTGGAGGTCCAAGACGGTCACCATGGGATGGCCGATCATTCCTGGCTGTTAATCCCGGCGACGAAAGCGAGATGTCGAGGTTCCATCCTTGATGTCTATTCCGTAGGAAGCCTTCCGCTAGTCCGAATTTGCGATATTTATTTCGGACTTCCACACGAGCAATCTTACAAGCCGTTGGAACCACGTGATGATATCGACGAAGAAATGGTCATGCGATTAGTCGATCTCATGCAAAGACGCCTACTGTAACGTAAGCCATGATTCACCTAGGCTCCGATCCGCACAAGGACCTCGCTCGTCTACTTCGGACCAAATCGGTCCGTTTCGGGAAGTTTACTCTGGCTTCCGGCAAAGAAAGCGATTTCTTCATCGACTGCAAACAGGCTATTTTGGACGCCACAGGCCATTTGTGGGCCGGACAGGTCATGCTGGAGGCGGTCGCGTCAAATTTCCCAGATGCTAAAGCCGTAGCTGGTGTCGAACTTGGTGGTTGTCCTCTAGCCAGCGCGGTATCTCTTTTGAGTGCCGTGAGTGAAATCCAAGATTTGCCCGCCCTCTATGTGCGGAAAGCCAAGAAGGACCATGGGACGGGCGCTCTTGTAGAAGGCAAGGGATCTCTTCCTGCTGGTACTCCCGTAGTCCTTCTTGAGGATGTATTTACCACGGGCGGTTCTTCACTCCGTGCGATCCAAACCTTGAAAAATGAAGGCTTCGAGGTGCTTGGGGTTGTGGGGCTTGTAAATCGTAATGAAGGCGCCGATGAGGCATTCAAAGCTGCCGGAATCGAAGCTATTGCCATCTACACGAAAGAGCAGTTCTTGGAATGAAGCGTTTTACTTTCCTCTTGTTCTTAGTGGTTGCCTGTTCGAGGCCAGCACCTCCGACGCCTCCACCTGAGAAGTCTGCGGAACCTCCGCCGGAGATGGTGGAGATTTCACCAGGCATCTCCGTACTCAAGAGTGAACAAGAGAGGCTTCCCCCGCCGGATCACCGTCCAAGCCCTGAGTTAGGTCGGTATTCAACCGAATATGACGTAAACGCGAGAGCTACCAACATCGAGCTCGCTGCTACTAAGCTTCGAACTGTGTTGGATCCACAACAAGAGTTCAGTTTTAATGATGTAGTCGGGCCTCGCGTAGCAGAGAATGGATTCATCGACGCGCCAGTCATTTTTATGGGAGAAATGACGCCCGGAATCGGCGGCGGGGTCTGTCAAGTAAGCTCCACTCTTCATGCAGCCGCGTTAATGAGCGGGATGGAAATCACTTCGCGCCAACCGCACACACGAATGATCAAGTATATCCCGAAAGGGATGGATGCGACGGTGGCTTATCCAGTCGAGTGCAATGGAAACCATCGAGAAAACGCGCACAATCGGAAAAATCCTAATTGCTATTCGGTGGATCTGACCTTCAAGAATCCATACGGATTCGGGGTCGGAATCAAGACCGAGATCACCGAAGTGGACCCCGGAAAAAGGATGAAATTGACAGTCATCTTCGAGGGCGCCGAACAAGTTTACGAGAAAGTTGATTACAATGTTCTCCTCAAGGGCGGCGAAGAAGCCCAGCGCAAATTCCACAAGATTGGGCGAATCAAAACCGCCACTTATCGGAAACTCGTCCAGTCAGGTCAAGGTGGAGCGAACGTTGTTTCAATCATCAAATATTTGGCGAAAGAAGGAACAAAATGTGGAACAACGCACGAATTTCGTTACGAAAGCAAGTATCCACCTGTGAATGAGGTTTGGGAAGTCGGGTTCTTGTATGATATGGATGGTCCACCGCCATGGGAACTTCATTAAGTTTTCGGTTCCGTAGCCTAGTGGTCAGGCAGCGATTTTCAAAATCGCCCTACGAGGGTTCGAACCCCTTCGGAACCACCAATGGAAGATAAAGAAAAGATTATCCAGCGTTTTCTAGATTTCGACCCTAAAGTGGCTCGTGAACAAAGAGAAGTGCTCGCAAAGGCTCAAATGGAAGAGCTTCAAAAAGCGCTAGAAGCAGGGCCTACTATCGAGTCTACCATCAAATGCATGCGTTCTTATTGCACTGAGATGAGATGGGCCGTCCCAGATAAAGAGAGTGTCCTTTGTCGGGATCACACAATGGAGGTTTTTCGTGGAGAAGCAAAAGCTCCACCTCTTCGTCGAAACATCGATTATCAGGCATCTGGACGACGAATTTTCTTAATCGAAGATTTCAAAGATAAATAGCACTTTCGATAGAATCCATGCCCCTGTAAGTCTCAACGGTCGAGCTCTGATCTTCAAAATCGGGGACGCAGGTTCGAATCCTGTCAGGGGCGCTGTTTCTTACTTTTGGCACCGCCATAAAGACGAACAAGTTTACGGCGGATTTTCTGTTGGTCCTCCCAATATTCATCCCATTGTGATCTCGGGACTTTAAACTCCATTCGTTTGTCCCGCAATAGAACCACAGAGAAGGCTGCATCAGTCCAACCTGATTCTGGTGGGAGCATAAAGCACCATTTCCAGCCCCAGTTGACACCATCAATTTTCTTGATGATGTATTTGGTGCCGAAGATCTCGGTGTTGAGGCGGATGAGATCTTCTTCCATCTGTTTCGGGGTCGGAGGACTGTTGACCGTGGAATAGCAAAACTCTCCCATAGGAGAGCATACAATAGATCCTTCATCTCATCTTAGGTCGATGAACGGATCAAGCCTAGCTACTTCTCAAGTTACGTCCCCTAACATTCATTCCTACCCCGTAGGAGGCCGTCAAATACTCTGGGTGGTACTTCATGATGAAGAAGCGACTGAGAGCACTGTAACTGCTAAGAACGTGGCAAACATGTTCGCAGCCGCAAGTTCAAAAGTCTCAGCCCATTACACTGTCGACGTCGATGAGATCGTCCAGTGTGTAGATGAGAAGGATGCTGCGTGGGCTGCAGGACCTATTGGCAATCTCCACGGAATTCATATTGAAATGTCCGGATATGCCAGAGACACAACTGAGCAGTGGTTGAATGATATGCAAATGCTCGATTTATGTGCTCAACTGGTTGCAGATATCTGCACTCGTAACGGTCTTCCGACTACTGTTCTTGAGGCAAGTGACCTCGATGATTCTGCATGTGGAATTACTACGCATGCTGCAATTTCTGCGAAATATCATGAGACTACCCACACAGACCCTGGACCAAGTTTCCCCATGACTCAGTTCATGGAGCTCGTAAACAAGTATTACGCTCCCCCACCGGCTGCTGCCTAATGTAAAACTCAAGGTGGATTTCGGACGCCTCGCTCACGATCTCACCAAGATCACATTCATGATGGACATATCACATGAATGGGAACAGATTAATTCCACCAAATTCCGATGTGATAAGTGCGGGTTAGAAGCCTCGACTCCGCCCGACGAAAGTTGTGACGAAGCTCTCGTACGTCTAATCATGGAATCCTAGGCTTCTGTTGTAATGTTCAGATGGTCCCACCTTGGGGAAGATCGGTTTCGACGTGGAAAGGAAGATTTAGTCTGCGTGCAGGCGGCGCCCGTCCCGCCACAACCAAATGGGCCGTCCAATTGCGAACGACAACGCAGCGCGCCTCGCGGCCTAAGAAACCGTGAAGCTGTCCGGCAGGAAGATCGTCCTAGTACCTGATCTCCGGGCATGAACCACCAGGGCTGGATCCGACGCGGGTTGACCGGCGAAAGGATCGAGATCCACAGGTCATCTAGGTCGCAGCCGAATCTGCGAACTCAGTCGTCAGGGATATGACGACTACGCACGTGAAAGAAGACGAATCGGGCGTTTCGCGGACCGGGGTTCGATTCCCCGCTTCTCCACTAACCATAAAACAGATGAACAATTCACTCTCCTTGAACATGTCCGAGCCGGTTGCGCCGGCTCTGTTCAAGGAGAGTTTCAATGCATCATAAACGACGACGCCCTAAGAAGAGTCGTGCCGGCTGCTTGATGTGCAAGCCGTGGAAGGCTAATGGGGTGAATGAAGAGAAAGCCTCTGTGAAAAGGCATATTCAGGACAGGTATGAGGACCCTCGAGACAGAATCCGATGAAGAGCTAGGCCCTTGGGCCTTGGAAATTCATGATCGAACGGGTCAAATTCCCGAGCTTCAAAATCACAGTGGAGAAGGCCCCGATGAGGGAAATCGACGGAGCGATTTTCTATCTCGCGCCTTGTCTGCGCTGCGGTACAGGAATGTTCGACTCCCGAAAGGGAGTAACTCACAATCGCCCGGATTGTGATCTCGAACTAGTTCGAAAAATCATGGAGTCATAAGCTGTACTGTCGCCCATGCGCAAAGAATGGGCTGACATGTCGCTTCCAGAGTTGCTCACGGCAGTTCTGACGGAAAACTATGCACTCAATCGGAATTTGACCGAGGTGCAAACTCGAAGCACCGAGCTTCTCAACAAAGCGCGAGATTGGCGTAAGCAAATCATCGAGCTCGGTGGTAAGGACCCGGGACCGCCATGAATATTATTTGGATTAAAAGCGAGGCGCCACAGGGGAAGAAAACTATTCCTGTGGAGGTTGCCGCAGTGAAAGACCACGAAAACCGTTTTGTTTTATACAAAACTAGTGAAAAGCCCAATATCGACACGATGTGGAGCCTGCATGATTTTGTCAGGGATTCTACACATTGGATTTACGGGGAAGGCTGGGATGGAGCCCGAGTTTCTGCGACTAAAAAAGTCAAAGAGATTCTAGCT
>Ga0326727_10001206_pt1 | contig 98285 bp, 82 predicted proteins | sample MB2enrmetagenome_FD_207643 | JGI IMG/M metagenome (GOLD analysis project Ga0326727, IMG submission 207643) | Lab enriched peat soil microbial communities from McLean, Ithaca, NY, United States - MB29MY | ecosystem: Environmental > Terrestrial > Soil > Wetlands > Peat | place: USA: New York... | reverse complement strand
TCGGAGCATGCCAGTCATCCTGTGGTTAGAAATCCGGCAGATAGCGGGTCGGGCCGCTCTTGGCCGGGTCGTCGTTTTTGCCGGGGCTTTCCTTGAGCATCGGTCCCCACCAGGTGCGTTTGGCCATCTCGTCCTTTACCTGGGCGGGCACCACTTCGTTTCCGCGCAGCACTTCCCATCCTCCGCCCAGCGCGCGGTAGGTTCCCACCATGCCCAGCACGATGTTGCCCTGAACCTGGGCCAGGGCGTCCTGCTCGTTCAGCTGATCGCGTTGGGCCACGATGACCGTGGTGAAATCCGTCTTTCCTTCGCGATACTGCAGGAAGGCCAGTTCCGCGCCGCGCGTGGCCGCCTCTACGGCCACGGCCAGCCGGTCGGCCTGCTTCGCGGCGCCCTGGAAGTCGGAAAGACCGTCCTCCACTTCCTTCAGGGCCGTGAGCACGCTGTTGCGGTAGGCGATGAGGGCCTGCTCGAAACTGGCGTCCTGCACCCGGACGTTGTTGGTGATCTGGCCGTAATTGAACAGGTTCCAGGTGAAGTTCGGGCCGAACCCCGCAGTTGCGGTCTTGGCCGAGACGATGTCCTGGAGCTTGAAGGCCCCCATGTTGGAGGACAGCCAGCCCACGTTTCCGGTAAGCGAGAACGCCGGAAACAGGTCCGCCTTGGCCACGCCGATGCGCGCGCACTGGGCCGCCGCCTGGTATTCGGCCGAGCGGACGTCTGGCCGGCGGCGCAAAAGGTCGGCCGGAATGCCCAGGGCGATGCCCGCCGGGCATACCGGAATTCGCGAGGTGTCGCCCAGCAGGTTCGTGAGGTTCGAGGGTGGCATGCCCAGCAGTAGCGCCAGGGCGTGATGCGCTTTCTGGATGGTCGCCTCAAACTGGGGGATGGTTGCTTCGGTGGATTCCAGCAGAGCCTTGGCCTGCATGACGTCGCGTTCGCTGGTGGCCCCCAGCTCGAAACGGATCTCGGCGATCCCCAGGGCTTCGCGCTCAAGCTTGGCGTTGGTTCGGGCGATGCGCAGGCGTTCCTCGCCGACGCGCAGCTGGACGTAGTCGCCGGCCACGTCCGATGCCAGGGTGACCAGGGCGTTGTCGTAATCCGCCACGGTGGCGGCCAGGGTGGCGGCGTCGGCTTCCACACCGCGGCGGAACTTACCCCAGAAATCGAGCTCCCAGGCGGCTTGGAGGCCCAGGTTGTTCTGCCAGAAGATCCACTGCACCCCGGACTGCTTGCCGGGCTGGGCGGCCGTGGGGCTGCTCTGGCTGGCCTGTGTGTATGTGTAGCCGCCCACGCCCTGCTGGGTCTGCGGGTAGATGTCGCCCACCGCGACGCCCAGCTCCGCCCTGGCCTCCAGGATGCGCGCCCCGGCCTCCTGGATGGGCAGGTTCTGCTGCCGGGCCAGGGTGATGAGCCCGTCGAGGACCGGATCGTTCAGCTGTTTCCACCACTCGTCGTGCATGGGCAGGTCCGGCCGGGACTTGGCGTAGTCGGCTTCCAGCCAGGCCTCGGGCGAGGCCACGGCCGGGCGCTTGAAATCCGGTCCGACCTTCATGCACCCGGCCGCAGCCAGGGCCACCAGGCATAAAAACGTCGAGATCAGGCGTCTTGGCATGGTCCGTCCACTTGGGTGTTCAGGAGATATGAAAAATCAATAGCATAACCTAGGTGGTGGAGGGCAACAGGAATTTGCATGAATTTCGGCATGAATCCGCCACGATGCCTTCCTCGCCTACCCGAATCGAACAAAAAACGGGTTCCGGCCCTGATTGGCCGGAACCCGTTTTGGATGGGCGGAACGGTTGGCTCAGCCGCCTGGCCACCGCGCTTGTCCGGTCACTGCAGCCGTCTGGTCCTGGTGGTTCCGAACATCGGTTGGGCGGCCTCGGACGAATATCCGGCCAACTCCTCCACCACGTCCATCAGTTCGAAGGAGGCCTCGGCCAGCTCGCGGGACGTGGCTTCCATGTCCACGGCCCTCAGCATCTCCTGTTCAGGCGTGTCGTTTTCCCGGGAGTTCATTTCCTGCCTGAGCGTCCACCCGATGTCGAAGACGGCTTGGTGCAGGCGCAGAAGTTGGACGGGGAGGGGGAATTCCCCGCGCGATCCGGCGGCCTGGCCCGGGACGACCTCCTGACGTCCGATCGGGATTTCCGGGACGTCCGCCCGGTCAGCGCTCGGGAGGGATGCCAGCGGCCGCTCAGGCAGAACGTGCCCGCCATCCGGTGTGGCGTCCGGCGTGACGTTCGGCCTGGCGTCAGTGGGGCCGGCGTCGGCTCCCGGGGCGTCCCCGTCCCTGGGCCTGGTCCTTGTCCTCCGCCATGCGGCCATGGCCGAAACCGTGGCCGCCAAGGCCAGGGCGGCCAGCAGAATGCGCCCGTACCGGTCGGCGTCCGAAGCCACGTCGGATGCGCCGCCCTCGGCGCGGCTCAAGGCGGTTTCGGCCAGCTGGTCCAGACAATACTGCACTGCCGCGCGGTGGGTTTCCAGGAGGGGGAGATCGTCCCTGGCGATGGTCGCCAAGCGCTCCCGGTTGCCCCAATCCTCGCCGGCTTCCCGAACGAGTTCGTCGGCGAGTCTGGACCAGAGGGTCATGACGATCTCGAAGTCGGCCCAGGCCTGGCGTTCGGGGCGCGAGAGCCGGGAAAGGTCGATCCGGGAGATGCTTCCGGCGAGGTCCGCTTTGGCCTGGGCGTAGAGGGCGTCTCGTTCCATGGGACCAACGGATCCACCGGGCTGGGCGAAGTACGACCCAGGGACCAGTGAGATTTCACGGAAGCCCCGCCGAAGGTTTTCGATGCCCTTGAGGGTGGAGATCCGTTCGCCCGAGATGGTTTCCAGGAGATGCCCGATGTCGACGAGCAGCAGACCGGCGGCGGCCGTGGTGGCGGCGGCGACAAGCACCGCTGCGAGCAGAGCGTGGAAGCTGACGTGAGGGGTACGCTTCATGGCCGACCTCCTTGGGGTGTTGGCTTCAACGTACAAAATTTGTACAAATTTTCAACCACTATTTGATTTTTTTTCAATCGAGTTATTCTGTGTAAATAGATAGATATAAATGATAAATTTCTGAATATCTGGTTTTGTGAAAAAGAATTTTATGGATTTCTACAGGGAGTAGTCGGCAAATTGATGAAGTTCTTTCTCGTCGCTTCGAAGTGAAGATGGTAGAATTTCCGGAGAGATACCCAAATGAGAGAATGGCTGCCGGGTAGGATGGCCCAAGCAACCGGCCTGTCCGACGAGGCCGTGCCGTCTGCGAAACGGTCCTGGCCACATCCTGTTTTCGACCCCGGCATCCACCATTTCGTATCACCGGGAATCTCTCTCTCGCATTCCCTCTTGTGTTAAGGAATGAAGAACGGTTAGAATAGACTCAACATCTCTGAGGAGGACAGTATGAATGCGTTGACCCTGGTGTTCGCCGCGCTGTGCGCCTTCGCCATCGGCTACCGTTTCTATGGCTTGTTCATTGCCAGAAAGGTACTTGGGGCGAACGCGGCCCGTCTGACTCCGGCCATCAAGATGGCCGACGGCGTGGATTATGTGGAAACCAACAAGTACGTACTCTTCGGACACCATTTCGCGGCTATCGCCGCAGCCGGTCCGCTATTGGGGCCGGTGCTGGCAGCCCAGTTCGGCTATCTGCCGGGCGCGCTGTGGATTCTGGTGGGTTGCGTTTTGGCCGGCGCAGTGCACGACCTGGTGGTGCTCTTCGCTTCGGTGCGCCACAAGGGCCAGAGCCTAGCCTACATCGCCACCCAGGAAGTGGACAAATTCACCGGTTCGGTGGCCTCGTTCGCGGTACTTTTCATCCTGATCCTGACTTTGGCCGGTCTGTCCATCGCCTGCGTCAACGCCATGCACGACAGCGCCTGGGCCACCTTCACCGTAGCCGCCACCATGCCCATCGCCATCCTCATGGGTCTGTATCTGCAGTATTGGCGGCCCGGCGACGTGGCCGGGGCCTCCGTCATAGGCGTGACCCTCCTGCTCGCGGCGGTGGTCGGCGGCCACTGGGTGGGGCAGGATGCGACCCTTGGTCCGCTGTTCACCCTGTCCAAACCGGCCATTTCCGTGGCCGTGCCCATCTACGGAGTATTCGCCTCCGTCCTGCCGGTGTGGCTGCTTCTGTGCCCGCGCGACTACCTGTCCACCTATTTGAAAATAGGCACCATCGCCATGTTGGCCTTCGGCATCTTCTGGGTGCACCCGGACCTGCAGATGCAAGCGGTGACCAAGTTCTTCGCCGGCGGCGGACCCATCATCCCCGGTCCGGCGTTCCCTTTCCTGTTCATCACCATCGCCTGCGGGGCCATCTCCGGGTTCCACGCCATCATCGCCACCGGCACCACCCCCAAGATGCTCGATTCCGAGCGCAACCTGCTCTTCGTGGGCTACGGGGCCATGCTGGTCGAGGGCTTCGTGGCCATCATGGCCCTGATCGCGGCCTGCGCCATGGTCCCGGCCGACTACTTCGCCATCAACTCCGCTCCGGCCGTGTTCCAGAAGCTCGGCATGGCCACAGTGCATCTGGGCGACATGTCCACAATGGTGGGCGAGACCCTGCAGGGCCGGCCGGGCGGTGCGGTGTCCCTGGCCGTGGGCATGGCCCAGATCTTCACCGCCATCCCCTTCATGAAGACCCTGGTGGCCTACTGGTACCACTTCGCAATCATGTTCGAGGCCGTGTTCATCCTGACCGCCATCGACGCCGGAACCCGCGTGGGCCGCTTCTTCCTGCAGGAGATGTTCGGCCAGGTGGTGCCCAAGTTCAACAACAAGCGCTGGTGGCCCGGCATCGTGTTCACCTCCGTCCTGTTCACCTTCTCCTGGGGCTACCTGCTCTACACCGGCGACATCTCCACCATCTGGCCGCTGTTCGGCTTGTCCAACCAGTTGCTGGCCGCGGTGGGGCTGATCATCGGCACGGTGATGATCATCCGCATCGGCAAGGCCAGATACGCCTGGATCACCGCCATTCCCGGAGTGGGTCTGGCGGGCATGACCATGTGGGCCGGGTACCTCTCCATCGTGAACAACTTCCTGCCCAAGGGGTTGTACCTGCTGTCCGTCCTGGCCGTGGTGGTCATGAGCCTGATGGCTGTGGTCATCGTTGGCGCAGCCATTCGGGTCCTGCATCTGCTGAAGGTCTCGCGGACCGTGCCCGACCAGTACGGCGAGCCAGTGCTGGAGGTGGTCCCGGAATAGGCGGGAAGGCTTTCCTGCCGCGCGAGGACCGGGCTTAAGGTGTGAGGCCGCCGGACTCTCCGTCCGGCGGCCGTTGTTCCACATCCCATGGTTCAGCACGGGTGTCGTGCTTCCCACGGAGCCCGTGGCAGGGTGGGATGATCAGGGGCTTCCCGCCGGGATGCCGGAAATAATGGACCTGAAATGGTGGACAGGTTTAGCCAATGCGTATCCTCTGCATAGACGGACCGTATTTCATCAATGCTTTCCGTCAGTTGGGCCACCAGACCTTATCCGTGGGCACCTCGGGCGGTCTCGATGTGGTTCTGGATAAGTTCCTTTCCCTCAAGGGGCTCCAGGATGTTCTGACCTCCAGGAATTTCACTCCGGACGTGGTGCTCTGGAGCGACACCTGCCAACCCCCCTCGGTGGGGGGCCTGGAGGTTTTGCCCTGGCCCACGATGGCCTACTCCATCGACCACTACATGAATCCCTGGCATGTTCCCTATTCAGCAACTTTCGACCTGGCCCTGGTGGCCCAGCGCGACTACCTGCCGCTTTTCATCCGGGAACACCCCAGGCCGGTCCTCTGGCTCCCCTTGTTCTGTGACCCGGCTTACGACCAGGACCCGGGACTGCCCCGGGACATCCCCGTCAGTTTCGTAGGCACCCTGGACGCTCCCACCAACCCGGCCAGGCGGCCCTTCCTCGAAGCCTTCAAGCGCCAGGCTCCCCTGGTGACGATCACGGGGGATTATCGCCCGGTATTCGCCCGGAGCCGGCTGGTGCTGAACCAATCCGCCGCCGGAGAGCTCAACCTGAGGATATTCCAGGCCATGGCCTGCGGCGCGGCCGTGCTCACCGAGGATGCCGGAAACGGATTGCGCGACCTGTTCATCCCGGGCGAACACCTCCTCGTCTACGAAAGGGGCAACGCAGCTTCCGCGGCAGCCAAGGCCCTTAACGCCCTGGCAGGGACGGACATCGAGGCCGTTGCCCGAAACGGTCAAAGGGAAGTCTTGAACCTGCACACGGTCACCAACAGAGCCCAGGCCATTCTGGCTCAAGCCGACAGGTTGCTGGCCACCAAGGCCCATCGCGCCCGTATAGCCGGTGCCGGCGACGTCCGTGTCCGCATGGCCACCGCATATTCCATTCTGGCATTGGATGAAAAACTGGCCCTGCCGGAAAGGCTGCGAAAATTCTATCTGGATTTGGCCTTGGACTTGAGAAAGTAAACATCCTTCCGGATCGGGTGAATCTCCGATTGACTTTTGGTCGGCCCTGCGGTGCTAGAATGGAACATCTCACGATCTCGGTGCTTGCGGCCGATCGCGCCTCAGGGATGGCCAGATCACAGGAGGACATCCGTGGACAAGACCGCCGGACTCGAAGCCTCGACCGAAGAAATGCCGGGCACGTCCGGCAAGCCAGGCACATCCGGCCCGTCAACCGGGCCTGTCGGGCCTGTCGGGCCTGTCCTGCCCGGCCGGCAGCGGGCGTGGCTGCTGATCGGCTTTTACGGGGCGGCCGTGGCCGCGCCGCCGGTCCTGGCCATGCTTTCCGGCTTGGCGAACAACGGCGAGAATCCGCTCTATAAGGCTGGACGCTGCTGCGCCCTGTCGGCCTTCATGATCCTCTGCCTGCAAGTGGTGCTCGCCGGCCGCTTCGCTCTCGTGGAGCGCCCTTTCGGCCTGGACGTGCTGGTCCGGTTCCACCGGCGCATGGCCTTGGTGGCCGGCGTGCTGCTGTTGTGCCATCCGCTTCTCCTGGCCCTGGGAGGGGCGGGGTTCGATATCCTCACCTCGCTCAATCTTCCGTGGTACATCTGGGTGGGCAAGGCCGCCCTGACCCTTCTGCTCGTGAACCTGCTCGTGAGTCTTTACCAGAAGAGGCTGGCTCTGGGCTTCGAGCGCTGGCGGGTGCTGCACGACCTCCTGGGGCCGGCCCTGGTGAGCCTGGCCTTCACGCACAGCTGGTTCATCGAGGAGGGTTTCGCCCATGCCTCGCCGCACCCCCTCTGGCCCCAGCTTGCCGTTTTCACCATCGCGGCTCTGGCCTGGCTCTGGCCTTTGCTAGCCTGTTCAGCTCTGGCCCTGATGGCCTGGCACAGGCTTATGCGCCCGTTGCTGCTGGCCAGGCGGCCGTACACGGTGACCGCCGTGCGCCAGGAGGCCCCCGGCGTCTGGACCTTGGAGCTTGCTCCGCCGGGCCGGCCGGGCGGGTCGGCCCGGGCGGAGGGGCCGGTCAGGCCGGATTCGGCCAGGGCGGATAGGCCAGGTGCCCCGGCTGGCCCGGCTGGACAAGAGAGCCCAGGGCCTGAAGTGTTCAAATACCTGCCCGGGCAGTTCCAGTTCCTGACCCTCAAGCGCGGCCGGGGCCTGCCCGCGGAGGAGCACCACTTCACCATCTCCTCCAGCCCGGCCCGGGCCGGCTTCGTCAGCTCCACCATCAAGGAGTCCGGCGACTTCACGGCCACCATCGGCCGCACCGAACCCGGCGACACGGTGGTGGTCCAGGCCCCCTTCGGCCGGTTCTCCTACCTGGTCCACTCCGAGGACACCGACCTGGTCTTCCTGGCCGGCGGCATCGGCGTCACCCCTCTCATGAGCATGCTCCGCCACATGCGCGATACCGACTCGGCCATGCCGGTGACCTTCATCTACGCCAACCGGACCCAGGCGGACATCGTCTTCGGCCGGGAGCTTGCGGACATCGAGGCTGGAGGCCGTCCCCGGCTGAAGCTGGTGCACGTCCTCAGCCGCCCCGAGCCCGGCTGGCAAGGGGAGCAGGGACGCATGGACGAGGCCATGATCCGCCGCGTGTGCGGTGACCTAACCGGCAAGTCCTTCTACCTCTGCGGTCCCCCCGGCCTAGTGACGGCCGGCCTGCAAACGCTCAAGCGCCTCGGGGTTCCGGCCGGGCGCATCAGGCGGGAGTTTTTTTCCTTTCTGGAGGGAAACGGTTGATACCTGACGCGGCGGAGTGTCCTGCGACTGGATTTCAAATCCCAGGGAGCTGGCGAGAACTTTATCAGGAGTCCGAGGGGCACCCCCACGGGCGCCCCTTTTCTTATTATGGTGTATGGCGCGACGCAGACCGCACCGCAAGCGCCACCAGCGACTACTTCCCGTACACCGCCTTGGCGATGTCCACAGGAAGTTCCCCAGCCATGCCGTCCGGGGTGGTGTTGGTCATCACCACGATCGACAGCTTGGAAGCCCTGTCCATGAAGAAGCTGGTGCCGTAGACTCCCCCCCAGCTCCAGGTGCCCGGCGCGCACGGAAACCCAGACTTTTGCGGATCGAGCAGGACCGCCGCTCCGAAGCCCCAGCCCCAGCCGGGACCGGCCAAGTCCGGCGCGATGTCGCCGATTTGGTTGGACGTCATGGCCCGGACCGTTTCCGGTTTGAGAATCTTGCCACCGTCCTGGCGAACGGCCTCCAGAAACTTCATATAATCCGCCGTAGTGCCGGACATGCCTGCGCCCCCGGACGGGTAGGCGTCCTTGTCCGTGGCTCGCGAGGGCTGGTAGCGAATGCCCGACGCCCCGAACGGCATGACCTCCGGGTCGCCCATCCGGTGCGACTCATCCTTGTCATGTATATACGGCGTAGTCAGACGGTCGGGTTGCCTCACCACGAACGTGGTGTCCTTCATGCCAAGCGGCCTGGTGATCAGCCGTGCGACCACCTCGGGCAACGTGCCGTTGCCGGCATGCGCTACCACTGCGCCCAGCACATCGATGGCCAGCGAGTACTTCCAGCCGGTTCCCGGCGCGTAGTTGAGCGGCACGCCACTCAGCCTCCGCAAGTTCTCTTCAAGCGTAATACCAGGCCGATCCAGGCCGTCGGAAACCTTGGCCTTGGCCAACGGTCCGTCCGACGGCTCCAAAAAACCGTAGGACAGGCCGGCAGTGTGGGTGAGCAGTTGGCGGACCGTGATCGTGGCCGGCTTCCCGTCGGCGAGCCGTGGCGCAAATTCCGGCAGCCAGCGCGTCACGGGATCGTCCAGGGACAGCTTCCCTTTATCGACGAGGGCCAGCGCAGCCGCGCTTACGATGGGCTTGGTCATGGACGCCAGCCGAAACAGTGCGTCGTCGGACATGGGCACGCGTGCTTCCTTGTCCGCTAGACCAAAGGCTTTATTGTAAATGATGTGCCCGTTGCGGGCTACCATGACCACCGCGCCTACAATGCGCTGCTGCTCGATCGCCCGCGAAATGACCGCGTCGAGCCGAGTGGCCATGGCCTCGGGCTTCGCGCTGGCCAGGGCCTGCCATGGCAACAACGCGACCAGCGCTACGAACAGCGCCTTCTGGAATACCCTTCGGGATTGAGAGAAGAATCGCATCGATACCTCCTTCGGATTCATAGTCCGTCGGTCTCTCCACGCTTCCCGGACGATAATCCCCCCTCACTCCTGCCCGAACTTCTCCTTCGCCTCCCTTCTCCTGGCGTGCAGGATGGGCTCCGTGTACCCGTTGGGCTGCTTGCGGTCCTTGAAGACCAAGTCCAGGGCGGCCTGGAAGGCCAGGCTGTGCTCGAAATCAGGGGCCATGGGGCGGTAGGCCGGATCCCCGGCGTTCTGGCGGTCCACCACGGCGGCCATGCGCCGCAAGGTCTGCATCACTTGTTCCTCGGTGCAGACGCCGTGCCGCAGCCAGTTGGCGAGGTACTGGCTGGAAATCCTGAGCGTGGCCCGGTCCTCCATGAGCCCCACGTCGTGGACGTCGGGCACCTTGGAGGCTCCGATGCCCTGGTCCACCCAGCGGGCCACGTAACCCAACAAGCCCTGACAGTTGTTGTCCAGTTCGCTCTGGACCTCCTGGGGGGTGAGCGCCCCCTTTTCCATGACCGGGATGGTCAGCAGATCGTAAACACTGGCGCGGCGCAGGCCCTGCATCCGCCGCTGCACCGCGGCCACGTCCACGAAGTGGTAGTGCATGGCGTGCAGCACGGCAGCGGTGGGGGAGGGCACCCAGGCGGTGTTGGCCCCGCTTTGGGGATGGGCGATCTTCGCCTCCACCATCTCGGCCATCCGGTCCGGCTTGGCCCACATGCCCTTGCCGATCTGGGCCAGGCCGGCCAGGCCGCAACTGAGCCCCACATCCACGTTCCAATCCTCGTAGGCCTTGATCCAGCGGGCGCTCCGCATGGCCTCCCGGGGGAGCATGGGACCGGCCTCCATGCTGGTGTGGATCTCGTCGCCGGTGCGGTCCAGGAATCCGGTGTTGATGAAGATCAGGCGCTCCCGGGCCTGACGGATGCACTCCTTGAGGTTCACGGTGGTGCGCCGCTCTTCGTCCATGATGCCGATCTTCATGGTGTTGACGGGCAGGTCCAGGGATTCCTCCACGGCGGCGAACAGGTCGCGGGTGAAGGCCACCTCGTCCGGGCCATGCATCTTGGGCTTGACGATGTACACCGAGCCGGCCCGGCTGTTGGTGTACTTGCCCAGGCATTTAAGGTCTTGAAGCGCGATCAGCCCGGTGACGAAGGCGTCCAGGATGCCCTCGGGGATTTCCCGACCGTCCCAGAGCACGGCGTCCGTGGTCATGAGATGCCCCACGTTGCGCACCAGCAGCAGGCTGCGCCCGGGCAGGGTGAGTTCGCCGCCTTCCGGTGCGGTCCAGGACCAGTCCGGGCTGAGTTCGCGCGTCACCTGCCGGCCGCCCTTCTCGAAGGTGGTGGTCAGCTCCCCGGTGAACAGGCCCAGGATGTTGGCGTAGGCCCGGGCCTTGTCCGCGCCGTCCACGCAGGCCACGGAGTCCTCCAGGTCCAGGATGGTGGTGATGGCCGCCTCCAGCATGACGTCCTTGACTCCGGCGGCGTGGTCCTTGCCCACCGGATGGGTACGATCGATCTGGATTTCCGCGTGCAGGCCGTGGTTGGCCAGGAGCACGGAGGTGGGCCGGCTCTCGCCGGAGTACCCGGCGAACTGTCCGGGCCGGGCCAGACCGGTGGCAGCGCCTCCGGCAAGCCGCACGGACAGTTGGCCGTCCTCCACCAGGTAGGCGTTGGCGTCGGCGTGGGAGCCGTGGGCCAGGGGGAAGGCCCGGTCCAGGAAGGCGGCGGCCTGGGCCACCACCTGGGCCCCGCGCCTGGGATTGTACTCCCGTCCTTTCTCCAGGCCCGATGTCTCGGGGATCACGTCCGTGCCGTAGAGGGCGTCGTAGAGGCTGCCCCAGCGGGCGTTTGCGGCGTTCAGGACGTAGCGGGCGTTGGTGACGGGCACCACCAGCTGCGGCCCGGCTATGGTCGCGATTTCCGGGTCCACGCCGCAGGTCTCGATGACGAAATCCGGCCCCTCCGGGACTAGGTAGCCGAGGTCCAGGAGGAAGGAGGCGTATTCCTCCGGGTCGTGAGGCCGGCCTGCGCGCTCCAGATGCCATGCGTCCAGGGCCAGCTGGATGGCGTCACGCCTGGCCAGCAGCCCCCGGTTCCTGGGGGCCAGGGTGTTTAGCTTTCCAGCCAGGGATTTCCAGAAACCATCATGGGTGATGCCCGTACCGGACGCGGCCTTTTCGACGAGTTCGTACAGGGGTTTGGCCACCGAAAGCCCGCCGGTCTGGATGCGATCGGACATGAGAGCCTCCTGGGGAGTAGTGAGCGATAGAGTAGAAAGTACCTCACACTAGCTGATTCCCCCGGCTGTCGCAACGCGGGGGAAAGAGCGAGGCGAAGAACACGAACCGGCCCGCCCGGCTTGCGTTCGCGAGGGCATGGACGTATTCACCGGACCATGAACCGGCCCCCCGTCCATCCAGGAGTTACCCTGTGCACCCCATGAATTTCAATTTTCTCTGTTCCGGACCGGCCGCGCCCGTCGGCCGCAGCGTGGGCATCATCGGGGCCGGACCGTCCGGTCTGGCTGCGGGCGGCCACCTTTCCTGCCTTGGGTACCAGGTCGAGATGTATGACAAGCTGCCCAAGCCCGGCGGGCTCATGCTCTTCGGCATTCCAGGCCACCGGATCCCCCGCGAGCGCATCGCCCAGGCCACCAGGCGCATGGAACGCGCCTACGGAGTCGTCTTCCACCCCCAGACCAAGATCTGCTGCTCCGCCCCCATGTTCGAAGAGGAGGGGGACCACTTCTGCAAGGAAGTCCTCGGGCTCAAGGACCTGGTGATGCGCCACGACGCCAGCATAATCTGCACCGGCTCCTGGAAGTCCCGAAAGATGGGCATCGAAGGCGAGGAATTGCCCGGCGTTTATTCCGGCCTGGAGTTTCTCTTCCCCATCCGCGCCGCGCGCTACGCCGAAGCCCGGGTCAAGACCCCGGACGTTACGGGGAAGACCGTGGCCGTGATCGGAGCCGGGCACTCGGCCGTGGACGCGGCCCACGGTGCGGTCAACCTGGGCGCGGACAAGGTGCTCATGCTCTACCGCCGCACCGCGAAAGAAGCGCCCTGCGGCAGCTACGAGATCGAGCGCCTCAAGGACATGGGTGTCCAGTGGCATGAGAATGCAACGCCCCTTCGGGTCGTCGGGGCCGGCCGCGTGGAGGGCCTGGAGGTCCGCCAAGGCGACGGGGCTGTCATCCTGCCGGCGGATGTCGTAGTGGCGGCCATCGGTGAAATCGCTACCCCGCCCTTCGCCAGGGAGCTCGGCCTGGAGGAGGTGCGCAAGGGCGAAGTCCACTGGCTGCACATGACCGCCATCGAAAACGTGTTCGTGGCCGGCGATGCCCTTTCCGGGCCGAGCAAGATAGGCAAGGCCATCTATTCCGGGCTTCGGGCGGCGCGCTCCCTGGCCAACTGGCTGGACCTCAAGGCCCAGAACCGACTGGATGAGTACGCCTACGACGACCTTGTGGCCAAGGACGAGCAGGGGTTCAGGAAATGACCCAAATGAAGACTTTGTACATCGATTATTCAAAGTGCATCGGCTGCGAGACCTGCGAGTTCGTCTGCCGCTTCGTGCATGCAACCCCGCGCATCATGATGACCCGGACCACGGATGGGGTCATGATGCCCCTGTACTGTCGCCACTGCCAGGACCCGAACTGCGCCCGGGTGTGCAAGCAGGGGGCCATTGAGCGCGACGCGGGAGGAGCGATGGTCCTCAAACCCCTGCTGTGCCGGAGCTGCGCGGAGCGCAACTGCATGCTGGCCTGCCCGTTTGCCGCCATGTTCGAAACGGACAAGGGGGTCATGCTCACCAAGTGCGACCTCTGCGCCGAACGCAGGGGGCGGGGCATGGGACCGGCCTGCGCGGACATGTGCCCGTGCGGGGCCATAGCTTTCGTGGATGCCCCGGTTGCGGCCGCGCTGGAAACGCCCGAGGCGAAAGAGGCGGAGGCCAGGGTGCTGGCGCACATCAGGCCGCCGTCGCGCAGGGATTGAGAGCCCGGTGGCTGAAGGGCCGCGCCCAGAGGACTCGCAGACGATTCGGACGGCTAGCAACCAGAACTCGGACCAGAACCAAGCCGGGAGGCTCCCAATGCATACGGTCATGATCCATCCCGCCACCTACCAGGACTGCCAGGCGGCGGTCGAGCGGGCCTTCGAGCTGTTTCCCGTTCCGGTGGCCGGCAGGAAGGTGTTCATCAAGCCCAACGTGCTGCGCCCGGCCAGCCCCGAGGAGGCCATCACCACCCATCCTGCCGTGCTGGAGGCCGTGGTGCGCGCCGTTGAGGCCCGCGATCCGGCCTCCATCGTGGTGGGAGACAACCCGGGGCTCATGGCCTACGGGGCCAACGAGGCCAGCTTCGAGCGCTGCGGGCTCACGCGGGCCAGCCTCGGGTACTACCGCAATATTGGCCTTACGGCTTCCGAGGTCCCGTTCGACAAGGCTCAGGGCGGAAGCTTGAGCGTCTCTACGGCCGTGCTGGAGGCGGACGTGTTCATCTCCCTGCCCAAGTTCAAGACCCACGGCCTGACCTGCCTGACCGGCGCGGTGAAGAACAGCTACGGCATCCTGCCCGGGGCGCAGAAGGCCCAGCTGCACCGCCTGGCCGGCAGCCAGGCCAAGTTCCACGAGATGGTGGCGGAGGTGTTCGCCCTGCGCGTGCCGGACCTGGTCATCATGGACGCGGTGCTGGGCATGCAGGGCAACGGCCCGGCCTCCACGGAGCTGCGCTTCATCGGGAGCATTCTGGCCTCGGACAACGCCGTGGCCCTGGATGCGGTCATGGCCAGGATGACGGGCGTCGATCCGGCCCGGCTGGGTTTTCTGGTCAAAGCCAAGAGCATGGGGTTGGGGGATTACGAGCAGGAAGCCATCTCCCTGGAGGGAACGCTGGTCCCCATCGCGGACTTCAAAGCGCCGCCGCTGGGCGAGGACGCCCTCTCGCACCTGACCCAGATCCAGTGCCTGCTGGACGACCGGGCCGCCAGCCGCCCCAAGGCCGACCCGGACCGCTGCACGGCCTGCGGCGTGTGCGTGGAGCAGTGCCCGGTCCAGGCCCTGGCCTTCTCGGGGGGCGTGCCCGTGGTGGACCCCCTGCTCTGTATCGCCTGCTACTGCTGCCAGGAGATGTGTCCGGAAAAGGCCATGACCTTGGTGAACCAGCCCTGTTCGTCCGGACGCGCGGACTGACGGCCGGCGCAGTCTCCGTGCGCGGGGGCGCTCTTTTCCTCGTCTGCTGACGGTCGCGGACCGGCTTAGGCCGAAGCGGCATACTCCTGAGGATCGCAGGACTTGTGCTTCACGTCCAGGCCCTTGGTGATGAAGATCACGCTCTCGGAAATGTTGACGCAGCGGTCGCAGATGCGTTTGAGGCTGTAGGAGATGAAGGAAAGCTGCACGGCGCGCTCCACTGCCCGGGAGTGCTGGATCATGGTGTCGGTCAGATCCCGGAAGGCCTGCATATGCAGGCTGGTGGTCATGTCCTGGGTGTTGCGCAGGTCCTGAGCCATCTCGAAGGAGTTGTCCGCGAAGGACCGGGCCACCTTGTCGAAATCATCCAGGCAGGCTTCTCCGAGACGCCACACCGAGGGCGCGTCCTCGAACGGTGGGCGTTCCATGAGGATCAGGTTGCGGTCCACGATGTTCACCGCCTCGTCGGCGATGCGCTCCAGGTTGGAGGCGATACGCATGGTGCCCATGATCAGGCGCAGATCGCGGGCCACGGGCTGCTTCAGAGCCAGAAGCCGCAGGCCGAGGGCTTCGGTCTGGCATTCCAGCAGGTCGATGGCCTCGTCGCCGTCCCTGACGGCATTGGAGAGCTTGAGGTCGCGCTGCCTGACGGCGCGCATGGCCTTGTCCACGGCGTCGCGTACGGTGTAGAACATGCTCAGGGTGTCTATGCGCAGCCGGTCCAGTTCCTGGTCGAATTCGTAGTTCATGGGTTTTCCTTTGGTATTGCGAAAAAGTAGGCTCGTGAGCCGTACTTGGCGGAGCGAAGGATAACCCAGCTTCTTGTCAACTTTGCGCCGAGCGAAGGGTAGGCGAAGGGAGGAGGGGGGGATTTTCACCGGCTCGGGAGCAACGCCGGTAACAGAGCATGGCCAGGGGGGTGACGGGGAGCGCCATGCGGCTCACCTGCGGCGGATGAACCAACCCCGGTGGGCCGACCCGAACACCTGGCCGATGGGGTCGTAGGCATCGGCTTTGTTGTAGAACACCACCCGTCTGGCCGTGGCCGGAACCCCCCGGAAGAGCCCTTCCGGGTGCGCGGCCAGGGCCTCCATATGCTTGGGCTCGATGGCCTCCCCGGGAACGAGCCCGGTGATTTCCACAAAACGGGAAAGTCCGAGGACGGTATCCTCGCCCGCCGGACGGCCCAGGGCGTCCAGGCCGATTACTCCCACCACCAGGTCGGTGTCCAAGGGAACCAGGAGCTCGCCTGGCGCCGGGGCCTTGACGGGACGTCCCGAGGGGGCGTCCGCCTCCACCAGGACGACGTCGGCCCCGAACCGCTCCCTGAGGTCCGGGACCTCCTCCGGGGCAACCCCCAGGAGCAGCCCGCTGTCCGGGTCAAGAGTTCGTCCCACGGTCAGATGGGTGTAAAAGGGAATGCGGGCCGCGCTCACCAGCAGCAGGTTGCGCCGAGGTGGGTGAATCACGGTGGTGGTGGTCGCCAGGACTTTGTGGCCCCATCCAGCCAATTGTTTGGCCAGGGCGCGCATCAGGCAGGTCTTGCCGCCTCCGCCCACGAAAGCTACGATCCGGTCGCTCGGGACGAGCAGTTCTCGCAAGGGGCGCATGGCTTTTTTCGTATCGGCGTCGTTCACTCGAGGGGGCTCCGTTTCCCGGCCATTGACTGGAGGCGAACTCTACTCCACAACGGCTCGGACGGCCATGAAAAAGCGCATCCTGACCATCAATCCCGGTTCTACCAGCACTAAGGCGGCCCTTTTTGAGAAGGGGGTCCTGGTCAAGTCCGTGGAGATCAACCATACCCCCGGCGATGCGGATGGCATTCTCCGGGCGCCCCGGATCATGGACCAGTTGGGACCCCGCGTAAAGGCCTTGCGCCGGGAGATCGGCGAACTTGGCGAACTCCAGGCGGTGGTCGGCCGGGGCGGCTTCCTGGCCCCGATGCCCGGCGGGGTCTACCGCATCGGGCAGGTCATGCTGGAAGAGCTGGCCCAGGCCCGCCACGGCGAGCACGCCAGCAACCTGGGCGCGTTCATGGCCCGGGAAATAGCCAAGTACCACGCCGGGGATCACCATTGCCCGGCCCTGGTGGTGGACCCGGTGGTCACGGACGAGCTGATGGAAGCGGCCCGCCTCACGGGTCTGCCGGAAATTTCCCGGCGGAGCATCTTCCACGCCTTGAGCCAGCGTGCTGCGGCCCGGGAGGCTGCCAGCCGCCTGGGCATTGACTACGAGCGGGGGCGCTTCGTCGTGGCCCACCTGGGAGGCGGCGTCTCGGTGGGAGCGCACCTCAAGGGCCGGGTGGTGGACGTGACCAACGCCCTGGACGGCGAGGGTCCCTTCGGCCCGGAGCGCTCGGGCGCGCTGCCGCTGCTGCCCGTGCTGCACCTGCTGGAGAGCGGCCTGTACACCCCGGCCGGACTCCGGACAGTGATGACCACCCAGGCCGGACTGGCGGCCCACCTGGGATCGGCGGATCTGCGCCAGGCCGAAGACCGCATGAACGCCGGGGACGAAAAGGCCCGAAGCGTTTTCGAGGCCCTGGCTTACGCCGTGGCCAAGGCCGTGGCCTCCATGGCCCCGGCCTTGGAGGGAAGGGTGGAGGCGGTGGTCCTGACCGGGGGCATGGCCCGAAGCACCCGGCTGACCCACGCCATCACCCGCCTGACGGCTTTCCTGGGTCCGGTGGTCGTGGTGGCGGGCCTCCAGGAACTGGAGGCCATGGAACGGGGAGCGGCCCTGGCCCTGGCCGGGAAGCTGCCGATTCAGGAATATCCGCCGCCGGGATCCCGGGAAATCGAGGAGTGACGTGCCGGACCTGGGCAGGTCGGGAATGAATCGCAATCCGCCGGGACTCCGGCAATGAAAAAGGGGGCCGCGGGGCCCCCTGGTCATTTCAAATCAAGCACACGCTGGTTGAGCGCTATGCAGCCTCTTCACCGTCGCGGCCTCGGTGGTCGCCGCGATCGCCGTTGCCGTCGCGGTCCGACTTGGCGGAGCGGTCCATGTTGCCGTTCTTGTCCTTGTTCTGGCCGGGCACGAGGTTGCCGGAGGCGGACTCGGGTGTGCGGCCGTAGAAGCCGCCGCCGTCGCCCGAACTGCGGGGAGAGCCTTCACGTCTGGGCTGTCTGGCCTGGCCCCCGGCAGGGCGACGTTCGTTGCCGTAGCGGCCGCCGGAATGGCTGCCTTCCCAGGAGTTGCCGGGCGCGGGACGGCTCTCGGGTTGTCCGCCGGAGGCTCGGCACTCTCCAGGGAAGCGGTCGTCGGCGTTCGCGCTGGACGACCTGCCGGAATCGGCCCGATCGCCACGCTGATACCCGCGGCCGCTGGTCCGGTCATAGGCCTGCGCGCCTGCGCGCCCGCCGTATCCGCCGCCGGAACGCCCTTCGGCGCTCCCGCTCGAGGCACGGCCGGAGCCGGCGTGGTTCCCGCCCTGGCCGTCGGTTGAGTACTGCCTGGGTTCACCCGTGGTCCCCGTGGTCTCGGTGGAGAAGCGCCCGGATCTGGTCCGGGAATCGCCCCTGGATTGACCAGCCTGGCCTCCCTGGCCGCCCTGGCCCCCCTGGCCGGAATACCGGCCGCGTCCGCCCTGGCCGTTGCGGTTGGCGCCAAGCGTGGGACGGTCGAAGTCCCGGTCGCGCTCGGCGGTGGAGGCGTAGTCGAAGCCCTCGATCTTGCGGCGCTCGATGGGCTTGCCCAAAAGGCGCTCGATGGCCTTGACCATGGACACGTCATCGCTGGTGACCAGCGAGTGTGCCTGACCCTCGCGCTCGGCGCGGCCGGTGCGCCCCACACGGTGGGTGTAGGTCTCGGGGGTGTCGGGCAGGTCGAAGTTCACCACGTGGGCCACGCGGGACACGTCGATGCCCCGGGCGGCGATGTCCGTGGCCACCATCACCCGGAAGCGGCCGTCCCGGAAACCTTCCATGGCCTTCTGGCGCTGGTTCTGGGAGAGGTTGCCCTGCAGACAGGCCGAGGCGTGCCCCATGCGGCAGAGCTGTTCGGCCAGACGCTTGGCGCGGTGCTTGGTGCGGGTGAACACCAGCACGGAACCGTCGGCCGCCGTGCCCAGGATGTTCAGCAGGAGCTTGGTCTTCAGGTGCTGCGGCACGGGGTACAGGCACTGCTCGATGGTCTGGACCGGACCGGAGCGGCCGATGCGCACCACGGCCGGGTCCTTGAGGGTCTCGTTCGCCAAGCCACGGATGCTCTCGGGCATGGTGGCTGAGAACAGCAGAGTCTGGCGTTCGGGGGGAATCCTGGACAGGATTTTCTTAATGTCGGGCAGGAAGCCCATGTCGAACATGTGGTCTGCCTCGTCGAGCACCAGGACTTCCACGCCGGACAGGTTGGCGTTGCCCTGGTTCAGGTGGTCGAGGAGGCGTCCGGGGCAGGCCACCACCAGGTCGGCGCCCCGGCGCAGGTTGGCCGTCTGGGGGCTTATGCCCACGCCACCGTACACGGTGACGGAGCGGAAGCGCATGCCCTTGGTGAATGCCCGGGCGGCTTCGTGGATCTGCTCGGCCAGTTCGCGGGTGGGGGCGATGACCAGAGCCCGGCACGAGCCTTTGATGGGCTTGGGGTTCTTCAGGAAACGGTCGATGATGGGCAGCAGGAAGGCCGCGGTCTTGCCGGTGCCGGTCTGGGCCAGGCCCATCACGTCGCGGCTTTCGAGCACCTGGGGTATGGCCTCGCACTGGATGGGGGTGGGGGCTTCGTAGCCTATGGCCTTGATGTTCGCGGACAAAGAGGCATGAAAATCGAAAGAATCGAATTGCAAAGGATATCCTTGGGTTCGTGTTGCAAAGCGATGAGCAGGCGTGACGCGCTTTGCTGCAAACACGTTCAGGAAGGCTCACACGGGGGATCGGGATTGGTTCGGCAGGAACAGTCTGTTTTGGGCTGGGCGGGGATGCAGCGGTCCCTCGCCACTCAGGCAGGCATGCCGGGGCGCAAGAGCGCCATCGCCACCTTGTAGGCCTTCCCTGGATGGAGTCAACCTTTTTGACGGTCTTTCGCGAAAGTTTCTCGAAATGACGGAAGACCGGTCGCCGGCGTAATCCCTTGACCTCGTTGCGACCTATTGGCAAAATCCCAAAGTTTTACGCGTTTAAGAACCGTCACCCGAAAGGAGCGCCCCATGCCGGTAACCGTCGTCGATCATCCCCTGGTAAGGCACAAGCTGGGTATCCTGCGCGAGAACGGGGTGAGCACCAACATCTTTCGCGACCTGGCCAACGAAGTGGCCAGGCTGCTCACCTACGAGGCCACCAAGGACCTGAAGACCGAAAAGAAGATCATCACGGGCTGGGCAGGCCAGGTGGAGGTGGAGCAGATCAAGGGCAAGAAGATCACCGTGGTGCCGGTGTTGCGCGCTGGCCTGGGCATGATGGACGGTGTGCTGGACATGATCCCGGGGGCCAAGGTCAGCGTGGTGGGCATGTACCGTAACGAGGAAACCCTGGAACCGGTGCGTTACTATGTGAAGCTGGCCAAGGAAATCCAGAATCGCACGGCGCTTATCTTGGACCCCATGCTGGCCACCGGCGGCACCCTCATCGCCACCATAGACCTCCTCAAGGAAGCCGGATGCACCAAAATCAAGGGCCTATTCCTGGTGGCCGCTCCCGAAGGGCTGGCCCGGCTGCAAGCTGCCCATCCGGACGTGCACGTCTATGTGGCCGCCATCGACGAGCGCCTGAACGAAATCGGCTACATCCTTCCGGGTCTGGGCGACGCGGGCGATAAAATCTTCGGCACCAAATAAGGAGCGTGCAACCATGGCTCAGGCTTCCCCCATCGGCTACAAACTCCGGGTGCGCGACTTCCCCGTGGGCGCGCAGATGCTTTTCGTGGCCTTCGGCGCGCTGGTGCTGGTACCGCTCCTCACCGGGCTTGACCCCAACGTGGCCCTCTTCTGCGCGGGCCTTGGCACGCTCATCTATCAGGTGCTCACCAAATTCCAGATTCCCATCTTCCTGGGCTCCTCGTTCTCCTTCATAGCCCCCATCATGCTCTGCACCAAGCTCCACGGCCCGGCAGCCACTCTGGGCGGACTGGCCTCGGTGGGTATCGCCTACGTGGTCTTCGCCCTGATCATCAAGGCCAAGGGCACTGACTTCCTGCTGCGCTTGCTGCCCCACGTGGTCACCGGGCCGGTGATCATGGTCATCGGCCTGATCCTGGCCCCGGTGGGGGTGTACATGGCCATGGGCATGACCGGCGACGGCGCCAAGGCCCTCTTCCCCGAGAACCAGGCCATGACCATCTCCATGGTCTCCCTGGCCGTCACCGTGCTGGTGGCCATCAGGGGCACAGGCATTCTGAAGCTTCTGCCCATCATCTGCGGCATCGCGGCCGGATACGCCACCTGCCTTTTCATGGGCATAGTGGACTTCGGTCCCGTTGCCGCCGCCCCTTGGTTCAAGCTGCCCGACTTCACGGCCCCCACCTTCAACCTGGACGCCGTGCTGATCATCCTGCCCGTGGCCATCGCCCCCATCATCGAACACATCGGGAGCATTCTGGCCATCGGCTCGGTCACCGGCAAGAACTACATCGACAATCCCGGCGTGCACCGCTCGCTCATGGGCGACGGCGTGGCCACCACCCTGGCCGGATTCCTGGGCGGGCCGCCCCTGACCACCTACGCCGAGGTCACCGGCGCTGTGTCGCTCATCAAGATCTACAACCCGGCCCTCATGACCTGGGCCGCAGTCACCGCCTTGTGCCTGGCTTTCATCGGCAAGCTGGGAGCGCTCCTGCAGACCATCCCCACTCCGGTCATGGGAGGCATCATGCTGCTCCTCTTCGGAGCCATCATGGTGGTAGGCCTCAACTCCCTCGTTCAGGACGGCCAAGATCTGATGAAACCGCGCAACATGGTCATCGTGGCCCTCATCGTGGTGCTGGGCATGGGGAAGATGAGCTTCTCCTTCCACGGCGTGCACCTGGAGGGCATCGGCCTTGCCGGTGTCGCCGGCGTGATTTTGAACGCGATCCTGCCGCGCGACAGGTCGGAAGGGTAAGCGGGGCGAGTCTTTCTGAGCTGGGGCTTCGCCCCGGACTGCGGCGTTTTGCTTCGCGGGTTTCACCGACTCTGAAGCAGTCATCCCTCGGCGCACAGTTTCACGTCGTCTCGGCCAAACTTTTTTGTGCAGTATGAAGCGAATGTTTGTCTGAAGTCCGCAGAATCCAGGCGGTCCTTGATAAGTTTGTCTTCCAGATTCAAGCTCCTCTGGAGCTCCCTGAGGTCGCACTTGAACAGTTTTCGGATGCCAAGAAGGGTGGAAGTGGAGTCCGCAAAATTCGTCGTCACCAACCGCATCGTTTCCTCTTCCAGTTTCGCAGCCGGAACGATCCGATCGACCAGCCCCAACTGTAAGGCCTCCTCAGCGGAAAAACTCTGCCACTGAAGCACTTCGGTGGCTTTCCGGACACCCAGCAGGCGCGGCAGGAAATACCCGCTGCCTTTAGTAATCAAGCCGAAGCCGGCGTTGGGGTTCTCGAATACGGTGTCGTCCGCAACCAGACGGTAGTCGTAGGCAAGGCTGAGATTCAGATGAAAGAGAGAGACTTTTCCTTGTCCGGCATAAATCGTTATGCCGTTGAGCGTCGACACCGTGAGCAAGAGCCTGTTGAACAGGTTGGTCAACCGGTCCAGTGATTTGTCCTTCCGGTCGGCTGTAAGCGCTTTGCACAAAAAACTGCAGTGGTTGAGGTGTTCGCTGTGCTCTGGGCAAGCAAACATGACCATGACCTTGTACTCCTTGCTCGCAAGCATGGACTCAAGAGCATCGTAAAAACAGAAAATGGCGTTGATATCCTCTGTAATGTACCGGATGTGTTGTTTCTGCTTGATAGTTAATACTCCGTTCTCCAACGATGAAGAAAATATGGCATTGTCAATGGTAAGACTCTTGTTGTCTTTCATGGTTCATCCCATTAGTTAGAGAGCGATGCATAAAAAATGTGGATCACAAAAGTCATATTGCGTAGTAAGCGCAATTGTTCGTCTTATGAGCCGTCCATTACTACCAGCACATTGCAAGGGGCATGATCAAGAAGATCATGACCCACCGAATTGTCGAAAATCTTCTGCATCCAGGTGAGGTTGCGGTGCCCCACGACGATCATGCTCGCATGTATCTCGCGTGCGAGCATGATGAGCTGCTCGATAACAAGTCCGTTCAGGGCGTGTGTCCGGCAGGGCACCCCCTTGTCGGACAGACGGCCGCATGCTGCCTGGAGGACTTCATCCACTTCACGCGCCAATGCACTGTATACACCCGCAGTGGATCTGGTAATGGCCATGCCGGCACGGCCGGCCGCGTCAGCAACTGTTGCCACATGGACGGTGGCTCCCGTAGCAATGGCCAATTCGGCCGCCTGGTCCAGCACGATCGGGTGCTGAGGGGAGGAGTCCACAGCTACCAGAATTGTTTTCAGCATTGGTATTCCTTTTTTAGATTGATTATAACGTTTTAATTTTGATGTATGTGTTTATTAAATCTCCAGAATGCCGCATACACCTTTGACAACCACCTCGGATACCACCAGTGCATTGTCTGGAGAGAAGGCGTCAGCGTTCAGGCGACGGTTCAACATCTCCTTGTCCCGCACCAATCCTGTCAGTTGTGAAAGAATGCAACAGGCCTTGATGCGTGCGGTAGATTCGGAATCTTGCGGACAGGCAAGTTGCACCAAACGTTGCGTGGTGTTCAGAAAGGGTTCCGCTACTTCAGTATAAATTTTTTCGAATGCTCCTGAAGGGTCCACGATTTCGCGTTGGAGCAATACGCCCATCCATCGTGATCTATGCGTTTCAATCGACACCCGGACAAAGTTCTGTACGGCGTCATTTACCAAACCACGTAGTCCTGATCTGTCCTCGATGCACGGATCGAGATGCGCTTCAATGTGGCTTCTGAACGCGTTGTATGTCTTGCAAATTGTCTGGATGACATTGTCCAATACGGCCTGGTAAAGTCCTCCCTTCCCACGGAAATGAAAACCGATGGCCGAATGGTTTACTCCTGCTGCTTCCGCTATGCGGCGCGTGGTCACCGCGTTGTATCCCATGGTGGCATACAGCTGCAGTCCAACCTCCATGAGCTTGTTGCGGGTTTCCTCGCCCCGAGTCGATTTCGTTTCCTGAACGTGCACGGTTCCTCCCGTCCATTCCGTGGTGGGTGGATATGAGTAAATATTTAATTAGGCCAAATGGTTCAGTCAAGTGAATTGACCAAATGGATTAGTAAAATTTTGCTGGCCTGTTTCCTTCATAAAAAACAATGTTCCCTGCATGTTGGAACTAAAAGCTAACTGCGCGGGAACAACGAAACTGAATTATTGGCCATGACTGCGGGGGTAATGAAATACCTGAGGGAGAGTTCGCGCATTGAGCCAGGAGGGCAATAATTGAGCTGATTTCAAGACGGCACGCATTGCCGGGTAGAGCCCGGAGGGGCGCGTGGTGGAGCCCCGTTACCCGTCGATGCCTAGGCCGCAGGTCTGGCGCCAGGCGCACCAGGGACAGAAGCGGGAGGGTTGCGGGGCGAAGGAGGGGGTCTCGAGCATCATTTTGAGGATGAAACCGGCCAGAAGTGGGGTGTTTTCCCGGATACGCCCGACACGGGTGTCGTGGTCGGCCTCGGGGCCGAAGAGAGGGACCTCTTCGCCGCCCTTGCCCAGGCAGATGAAGGAGGCGTTGTCGGCGTCGCGGCCCGAGGCTTTCCAGAAGGCGTGCATGTACAGGGGCATCTGGATGGAGCCGAGCTTTTCGGCGAGGGTTGGCAGGATCTCGTGCCCGGCCGTAGCGTCGCCGGATTCCACGATGTCCCAGACCTCTTCGTCCTCCCAGAATTTTTTGGAGGGTTTTTTCGGCGTTCCGGTCTTGTAGTCCAGGATGACCAGACCGTCTTCGCGCTCATCCAGGCGGTCGATGAAGCCGCCCAGGTCGTAGCGGACGCCGTCCAGTTCCAGGTGGGCGTCAAGGCGCTTTTCCAGCTCGAGCGGGGTGCAGGCCGGGGTGTTGCGGGCGAAGTCCGCCAGGCGGAGCCGGGCAGTGCGCTCGAGCATCAGGCGCGCGTGGGCGGGCATCTGCGGGAAGAACGAGGCGGCGTGCAGGCGGCGGGTAAACAGGGCCGTAAGCTGGTTCCCGTCGAGTTGTCCGGCCTCCAGGGGTTTGCCGAGAAGGGGGCGGAAGAAATCCTGGAGCACCTCGTGGACCAGTTGGCCGAAGGCTGGCGGATCACCGTCCTCGGCCACTTCCTGCAGGGGTTCCAGCGGGGTGAGATACTTGTAGAAAAAGGCCAGGGGACAGAGCACGAAGCCGTCCAGCAGGGTGGGGGAGACGCCCCGGTAGCGCAGGATGGTTTGAAGCTTCATGCGGCAGGCGCGGGTGTTCTCGACTTCGGGGGAGGGCGGGCGCACGCCGCGCATGGGCATGGTGATCAGGCGGCGGGGTTCCTCGTCCGGTCGGAGGAGGTGCCCCAGGCGTTTCTCCTCCTCCCAGATGAGCTGTTCCACATAGCGGCTGGGAAGGCTTTTGCCGTCGAGCAGTCCCGGCTGGATGCCCGAGGAGTACAGGATGTCCACCTCGCGGGCGCCCTGGATGAGGCGATAGAAGGTGTGGGCCTGGGTGAGGTCCCGCTCGCGCTGCCCTGGCAGGCCAAGGGACTGGCGCAGGGGGTCGGGCAGGAGCGGATCGGGACGGGGGGTGCCGGGCAGGGCCTCCTCGGTGGCCCCCAGGATGAACACCCGCTCGAAGGTGAGCAGCCTGGTCTCCAGCATGCCCAACACCTGGAGCCCTTCCAGAGGGTCGGCCTCGAAGGGCACGCGCTGACGCTTGAGCATTTCCCTGGCCATGGAGCGCACGGCATCGGGAGGGAAGGTTTCCTGGCTGATGGCGCTGTCGTGCAGTTCGGGGATCACCTGGTCGATGAGCCGGGCCAGGCAGGCGGCGTCTATGAGGAAGCGCTCCCAGCGCTCGCCGGAGTGTTCCGGGTCGAGCAGGAGCGATGCCAGGCCCAGGAGGGCCCGGGCCATGTCTCGGGGAGTGGAGGCGTCCTCGAAGGCTGTGAAGCACGTGGACACCACCCGGGCGCGCAGGGCTTCGGTCCCGGGGTCGGCCCCTGGCTCTCCCGGGGGGGGCGTCCAGGCCGTGGGGTCCAGGTATTTCTCGCCTTGGCGGATGGCTCCCTCCCAGTCGTGGAAAATCAAGCGCAGGGGCGTCTCCTCGCCCAGGCGCAGGAATTTGAGCAGGGGATGGCGCAGCAGCGCGATGACCTCGCGCCAGTGGTAGCCGCCGGGCATGCGTCCTTCCTGCAGGCGCAGGATGGTTTCGATGAGGGTGAAGAGCGGCGAGCGCCACAGGGGGAAGCCCATGGACACGTTTACGTCCTGCTTGGGCAGGTGGTGCAGCACGGGCATGAGCATGCTGGTGTCGGGCAGAACCACGGCGTATCCGGCGTACCCCGCGGTGTGGGCGCGGGCGTCCAGTTCCCGGCGCAGGGCCATGAGCTGGGAGTGCAGGTCGAAGCCCTGATGGAAAGTGATCCGGGCGCGCCTGGGGGGCTCGGGGGCCTGGGCGGCTGAAAAGAGGCTGAACTGGTCGGTGCGGGTGCGCCAGATGGGCAGGGGAGAGCGTTTCTCGTCCGTGGCCAGCTGGGCCTTGGCCTTCCAGCTGCCAAGCCAGTGGACATGTTCCTCGCAGGACCAGTGGGGTCGTCCGCCCGGCTCGGCCACGACCGGGTCGGTGTGCCAGAGAATTTCCGCACGCCCCTTGCGCCACAGGGGCTTGAGCAAGGCTTCCTCGCTGCCGGTCAAGGCGTGGAAGCCGCAGGCCAACACCAGCTTGCCGTCCAGGAGTTCCACGGCCCGCGCGGCCTGTCCGGCCACCAGCGAGCGGGTGAGTCCTGGCGTTACGGTCCCCGAGGCCAGGAGCGCCTCCCGGTAGGCATTCTGGATGGTCTTCAGGCTGCCCAGCAGGGCGGCGGCCGTGGGCATGACCATGTCCTGGACGTGGTCAAGGTTGGCGGCGGTGATGCCCTGCTGGAAAAGTTCCTCCATGAGTCCGGCCAGGCGCAGCCCCCAGGGGAAGAAGTCCTTCACCTCGGCTGGCAGGGCGTTGTCTGGACCGCGCAACCCCAGACCAAGGTCGATGACCACCTTGTGCAGCACACCCACCCGGTCCAGCTCGGACAGGGGGCGCTGGGGTTCGGGGTGCAGGCGTCCGGCCAGCTCGGAGAACAGTTCGTCGATGGAGAGCATGCGCGGCAGCAGGCATGGCTTGGCGAGGCGGGCGTCGTCCTTGAGCTTGTCGAGCAGGTAGCGTCTGGGCCGCCGGTGGGGGAAGAGGACGATCAAGTTCTCGAAGCGTCCTTGGAAGCGCTCGATCAGGTGAGTGGCCAGACCGGCGAGGAAATCGCGGTCCCAGGGGATGACGGTGATGGGGTTCACTGAGCCTCCCCGAGGCGGACTTCGCGGACCAGCCTGAGGTCCAGGTACACGATGAGCCCCCGGGTCGGACGTGCCTCCGCCTGGGGCAGGCTGGACGCCAGACGCAGGTAGCGGCGCACCTGGTCGTGGTGGGCTTCGTCCTCGCGCCCGGTCTTGTAGTCCAGGATCAGGGTTTCAGTGGCGGTGAAGGCCAGGAGGTCGGGGCGGTGCACCCGGCCGTCCTGGTCCATGAGTTCCGCCTCGCGCAGTCCCAGGTGCCGACACTGCGGGAAGAAGTCCTGGGAGGTCAACCATTCGAGCCCCTCGGCCAGTTCCAGGGCCATGTCCTCGTCGCTCACGCCGCACGTGGCCATGGCCTGCATGACGGTGGGCAGGGCCTCCCCGACGGGCTCCAGAATTTCCAGGGCCTTGTGCAGAACGATGCCGCGTTTGCGCTCGGTCGGGCGCAGGCGTTCGGCCGGGTCGCCAAGTTCCCGCCGGAGGATCTTGAGGCCGGGCAGCCAGTCCAGGGGCGGCGACGCTGCCAGGGGGACTTCGGCCGGACCAGACGCCCCGCCCTCCTCCTCCCGCGCCTGCGTGGCGGGGAGGGCCACCAGCTCGGCCTGGCTGGGCGGACTGATGCCGAACACAGCCCCCTCTCCGTCCAGAACGATGCCGGCGGCCTGGAGCATGATCTCCGTGGCTTTGGCCAGGGGGGAGCGGTTCCGTAGTTTTTCGCTCCCCGGCAGGAAGATGTGCAGCTCTTCTTCGGGCCGGGTCCAGGCCACGTAGAGCAGGTTGACCTGCTCCTGGAGGGATTTGGCCGCCTGCCGGTGATAGGGCTCGCCCAGTTCCTTGCACAGCGGTGCGGTGAGGATGGCCTCGCCGTCGTCCAGGTTGGCCAGGCCGTCCGGCTGGCGGGCCGGGAACAGATGGAAGGGGACCACGGCCACCGGGAACTCCAGGCCCTTGGCCTTGTGGATGGTGAGCACCCGCACGGCCCTGGCATCCTCGGGCTGGGGGATCTTCTCCTCGCGGCCCTTGGCCTGCCAGAACTCCAGGAACGAGGACAGCGACCCGTATCCCTGGGTCTCGGCTTTGTGGATGAGTTCCAGGAAACGGCGCAGGAAGACCTCGTCGTCGGGGTAGGCCTCGAAGACCCGGCAGGCGCGCAGGAGTTCCCGCACCAGGTCATAGGGGCCGGCCGGTCCTCCGCCCTTGAGGAAGGGTTCGATCAGGCGCCGCCAGGCCTCGGGAAAGTCCTTCTGGAATTTGCGGTACAGGAGGCCCTTGGATTGGGACGCCAGCCAGTCCGAGAGCGCACGGGGAGCTATGTTCTGGGACCGGCAGAAAAGCTCCCGGCAGGAAAGAAATCCCCATAGAGCCATGTTGTCCGGGGGGTAGTCCAGGAAGGCCAGAAAGGAGATCGCGCCGCGCACCACCGGGTGTTCGGCCAGGCGCAAGCTGTTCTCGGTGACCACGGGCACGTCCAGGTCCACCAGCCACTGAGCGGCCATGGCCGCCTCGGCGTTGGTGCGGGTGAGCACGGCGATGTCCGAGGGCTGCCGTCGTTTGAGGAGGTCTCGGGTGACGAGGCCTGTCAGGGCCTCACGGGCGGACTCTTCATGGGCCGTGGTCGAATCTCCGGCCAGGTGGACGATGTTGACGAACCCCCCAGTCCCGTCCCTTCCAGGCGGCACGTCCTGGACCACGTCCGCGAAGGAGGCGGCCAGCCCCAGGCGCAGATCTTCCAGTACGCCGACGGGTGCTTCCGGCATGAGGGCCAGACAGACCCGGCGGCCGGCGTCCTCGACGGCCAGGCTCCGGAAGACCCGGTTGTTGAAGGCCACGATCTCCGGGGCGCTGCGCCAGTTGCGGGTGAGGCTTTCTCTTTCCGGCCTGGCCATGCGGGCTAGTTCGGGTTGGCGGGCCGCCGCCTCGAAGAGGCCGGGCTCGCCGCCGCGCCAACCGTAGACGGCCTGTTTCACGTCGCCGACGTAGAAGAGCGAACCGCCCTTGGATAGGCACTCCTGGGCCAACTGGGAGAGCACGTTCCACTGGCTGACGCTGGTGTCCTGGAATTCGTCGATGAGCAGGTGGTTGAGCCTGGACCCCAGGCGGCAGTAGGCCTCGGACACGCCGCCGGATTCGGCCAGCAACCCGGCCACGCTGCCCGGCAGCTGCGACAGCAGGGCCAAGGCTTTGTCCCGCCGGTAGGCCTCGAAGGCCTCCAGAAGATGTTGCCCGAACTCCAGGAAAGGATGCCAGGCCAGGGTCCTGGTCAGGACCGCGCCGCGAGATTTGGCCCGGAGGTAGTTTTGGCGCAGGTCCTGGTAGAGGGAGTCGAGAGCGGGAGTGGCCAAGGGCCTGGAGGCCTTCAGCAGGCATTCCTCGATGCCCGCCTTGTGGGCATAGGCCGAGTCGGGCAGGGCCTTGAGGGTCGTTATATCCCCGAGTCCGTCCAGGAACATGTCGAAATTGGACACGGCCCGCGCTCCGGCCAAGTTCAGGGCGCGCGAGAGCTCCTGGGCCGAGAGCACGAGGGAGTCGCGTAGGGAGTCCATCTCACGGTGCAGCCCCTCGGCGTCGCATTCGGGCGGCGCGCCGTTGGCCAGCAGATGGGTGAAGACTTCCTTGAGGCGAGCCTGTACCCTGCCCGCCAACCAGAAGCCGCCGGCGCCCTCGACAAGGGTCAGGGCGTCGGTCATTCGGTCGAGCAGCGCCGATATTTCAGGGGCCTGGTCAAGTCCGGACATGCGGCCGGTGACCGAGTCGAAGAGGTCTTCGAAGACCATGTCCTGGTCCAGGCTGGTCTCGAAATCCGGAGGCAGGCCCAGTTCCAGGGCAAAAAGTCTGGCCAGCTGGTTGAGCAGACTGTCAATGGTGCGGATGTTCAGGGTCTGGAAGTGCTTGAGGGTCCTCTCCAGCCAGGTCCTGGCGGTGTTCCTGGCGGACGGGCCGGTGAAGTCCGGGTCCGGCAGGCCAAGGGCCAGGGATTTGAGCGCGGTGAGCACGCGCTCCTTCATTTCGGCGGCGGCCTTGTTGGTGAAGGTGATGGCCAGGATGCTTTCCGGACCGTAGCCTTCGCCCGGTACGGGGCCGCAGGCTGGGGCGGGGGCGCCGCTGTGCATGAAAAGATCGAGAAATCGCCTGGTGAGGCGATAAGTTTTTCCGGAACCTGCCGATGCGTGAAGTTGTAGGATCATCTTGGTTTTGTGCTTGAGGGGACTAGGTCCGAGGATTGTAATCCCTTCAAGCGGCTTGGGCAATCTCCACCGGGAGGACAAAATTGTCTGGATTTGGGCACAAAATTGTACGGGTGCCCGGTGGGGTGGCCAGGTGATGTCCGGGGGCTGTACCTTCCGGACGCAAACCAAGGTTTCAAAGTAACGGCACGGGATTTGCTTTAATATCCGCGAGACGTTCGCAAGGAGGCGTACCATGTTTGCTCATCACCACGATCGGAATCCCGGGAACACAGAACTGACCAAGCGCATAGCCGAAAGCCTGGGGATCGGCGAAGTCTCGATGAACGAGGTCGACTTCGACGATCTCTTCGTGTCCGAGGGCATCCTCAAAACCTTGTACCGCGCAGCCCGCGATACGTCCGGCCCCGAGGCTCAGGACGGGGTTCCCCTGGTTAGCGCGTACTGGATCGCCGACTCTCGGGACCTGGTGTTGTGCGCCGCCTCCATGGTCGGCCTGCACCTCATCCGCGTTCCAGAGAAGAGCTGGACCTTGAAGCCCCGTACAGTCCATTAGGACCGGGTTCGCGGGGGCTGGGAGGAGCGCTTCGGCTACGTAGCGGAAATGCTTTGGATGGGTAAAGGGACATCAAGTCGTCCCCGCGCCGGGGACGACCACGCAGGATACGAAGAGGGGGCATGGCCCCCTCTTCTTTTTGGTTTTTTGAGGATTTCCGGACTGCTAATGCTTGGGTTGAGACCACGGTATCCGTGCGCTCCCGTGACGCTGTTATCTGACAACGACGACAGAGCAGTCGGCGTGACGGACCACTCTGTACGCCACACTGCCGATCAGGTATTTCTCAAGTCTCTTCTTGGCCCTGGCGCCGAGAATCACCATGTCGATATTGTTCTGTCTTTCGTAATCCAGGATGCAGTCGGCAGGAGATGGGCCAGGCCGGACTATAACATCAATGTCTATCCCCTGGGCTTTGGCAAACTTCGTGGCTTTGTCTGCTGTCGCTCTGGCCTTAGCCATGAACACATCATTTATCTCGGATACCTGATGCATGCCGTCAAGATCGTCTATAACTTCTCCAATACTCAATGCCGTCAATCTTGATCCCGTTGTCTTGGCCGTTTCGACAGCGTATGCCAACGCTTTGTCAGAATGCGTCGATTCCTCAATGGCAACCAGAATGTTCATAAGCACCCCTTGCGGACTGGTTAAAGCGCTGCGAATTAGCGGGCCTCCAACGGTAAAGATGGTATCCTCCTGATTGTGATTATAATCACAATTCAAAAATCGTACCAGCTCGAAATTGGCTTGTTTATTGACTTCGTGAGAGGCGTACAGGAATTTTGTGGCAATTTCTTGCCGTAAGCGGCAAATAATTGCCGCTTCATGTAGGGCAAAATCGAACGAATAAGGAGGGCAAGTTAAGCGCGACGTGTGGATGCCAGGATATCAACCGTGAAAATCAAGCGTGCGGCAAAGCCCGCGGAGCGGCAAAAGATTGCCGCTCCGCGCGAGATATGCTGCGTCCGTGGGGAGAATGTCCCCTCTTACTTCTTTGGTAGTCCCAGGAAGCCGCCCACGGCGTCCAGCGCTCCCTTGCCCAGGTTTTCCGGTGCATTTATGATAGCTCCGGGCGCCTTGACGGCCGTGTCCACGACGCCCTTGGCTACGCCAGTGGCCAAGGCGGCCGTGTCCACGGAGACGTTGGGGTCCTTGAGGCTTCCGGTCAGATGCACGGGGATGGGTGGGAGCTTCGCGAAGCTGGCCTTCACCGTGTAGTCCAGGGTTTCCGCGGCCAGGTTGATCGAGCCCTGCCCGGTCACCTTGTGCGGAGGCACCACAGCCACCAGGTCGGTGCCGTGGGCCACCCCGTTCGTTATGACAAAGCTGCCGCCTATCACCTGGAAGGGGGTCCGGAACGGTCCCTTGCCCTGGGCCAGGAGTTTCTCCTTGGAAGAAAAAACGTCCGGCGACAAGTCGAACCCGAGGATGGCTCCGTCGCGCAGATTGAAGGCCGCCTTGCCGCCAAGCGTCGCGAGAATTTGCCTGACCTCCTGGCCCTTGGCCGTGACCGAGGCGCCCAGGCTGGCCCGCCCGGACAGCTGGGCCTTGCCCAGCATGTCCGTAAGAAGCGGCTCCACCTGGATGCCCTCGCCGTTCACGTTGGCCGCCAGGGGGGCGTTGACGCCGCCGCGCAACCCGGCGCGCAGGCTGGCCTTGATCGAACCCTGGTAGAGCGAGAGACTGACCGGGTCCACCGTCAGCATATTGTCCTTGACGGCTATCCTGGCGTTCACCTCCCTCATGTGCAGCTTGGCTGCCGTGAGTTTGCCGATCTCCACAGTGCCGGTAATTTCAGCGGGTACGACGGCGGTCACCTCCTGCCGGGCGGCCTGTTCTTTTTTGGGGGCGGTACTCTTCTCGCCCATGGCGGCGGGCAAGTAGCTGTCGGTGTCCAGGGAATCGGCCTTGAGGGTGAAATCCACCTTGGGGACGGGGAGGGCGGAGGGTGCGTTGGGCTTGCCGGAAACAGCGGGGCTGGCGGCCTGGCCTTGGCCGGCCGGTTTCACCACGGACATGGCCAGGGACAGGGTGGTGTTGTCCAGCTTGAGTTGCGTGGAGCGCAGATCGAATGTGTCGCCATGGGATGCGATGGAGAATGCCGCCTGAAGCCTGGTCAAGGCCGAGGGGTCGGCTGTCGGCGGCAGGGACTCCCCGATATCCGCCAGGAGCTTGCGCGGATTGAATTCGGCCAAGGCCACCGTGCCTGTCACCTCGGGCGTGGCGGACAAGTTGACGGCGTGAACCTCGCTCCCGATGTCCAGACCCAGGGCCTTGACCTGCACCCCGGTCAGATCGGCCGTGCCCTTGGTCATGTCCGCCTGGACGTTGCCGGCCAGGCGGACCCCGACCCCGGCGTCGGGCAGGACGCCGCCCTTGGCTGTTGCCTCGAACGTGAGCTGATCGCCTTGGAAAGTCTGGTTGTGCCCGTCCACGCGGATCGTGCCCGTGTACGTGGCCTCGGCGGATGTAACCGGCAGCCCCTTGCCGTACGCGGTGGTCTTCAAACGGGCATTCTCGAAGTCGAAGCGCAAGGCCTCGGGCACGGCCGTGGCCTGCCCTTGTAGATCTACCCGCCCGGCGGCCTCCGGAGTGGCCAGGGCGTAATCGTAGCCGAGCTTCACGGGAAAGGGCTTGCCCCTGACCACGCTGCCCGTGGACAGGCTCACGTCCCAGAGGGCGATCTTATTGCCTGTCATGCGGTCGTCCAGGCTGAAGCGGGAGTTGGTCAGCTTGACGTCCGCGATCTGGTAGTCGAAAGAGTAGCGCTCGTTCGCCATGGTGACCACCACCACCTTCTTGTCCTCGATCTTCACCTCCTTCACCGGGGGCATGGGCAGGTTAAGCCGGCCCTGTTCGTTCCGGACCAGGTCCAGCTCAACGGCGTCGAAGGCCATCTCGCCGGTCTCGACCCGGCCCGAGAAAAGCGGGCCGAGTTTGACGGACACCTGGGCCTTGCCGAACCTGGCCAGCACGCCCCCGCCTGCATTCTTGGGGGTCATGACCGTCACCTTGTTCAGTTCGAGCCCAAGCGACGGGAAGTACGTGGTCCTGATGGGGCCGTCGAAGGAAACATCCAGGCCCGAGGTGTCCTTGACGACCTTGGCGATCTGGTCCTTGAAAAGAGTCGGGTGCAGGTTCAGGCCAAGGACCACGAGTACGGCCAGGGTCACCGCCAGACATCCTGCAACGAGAAGGGCGATCTTGAGGGGTTTTTTCATGGACTCGCTCCTTGGAATGCTTCACATTGTACTATAGGCTCCCCCGGTGGCCATGACAAACGAAAATTTCCACAAAGTGGGTTCCGGACAGGCAGGTGAACGCCTGGACCGCTTCTTGAGCCGGGTGGCCGGGATCGGTCTGCGCGCGGCCCGGCGAATGGCCGAGGGCGGCCTGGCCCAGGTGGACGGCTCGGCGTGCCCGCCCGGATACAAGCTGCGCGACGGCCAGGTGGTGACCCTTGAGGGCAGGGACGGTTCGCAGGAAATGGTGGGCGCACCTCGGCTGCTCTTGGCCGACGAGCGCTATGTCGCGTTTTTCAAACCTTCCGGCCTCAACACGGTGTCTCTGGCCGGGGGCGGCGGGCCGAGCCTCGAAGGCGCGCTCGCCGTGTTGCGCCCGGGGCGGCAGGTCATCCTGGTCAACCGTCTGGACCGGGACACCTCCGGTGTCGTGCTGGGGGCCGTAGACGAGGCCTGCGCACGACGCTTCCGCGAACTGGAGGACCTGGGCCAGGTGGACAAGCGCTATCTGGCCCTGGTTCTGGGAGCGTTCCCTGGACCGCTGGTTCTCAAGTGGGCCCTCGACACAGCGGACAGGGCCAAGGTGAGGGTTCTCCCCACGCAAACCCCTACCGAGCTGCGCTGGACCCGGGTGCGCCCTTTGGCGTACATGAATGCGGGGGGCGACCGGACCCTTGTGGAGGCCCGCATCGCCAAGGGCGCCAGGCATCAGATCCGGGCGCACCTGGCTCGGGCCGGCTTTCCCATAGCGGGCGACGCCCTCTACGGCGAAGGCCAAGGGGCGGGCCTCAAGCTGCACCACTGGTGCGTGCGGTTCCCGGGGTTTCAGGCCGCCGTGGCCCCGGCCTGGGAAGAAGTTGAAACGGTAAGCGAATTTTTCATGGAGGAAAACCCATGCGTGTCTTGATGATGCCGGCGGTTACGACCCTGGCCCTGACCCTGCTCCTGACACTAGGCTTGGCCCCGGCCGGCTGTTCGATGTTCTCCGGGAAGGATCAACCCCAGCCGGACAAGCAGGATCAGGTGATGGAGTTCCTGGACGCCGGCAAGCCCAAGGCCGCCCTGGTGTCGGCCGACGAACTGGTGGCCCAGGCCCCTGATGACTACCGGAGCTACCTGGCTCGCAATACAGTCCAGATCGTCCTGCAGGACTTCGCCAAAGCCCAGGCCGACAACGACAAGGCCCTGGAGGTGTTTGAGGCCACGAAGACCCGCTACCCGGAAACGGAGCGCAATTACAGGCTGGCCAATATCCACGAGAGCATGGCCTTAACGGCGCTCATCGCCTCCCGCCGGGCTCAGGACGAGGCCGAGCGCAAACGACTGGAGGGTGTCTACGAGCAACAGGCTGCCCAGGTGAAGGAACTCGACGAGGACACCTGGAAACACTTGTGCGGCCTGATCGGAAAGAAGGTCGACCAAGGCAAAGACGATAAGGGGAAGGTCGACCAGGGGAAAGGCGACCAGTAACCCGGGCCCGCCGTTGAAAGCCTGATCGGGCTCGATCGTATGCGATCGTAATCCGGATACACCTTCCCATTCCGCTGGAACTAGGCTACAGCGCATTGTAATAGGAATTCCGGGTTATTCAAACGGCGCGCACCGGCATGAACCAGAACACCATCCAGAATCGTCCCTTTGTTTCCACCGGGGAGGCCGTGGCCAGGCAGGTGGTGCTGCCCATGCGCAAGTCCCTGGAGATCAGCGTTAAAAACCTGAAAGTGCGCTTTTCACGCTCGCTCATCACGGTCATGAGCCTTGTGCTTGCCGTGGCCTTCCTGGCCTTCACACTGATCGGCCACGACGTGGCCATGGGACTTCTGGCCTCGGGCGATCCTCAGGTCCAAACAGATCTGCTCAAGGCCGGGTTCGACCTGGCTCCGGGCCGCTACCCGGGTAGCTACGAGGTGGCCTCCAGCGCCAAGGATCGCTGGATAGTCGTCCTGTCGCTCCTGGTGTGCACGGTGGGCATCGTCAACGCCCAGCTCATGGCCGTCACGGAGCGCTTCAGGGAGATCGGCACCATGAAGTGCCTGGGCGCCCTGGACAGCTTCGTGCTGCGGCTCTTTCTGCTGGAAGCCGGGATGCAGGGGCTGGCCGGGTCTCTGGCCGGGGCTCTGGCCGGATGTCTGGCCGGGGTCTTGGGAGGCGTCCTGCGTTTCGGTTTCCAGTCGCTCCATTATCTGCATCTGACGGACTTGGCCGCGAGCCTGGGATGGTCCGTGCTGGTGGGTTTCGGCCTGAGTCTGGCCGGGGTGGCCTACCCGGCGGTGGTGGCCTCCCGGATGCCGCCGGTTGCGGCCATGCGGGCAGAGGAATGAGCGTGTCCGCAGAGCACAGCATCGTTCGCGTCTCGGGGGTCACCAAATCCTTCGAAATGGGCAAGCTCACCGTGCAGGCCCTGAAAGGAGTGGACCTGTCCATACATTCCGGCGAGTACCTGTCCATCATGGGTCCGTCGGGATCCGGAAAGTCCACCTTGTTCAATATGATCGGCGGCCTGGACAAGCCCACCACGGGCAAGGTGTTCATCGACGAGGTGGACATCGCCCAACTTGACGCCTTCGAGTTGGCCTGGCTGCGCAACCGCAAGATCGGTTACATCTTCCAGACCTTCAACCTTATCCAGGTGATGACCGCCCTGGAGAACGTGACCTTGCCCATGACTTTTGCCGGTGTGCCCGACGACGAGGCCGCCGCCAAAGGCCTGGATCTGCTTGGCCTTGTGGGGTTGCGCGAGCGTCATGCCCACAAGCCCATGGAGCTTTCCGGCGGCCAGCAGCAGCGCGTGGCCATCGCCCGCTCCCTTGCCAACTCTCCGGCCATCGTCCTGGCCGACGAGCCCACCGGAAACCTGGACCTGACCACCGGCGAGGAGATCATCACTCTGCTGAAAAGCCTCAGCCGGGATCGGGGGGTCACCGTCATCTCCGCAACCCACGACTACAAGATGCTCAACGTGTCCGACCGGGTGGTCTGGATACGCGACGGGCGCATCGACAAGATCGAGGGGCGCGCCCAACTCAACATCACCGTGGGTGGCATCGGGGCCAAGGAATACTGATGAAGGGCCCGGCCGCCCGGTTCATCGCCTCGGTGGCTGTCCCAGTGGCTGTCCTGCTGGCCGCCCTGGCGATATGGGTCTGGTGCGTGAACCCTTGCCGGGCGGAAAACGGCGGGAACGCCGTCCCCCCGGCCGACCAGGCCCAGATCGTGGCTTTCGGCCAGGACCCAGTCGCCGTGCTGGCCGCCCTGGGCGATCGCTCCACGGGCTCCCCCGGCGCCGGCCGGGCGGCGGCCGTCATCAGAGGCTGGTTCGAGAGCCTGAATCTGGGCACGGTGGGACGCCAATACTTCCTGACCCCGGTGAAGGACTACGGCCGGTGCTTCCTCACTGTCGAGGGCAGCCCCAAGCCCATTCCCATCCGCCCGGCCGACCTCAACGTCCTCACCCCGGCGGCCGCCGACGCGCTGGACGGGCCGCTCATCGACGCCGGGCCCGGCGAGGTTTCAGATTTCAACGGCCGGGACGTGGCCGGGTCTATCGTGATCATGGACCTGGACTCCGGCAAGAACTGGATGAATGCGGCCATGCTTGGCGCGCGGGCCGTGATTTACGTGGACCGCCCAAAGTCCGGCGATCCCGCCGCCAAGGGGGAGTACCAGGACAAGCTGGAACTGACGCCCATCCAGTTCCCTCGCTTCTGGATGGACGCCGAAACCGCCGCCGGCGTGCTTCCTAAGGATCTGGGCAAGCGGGTGTCCCTCACCTCCGAGGCTGCCTGGAAGCCGTGCCTGGCCGAGAATGTGTACCTGTTCATACCCGGGTCCGATCCGGTCCTGTCCAAACAGATCGTGGTGGTAGAGGCCTTCTACGACAGCCAGGCTTACGTCCCGGGCCGTTCGCCCGGTGCGGACGAGGCATCGTCCATGGCCGGCCTGGTGGAGACGGTCAAAAAATTTCAAACAGAACGCCCCAAGCGTTCCGTGCTGCTCACGGCCACGGCCGGGCATGCCCAGTCCCTGGCCGGCTGGCGCGAGTTCCTGGGGGCGTTCCGGGTCAAGGGTAAGGATCTTAGGACCGAGCGCCGGGAGCTGAAAGAGAAGTCCGCCAACGCCCGAAAGGTGCTCGGAGCCCTGGCCGCGCCCGTCCCGGATCTCGGCCAGGCGCTCTTGGCCCCGGCCCTGGAAACGGCCCTCAAGGACGAGGCGGACCGCGTCACCACCCGGCTCATGCTCCTGCGTCTGGACAAATCCGAGGCCACCCGGGAGGAGCTGTCCACGCTCACGGCTCGCCGGGCCATCCTGCGTTCCTTGAGCTGGCGCGCCGGTTTCGCCGACTTGAACGAGACCGAACAGGGGATCATGCGGGAGCTCCTGCCGGAGGTCCGAGAGCGCTTCGCGGACATCGAGGCCGATACGGAACGCCAGTTGGCGGTGGCGGACTCAGCCAGGGAGCTGCGCCAGCTTGCCGGGGACGCCGAGATCACGGTTGCCGTGTCCCTGCACCTGTCCAGCCATGGCGACGGGGTTGGGGCCGTAAACGACGGCTGGCTGTACGCCTTGAAGGCCGACGTCAACCTGATCCAGCCCTATTCGGGCCTCTCCGATTTTCTGACGGAAGCCGCCAAACGGCTGGGCTACCCCAAGGACGACCTGCGCTTCGTCAATGGGCTGCGGTCCGACCGCACCCGGCCCTGGCGCAGCTACTTCGTCGACAATCCTCAACTGGGGGGCGAAGTCGGGACCATGTCCGGGCTTCTGGGCCTGACCCTGGCCACGGTCAACGACGGCCGCCCGCTCTGGGGTACCCCGGACGACCTGCCGGACATGGTGGACAGGAAAAATCTGCTCCGCCAGACGGAACTCGCGACCAGCCTGGTCGCGTCGATGGCAGACGACCCCTATCAGATTCCGGACAACCTGCCGCGCAACGGCTTCGCCACCCTGGCCGGGCGAGCCCGGTTCATACGCCAGGGCGAACTCTTCCCCGACCGGGCCGCTCCGGGGACGGTGCTCCTGGTCTATCAGGGCGGGAGTCGGTTCCTGGCCATGTCCGGTCCGGACGGTTCCTTCAAAGTGTCCGGCTTGGCCGACAGCAAGCACGTGCTGGACAAGGCCGTCATCGAAGCCTTCCGCTTCTCGTCCAAGACGGGGGCGGCCATCTGGGCCATCGAGAAGAAGCAGACCGGCAAGGACGCCTACCGGGTGAGGACGCGCCGCCTGGTGACCGAGACCGACCTGGTCATGTTTTCCTGCCGGCAGAGCACGGTCTTCTCCGTCTTCGACCCGCGCACCTTCAGGTACTTCACCAAGGTCGAGCTTCTGGACGCCAGGCGTGAGGCCGAGCCCATGCGCTACTGGTTCTCCCGCCTTGACACCATGAACTCCACCATCTTCAGCCTCTTCCTGGAGCCCGGCACGGCCTACAAGCTCATCCTCTCGGACACGGTGCTGGCTCGCAAAATGATCCTCCTGGACGCAAGCCCGGACAAACCGGACGGGACGGGCTACGCCGTGGGCAAATGGCCCATCCTGACCTGGACCGAACTCCACGCCGCCACGGACATGTGGGACCTCCTTACGCCGCGCATCAAGAACCTGGAGGACCACGGCATCGTAAACGAGCGCATCCGGGAAATGCGCGATACCGGCCGGGACCTCCTGGCCAACGCCCAGGCCCTCAAGGCGGCCATGCGGTACGACGAGGCCATCTCCAAGGCGCGAACCTCCTGGGCTTTCGCCTCCAGGGTCTACAACGATGTGGAAAAAACCCAAAAGGACGTGCTGGTCGGGGTGCTCTTCTACATCGCCCTGTTCATCCCCTTTTCCTACTGCCTGGAGCGCCTGCTCTTCGCTTCGACCGACATCCACAAGCGCCTCCTGGGCTTTTTCGGCATCCTGGCCACGGTCATCGCCATCATCTACAAGGTGCACCCGGCCTTCAAGCTCACCTACAGCCCCATGGTGGTCATCCTGGCCTTTTTCATCCTCGGGCTGGCCGCGGTGGTGGCCTTCATCATCGTCATGCGTTTCGAGCAGGAGATGGAGGAGCTGCAGCGCCGGGCCAAGCACCTGAAGGCCTCTGAGATCAGCCGGTTCAAGGCCTTCGCGGCGTCCTTCGCCATCGGCGTGACCAACCTCAGGCGGCGCAAAATCAGGACCACGCTCACCTGCGCGACCCTTACGATCCTGACCTTCACCATCATGAGCTTCACCTCGGTGCGTAGCGCCCGCGTGGACAACGCGGTGCGTTTCTCGGATAGCGCCAGCTACCAGGGGGTGATGCTCAAGAACCTGGGCTGGACGACCATACCCGTGGAGTCCGAGAACGTGATCTCGGACCAGGTCGGACAGGGCAACGCGGCGCCCCGGGCGGTGATCGAACCGCGGGACAGGACCAGCCCCTTTGTCACCCAGGTGATCGGGCCAGGCCGGCACGAGACTGTCCAGGGCGTACTCGGCCTGTCCTCCGCCGAGGCCCACATCACCCACATGGACGCCATCCTCACCGGCGGGCGCTGGTTCAAGGAGGGGGAGCGCAAGGCCGTGCTCCTGCCGGACGCCCTGGCCAAACGCATCGGTGCTGCCCCGGGCCAGACGGTGACCCTCTGGGGCCAGCCCTACCTGGTGGCCGGGGTGTTTTCCGGAAGCGATCTCGACCGCCGAGTGGACCTGGACGGCGAACCCCTCACCCCGGTCATCTTCCCCAGCGAGACGGCGGTGGAGGCCAGCGAGACCGAAAAAGAGGCCATGGAGTCCGGCGAGGACGTGGTCACCTACCAGGGCCGCTACGAGCACGTGCACGGCGACCAGGTGATCATTCTGCCCTACGAGACGGTCATGGGGCTCGGTGGCCAGCTCAAGAGCCTGGCCCTGTCCACAGGGTGGGCCAGGGATCTGGCCGGCAAGCTGGCCGACCGCTTCGGCTTGACCATCTACGCCGGACTGACCAACGGAACCTTCGTGTTCCAATCCTCGGACGCCATCAACTACGCGGGTGTGCCCAACATCGTCGTCCCCCTGGTTCTGGCCATGCTCATCGTGCTCTCCACCATGATCGGCGCGGTCCACGAGCGCAAACGGGAGATCGGCGTGTACACCTCGGTGGGCCTGGCACCGACCCACGTGGCCTTCCTGTTCATCGCTGAAGCCCTGGCCTTCGCCGTGCTCTCGGCCGTTCTCGGCTACCTTCTGGCCCAAACCGCCGCCGAGGTTCTCTCAGGAACGGCCGTCTGGCAGGGTATGACCGCCAACTACAGCTCCCTGGCCGGCGTGGGGGCCATGGGGCTGGTGATCCTGGTGGTGCTTCTTTCGGTGATCTACCCCTCGAGGATGGCCGCCAGCATCGCCATTCCGGACGTAAACCGCTCCTGGACCCTGCCGGAACCGGAAGGAAACGTCCTCAAGGCCACGCTGCCCTTCCTGATGCACATCCGAGAACAGGACTGCGCCGGCGGCTTCCTGCTGGAATACTACAAGGCCCACCAGGACGTGTCCCACGGGCTGTTCTCCACCGCCGACGTACGCCAGGACTTCGTTTGTCCTTGGCAGGAACCCGGCGCAGGGCCGCATCCGAAGGAGTTGCACGGCGAGTTCTGCTCCCTGGATTCCTGCCTGCGCATCATGGTTCGGGTCTGGCTGGCCCCCTTCGATTTCGGCATCAACCAGGAGGCGGTCATCGTGTTCTCTCCGGCCATGTGGCACCCGGGTTACCTGGAGATCTCGGTGGAGCTCACCCGCGAGGCGGGCGAAATGGGCATGTGGAAGCGCCTGAACAAGGGCTTCCTGGACGATCTGCGCAAGCAGATGCTGGTGTGGCGTTCTCTCGACCAAGAACGCCGTACCTCCTACGAGGCCAGCGTGGACACGAGCACCAAAGCCCCCCTGGATCTGACGGGGCGGGCATGATGACCGGCGGCGGCCGCACGAACGCGGCTTTTGGCCGTTCTGGTGCGCGGCTCTAACATCAAGGCGCGGTACGAGTATGCACAAGAGTTCCATCCGTCCCCGGGCCGTTGTTCTGGGAGTGCTCGGCGGCACGGCCCTGTGTCTGGCCACGCCCTACAACAATATGTACCTGGCGGCCACGCCGCTCGGCGGCGGGCATTTCCCCCTGGCCCCGTTCATCCTGCTGGTGTGCCTCACTGTGCTGGTGGCCGCAGTGGCGACTCTTACGCGGACCAGGCCTCTGCTGTCCGGCACGGAGCTTCTGGTCTCCTGGATGCTTTCCGTGGTGGTTTCGGGAATCGCCTACACCGGGCTCATGCGCACCTTTCTCATCAACATCACGGCTGTCGACCACTTCGCCTCCGCAGGGAACCGCTGGTCCGAGACCTTGGCCCCGCTCATTCCCCGGGCCTGGACCGTTTCAGATCCCCAGGCCGTGGAGCTTCTATACAACGGCCTGCCCGGCGGGCGGGGCCTCTCCTGGATCGAGATTCTCGGCCGGATTCCCTGGAACGCTTGGGCCTGGCCCATGGCCTCCTGGGGGGTGTTCCTCTTCCTGTGCTATCTGGTGATGATCTGCTTGGTGAACCTCTTCAGCAGACAGTGGGTGGTAAACGAGCGCATGAACTTCCCCCTGCTCCGCCTGCCCTACATCATGGAGGAATCCGTCCAGGAGGGCCGGGTGGGCTCCTTCTTCACCGACCGTTTCCTCCTCCTGGGGCTCCTGGTCCCTCTGGTCCTGCACGCCTGCAACGGGCTGTCCGTCTACCTGCCCTCGTTCCCGGAGATCCCCACGGTGATTCTGGCCGGGCCGTACTTCGCCAAGACCGGACTGTTCTCCGGCTTCACCAAGCTCAAGATATACCTCATCCCGGCCTACATCGGCTTCGCCTTCCTGACCTCCCGCCAGATATCGCTCTCTTTCTGGTTGTTCTTCCTGCTGGGTGGGCTTTTATCCGGCGCACTGTCGATGATGGGCTACCAGGTGCCGCAGTCGGCCCTGGGGGTCACCTTCGGCCCCACTCTGACCATGGTCGAGGAGACCCAGATGATCGGGGCCTACGTCGTGTTCTTCCTGTTCATTGTCTGGCTGGCCCGCCACCACCTCCGGGAGGTGGCCCGGTCCGCTTTCTCCTTAACGCCCATCCCGGCCGGGGAAGCGGAATGGTTCTCCACCCGCTGGTCCTTCTGGGGGCTTGTTCTGGGCGGAGGAGGGCTTACGGCATGGTGCGCCTGGTTCGGGATGCCGGTCCTCCTGTCCATGTTGCTCCTGGGGGCGTTCTTCGCGATTACGCTGGTGGCCAGCCGGGTGATCTGCCAGGGCGGCATCGCCTACTTCACTTTGACAGCCGCGCCCACGGACGGCCTGCTGGGATTTTGCGGTTCGGGTTTCTTCACCAGCGCCGGACTGGTCATGGGCGTGGTGATGCAGAAGATACTCTTCCTGGATCTGCGCGAGTCGCTCATGCCCTCTCTGGTGCACGCGGCCAAGGTGGGCGAGCCGGTATCGCGTCGCAGGCTGTACTTTGCCGGGATGTGCCTGGCTCTGGTCCTGGGCGTGGCCGCCTCCTTCGTGGCCGTGCTGGCGCTGTGCCACAAGGTGGGCGTGCGCGACCTCCAGGCCGACTGGGAAATCTCCTCGGTGCTCAGGGTCTACGAGGACGCCCAGCGGCTGCTTGACGCGCCGTCGACCCCGAACCCGTGGATCATCTCCTTCGCCTGCATCGGGGCCGTGTCCATGCTGGGGCTCATCCTGTGCTTTCAGCGATTCTACTGGTGGCCGCTGCACCCCGTGGGCTTTCTGACCATGTACAGCTCCTCCATGCGCATCCTGTGGTTCAGCTTCCTGGTGGGCTGGACCTGCAACCAGCTGACCTTGCGCTACGGCGGGATCGAGCTGTTCAAGAAGGTCAGGCTGTTCTTCATTGGGCTCATCCTGGGGGATTTCCTGATGGGCGGGGTGTTCGCTGTTGTGGGGCTGTGGCTGGGGCAGAGCTACCAGGTGTTGCCGTCATGACCGCCGTCACGGGGCCAAGCCATGTATGACGACAAGGAACTGAAAGAATATCGGGATCTTCTGGAGACTCCGGCTCATTTCGAGGAGGGGTTCAACTGGAAGACCATCGTCGGAGCCATCTTCATCGGATTCCTGATGATGCCCGGGTCCATGTACCTGGATCTGGTCGTCGGCGCGGGCATCGGCCCGGCCGCCCGTTGGGTGACCATCATCCTTTTCGCCGAGGTGGCCAAGCGGGCCTATTCCGACCTCAAACAGCAGGAGGTGTTCCTGCTCTACTACATGGCCGGGGCGGCCATGCACTCGCCGTTCTCGGGGCTTCTCTGGAACCAGTACCTGGTGCAGTCGGACGCGGCCAAGATGCTGGGGCTGACGGAGTTCATCCCCACCTGGGTGGCCCCGCCCGTCGGCTCGGAGTCGCTGGTCTCCCGGACCTTCCTGCATCCGGACTGGCTGACGCCCATCCTGCTCCTGGTGGGCTCCCAGCTCATCCAGCGGGTGGACCAGTTCGGCCTGGGCTACGCACTGTACCGCATCACCTCCGACGTGGAGAAGCTGCCTTTCCCCATGGCTCCGGTGGGGGCGCTGGGCACCATGGCCCTGGCCGAATCCGCCGAGGAGCGCAAGACCGGCTGGAAATGGCGGGTGTTCTCCATCGGCGGTGTGATCGGCATGCTCTTCGGCAGTGTCTACGTGCTCTTCCCGGTTCTCTCCGGGCTCATCTTCACCGAACCCGTGCACCTGATCCCCATCCCTTGGATCGACCTCACCAGGCAGACCGAGGGAATCATGCCCGCCGTGGCTACCGGCCTGCAGCTGGACCTGGGGCTTGTGTTCACGGGCATGGTCCTGCCGTTCTGGGCGGTGATCGGCGGGCTCGTCGGCCAACTCATCACCTTCGTGGCCAACCCCATCCTGTACGAGCACGGCATCCTGCACCGCTGGCACAAGGGTATGGGCACCGTGGACACGGTGTTCGCCAACAGCTTCGACTTCTACATGAGCTTCGGCCTTGGACTCGGTCTGGCCATCGGAGTCATCGGCCTCTGGCAGGTGGCCCAAAGCTTCAGAAAGGGGCCGGGCCGGGTGAACTATCGCGACGTTTTCAAGAGCCATCCCGGCCGGGGGGACATCAACTTTTGGGTGTCCGTGTGCATCTATCTCACGTCCACACTGTCCTACGTGTTGCTCTGCCGGTGGCTGGTGCCGGACTTCCCCTGGATTTTCTTCGTGCTCTACGGCTTTCTGTACACCCCGGTGATCTCCTACATCACCGCGCGCATGGAGGGCATCGCCGGGCAGTTCGTGAGCCTGCCTCTGGTGCGCGAGGCCAGCTTCATCGCCGGGGCCAAGTTCTTCGGCTACCACGGCATCGAGATCTGGTACGCCCCCATCCCCATCCACAACTACGGCAAGGCCACCGTGGACTTCCGGGAGATCGAGCTCACTGGCACCAATCTGCGCGGGATCATCAAGGCTGAACTGGTGGTTTTTCCGGTGGTGATGATCTCAAGCCTCCTGTTCTCGCAGTTCATCTGGCAACTGGCTCCCATCCCCTCGGGTGCCTATCCCTACGCGCAGCAGCTCTGGCACTTGCAGGCCCTCAACACCCTACTCATGCAGACCTCCACCCTGGAGGGCAATTCGCTCTTCTTCCAGGCCCTGAACGGCAGCTACCTGGCGGCTGGTCTGGGGCTTGGGCTCGTCACCTACGCGGCGCTCAACGCCTTCGGCCTTCCGGTGCTCCTGGTGTACGGCGTGGTGCGGGGGCTGGGGCAGCACATCCCGCACGGCCTGGTGCTCGAGGTGGTGGGGGCCTTGCTTGGCCGCTTCTATTTCCGCAAGAAGTACGGTGCCAAATGGCGTCAGTACGCCCCGGTACTCCTGGCCGGATTTTCCTGCGGCATGGGGCTTATGGGTATGTTCGCCATGGGGCTGACGCTCATACTTAAGAGCCTGGGGCGGATGGCGTATTGAGAAACGGCTCGGCTATCCTAACACGCCTTGACCCCGGCCCCAGCATCGACTAAAAAGTTCTGTTCCGTCTGACGGGTGAGGCAGAAAAATCGCCCCTTGACGATTCGACGATCCTGATTATTCATCAAATCGAGCCGGTTGGGCAGCGTCCCGCCGGCCCATCATACGAGGACACCATGGCCCGCATCACTGTCGAAGACTGCCTGGAACAGATCAACAACCGCTTCATGATTGTGCAGATGGCTATCAAGAGGGTCCATCAGTTCCGCGAGGGTTATGAACCCCTGGTGGAGTGCAACAACAAGGAGATCGTCACCTCCCTGCGCGAGATCGCCAAGGCAAAGGTGCTGCCCTCCGAGTCCATCGCTGAAGCGGGCATCTACGTCAGCGAAAACCAGTAAGCGTTCATGTCCAAAGCCGATTATTACGAAGTCCTGGGCGTGGCCAAGGGAGCAGGCGAGGACGAGATCAAGAAGGCCTACCGCCAGATGGCCTTCAAGTTCCACCCCGACCGCAACCCCGACGACGCCGAGTCCGAAGCCAAGTTCAAGGAGGCCGCCGAGGCCTACGAGGTACTGCGCGACCCCCAGAAGCGTGCCCGGTACGACCGCTTCGGCCACCAGGGTCTGGGCGACACAGGGTTCGGCGGCTTCTCCAACCCTGAGGACATCTTCAGCACCTTCTCCGACATCTTCGGCGAATTCTTCGGCTTCGGCGGCGCGGCCAGGGGGCGCGGCCCCAGGCCCCAGGCTGGCAACGACCTGCGTTACGACCTGCGGGTTTCCTTCCGCGACGCGGCCATGGGCTCCGAGGTCACCCTCAAGATTCCGAAACCCGTCGTGTGCCCCGAATGCGACGGCACGGGCGCGGCCCCGGGCTCCAAGCCCGAAACCTGCCGTCAGTGCGGCGGTGCGGGCCAGGTCCACCAGAACCAGGGTTTCTTCCGCATCGCCGTCACCTGCCCCGTCTGCCGGGGCGAGGGGGTGGTCATCCCCAACCCGTGCCCACGCTGCAAGGGCAGGGGACAGATACCCGACGTGCGCGAACTCAAGGTGCGCGTCCCCGCCGGGGTGGATGACGCCTCCCGCCTGCGCCTGCGCGGCGAGGGCGAACCCGGCCTGCACGGCGGCCCCCCCGGCGACCTCTACGTGATCGTGCACATCGAGGAGGACAAGACCTTCCGCCGCCAGGGCCAGGAACTGGTGTACACTCTGGAGATCGGCATGGTCCAGGCCGCGCTCGGCGACAAGGTCAAGGTGCCCACGCTGGAAGGCGAGGAGACCATGGACATCCCCAGGGGAACCCAGTCCGGCGAGGTCTTTTCGCTGCGCGGCAAGGGGCTGCCTCATCCCGGCCGATCCCTGCGCGGCGACCTGCTGGTGGAGGTCATTGTCCGGACGCCTCGGAACATCTCCAAAAAGCAGGAGGAACTCCTGCATGAGTTCGCCAAGCTCGACGAGGACAAGCCCCTCAAGAAGGTGAAGAACTTCTTCAAGAAGGCCAAGGACGCGGCCATGGGGTCCTGATGGACCAGGCCCCGGGCTTCACCCACCTGGACGAAAAAGGCCAGGCCCGCATGGTGGACGTGGGAGCCAAAACCGTCACCACCCGCGTGGCCGTGGCCGAGGCCCGTGTGCGCCTCTCCCCCAAAACCTACGTGATGCTCACCAGCAAGACCCTGCCCAAGGGCGACGCCTTCGCCTGCGCCCGGGTGGCCGGTATCCTGGCCGCCAAGAAGACTGCCGACCTCATCCCCCTGTGCCACCCCCTGGGCCTGGACGCCGTGGACATTACCTTCGACTTGGACGAGCAAGCGCACAGCGTGCGCGTCCAGGCCGAGGCCAGGCTTTGCGCCAAGACCGGCGTGGAGATGGAAGCCCTGGTGGCCGCCAGCGTGGCGGCCCTCACCCTCTACGACATGTGCAAGGCCGTGCAGAAGGACATCATCATCGAACGGGTGCGGCTCCTGTACAAAGCCGGGGGGAAGAGCGGGGAGTTCAGGGCGGAAGATTGAATTGAAGATGCCTCCGCCCGGCCGAAGGAGAGCCGGCCAGCTGATTGGCGTCCTACACATCCGGACTCTTAAGCACATCGAACAGCTTGAGCACGATCTGCCGGAACTGCTTGGCGAGGATATCCCCCTGAGCCGTCAGGCATCTTTCCCTTCATCCTTCGCGGCCTTCGCGGGCGGCGGGGGAAAGAAGTCTTGCGTCAGGACGGTGGACAGATTATGATTTCATCTTCTGACAACTGTAGAAAATCATTGAATAAAATATTTCACCGCCCACTGCGGGCGCCGTACGACTCAAGGTATGACCGAACAGGAACAGATCGAAGCCACGGTATGTTTTCTCTCCAGGCATCCGGTGTTCGACCGGGACAAGAAGATCGCGGCCTATGAAGTGGCCGCCCGGTCTTGCCTGGTTTCACCCGAACACTCTCATGTGGATGTGGACGGGTTTTCCTGGATGGTCAGCGATGGCGTGGCTGAACTGCAGGTCATCCTGGAGGAGTCGGACAAGCTTCTGATTACGGTGCCGGACCTGATGCTGGACGCACCCGAGGTGCACCTGCTCCCCATGGAGTTCTGCCAACTGGTGGTGAGCCCGGCTCATTGCCAGCGGGACAACCTGGAGGAGATCCTGGCCTTCTACAGTGACTACGGATACAGCTTGGCGCTTCGCTTTGACGGATCCTGCCAGGGATACGCGCACCTCCTCAAATACGCCCATACGGTCATCCTGGACCTGACCCTGCTCAAGCCCATGGAGCTGGCCAAGGAGCGCAAGTTTTTAAGGACCCACAAGGTCAAGGCCATGCTGGAGAACGTGGACTCCTGGGAGTCCTTCGCCGGGGCCAAGTCGCTGGGTTTCGAGTATTTCCAGGGCAGCTTCTTCGGCCGCCCGGAGATCGTCAAGGGGCGCAAGCTGGCCGCCAACGCCCTCACCCGAATTGAGCTCATGGGCAAGCTCCTGGACGAGGACACCACTTACAAGGACATGGCCACCGTCATCTCCAAAGACCCGGTGCTGACATATCGGCTGCTCAAATACGTCAACTCCCCCGGCATGGGTCTCGGACGTACGGTGGACTCCATTGAGCACGCCGTGGCCATCTTGGGCGATACGGCGTTCAAGCACTGGGCCATGATGGCTCTGGTGGCCAGCCTGGACGCCAGCCCCAAGGGCGAGGAGCTGGCCTATCTGTCGTTGCTTCGGGGCAGCTTCCTGGAGAAACTGGCCGCCCGTGCCCGCCAGAGTCCGCTCATCCCCAAATCCATGTTCTTGCTGGGGCTTTTTTCGCTGCTGGACGCCATGCTCGGCCAGCCCATGGCGGAATTGGTGGACACCATGCCCATGGACCCTCGCATCAAAGCCGCCCTGCGCGGCGAACACAACAGCTTGTCCCCTTGGCTGGAGCTGCTCAACTGTGTGGACCAGAAACGCCGGTGCGACGTGGGAGTCATTCTGGCCGGGCAGGCGATCGACCAGTTCGGAGCGGCCCGGGATTACCTGGAGGCCTCCAAGTGGGCCCGGATCTGCTTCAAGGCAGGCAGGCAGGCGGCACAGGAACGCTGAGCGGTGCTGCGAAAGACGGTAACAGGAGAACGGCGTTCCCCCAGGCATTCGAAGCACATTCCCGGCCTGATTCTCTGAACTTTCTTGAGACGGCTGATGGCGTGACCGCCATCCGGCAATACTACATGATCTTATCGAGAAAGGCCCTGATCCTGGGCAATCGGCAATCGTCTCCGAAGAATTTGGCGGGCGGGTCGGCCAGCAGGATGCGCCCGGCCTCCATGAAGGCCACGGTATCGGCCACTTCGCGGGCGAAACCCATGTTGTGGGTGACGATGACCATGGTCATGCCTTCCAGGGCCAGATTCTTGATGGCTTCGAAGACTTCACCCACCAGTTCCGGGTCCAGGGCCGAGGTCGGCTCGTCGAAGAGCATGAGCTTCGGCCGCATGGCCAGGGCACGGGCGATGGCCACGCGCTGCTTCTGCCCGCCCGAGAGGGTGGCCGGATAGCGTTCGGCCTTGTCGGCCATGCCCACCTTGCCGAGCATCTCCATGGCCACGTCCCGGGCCTCGTTTTTGGCTCTTCCCAACACGGTCACCGGTCCCTCCATCACGTTGCCCAGGGTGGTCATGTGCGGAAAGAGGTTGAACTGTTGGAAAACCATACCAATCTGAGTGCGCAGGACGCTCAGGTTCCGCTGTCCGTCCAACGCCAGTTTGCCTTTCACGCGGCGGTAGCCGACGCTTTGGCCCTCGAAACGGATATCTCCGGAGTCGATGGTCTCCAGGAAGTTCATTGCCCGCAGCAGGGTGGACTTGCCCGAACCGGAGGGGCCGATGACCACCACTTTCTCCCCCCGGGAGACCGAGAAACTCACGTCGTCCAGGGCTGCGTGTTCGCCGTAACACTTGCGCAGGTTCAGACACTCGACCAGGGCGTTCATTTCAGCGCCTTTCATAGATGCCCACCCGGGCCTCGATGCGTTCGAAGAGGAAGGTGAACACCGTGGTGAAGAACAGATAGATCACGGCCGCCAGGACGATGGCCGTGACGTTGAAATAGGTGTTGAACATCTGGTCTGCGGCGCGCATGAGCTCCACCATGGAGATGGTGGAGACCAGGGCCGTGTCCTTGATCAGGGCGGTGAACTCGTTGGCCACGGGCGGGATGAGGCGCTTGTAGGTTTGGGGTACTATGACCCGGCGCATGGCCTGGCCGTAGGTCATGCCCAGGGCTTTGGCCGCCTCCATCTGACCCCGCGGGATGGACTCGATGCCGGCGCGGATGATTTCCGCCAGGTAGGCCGAATAGTTTAAGCCCAAGCCGATAAGCGCGGCGGACAAGGGCTTCAGGGTGATGCCCAGCGAAGGCAGGCCGTAATAGATGAAGAACAGCTGCAACAGGAGCGGCGTGCCCCGGAACAGCCAGATGACGAACCAGCACGGGGCTCGCAGCACCTTGATGGTGCTGATGCGCCCGAGAGCAATAAGCAACCCGCCCAGCGGCGAGATGAGGATGATGCAGGACACCAGCAGGAGTGTCATCCCCGCCCCGGAGAGAAGCGACGGCAGGAAGCGCTGGCAGTCCTTGAAAAAGCGAAGCCAAGCCGGCATGCGGTCACGTTCGATGGCCGCGATGAGGTTCTTGGCCTCGACGTGTTCGGGGTAGTACGCCAGGACGTCGCGGGCGGCCTGGACGGCCTCGTCGAAATCCTTGCGGACGATGCGCAGGCGAGCCACCTGCATGCGGGCGCTCGCGTAGAGGCCGTCATCGTCGGTGGGGGACACCGGGGCCGGTACCTGCCGGAAAGCAGCCTCCGCGTCCTCCAGGCGCCCCTCGGCCAGGGCTTCGTGGCCCTGACGCATGAGCGTCTCGGGCGTGGCCGCATGAGCCAGGGATGTGAGCAACACCAGGGAAAGCATTAGGAAGAGGAGGGCCGGCATGCGGGGGCTCCGCCCTCGGATTGCGGCCAGGGCTTCCTGCGAGCAACAGGGGGCAGATCTCCCTGCCCTCCGTGACTTTCGCCTCGGATGCCGATCCGGCAGGAGCGTGGAGGCCGCTTCAGGGCAGGCGGCAAGCTGCCGGCGGCTATCGTCAGGGAGAGTGAGCACTGGCGTGAAGCTCATCGAAAATTTATGGAGTGAGACGGGGGGAAACTCTTCAAAAAGAGTTCCCCCCACGGTTTCTTTTACCATTTCTTCGGATTGGCGATGTCTTCACCGAACCACTTCTTGCTGATCCTGGTCATGGTCCCGTCGGCGACCATCTGATCGAGGGTCTTCTGGACCATGTTTTTCAGGTCCTCGTCACCCTTGCGGAAAGCGACGCCGAAGGGCTCCTTGGTGATGAAGCCGCTCAGGACCTTGTACTTGCCCGGGTTGGTGGCCACGAAGTAGCGTCCGGAGACGTTGTCGATGACCACGGCGGCCAAACGACCGGATTCAAGGTCAAGGAAGGCCTTGGGGTTGGCGTCGTACTCCTTCACTTCGGAGGGGCTTTTGGGCAGCTTCTTCACAGCTTCCACGGCGGAGGATCCCTTCTGAACGCCCACGACCTTTCCGGCCAAGTCGCTCGCGCCCGTAACCTTGCTGTCGGCCTTCACTACGATGATCTGGCCGTCCATGATGTAGGGGTTGGTGAAGAGAACCTGTTGGGCGCGCTCGTCGGTGATGGTCATGCCATTCCAGATGCAGTCGAACTTCTTGGCGTCGAGTGCCAGGATCACTCCGTCCCAGGCGGTAGGCTGCCACTCGATCTTGATGCCCAGGCGCTTACCCAGTTCTTCGGCGGCGTCGATGTCGAAGCCGACGAGTTTGCCGTCATCCTGTTTGAAACCCATGGGAGGGAAAGAATCGTCCAGGCCAATGACCAGCTTGTCGTCCTTCTTGACATGGTCCCACGATCCGTCGCCGGCATGAAGCAGTCCGGGGAGGACGAATAACACCAACGTCACGGTCAGAATCAAGATGCGTTTCATGAGCGTCTCCTTTAACAATCTGTCCTGCGTGTGCCTCTCAACCGGCGACCCGGACAAACGGAGGCTAGCTACAGGATGAAGACGAATGTGGCAAGTCGGTGGCGGAAGTCCCCGGGGGGAAGACGGCATGAAACGGACGGAGGATGCCCTGCGTATGGTCAAAAAGGCGGGAGAGACGTTGTTTGCGTGGCAGGGGGACCGAATGCGGGTGAGGAGTTACGAGTGGTCGGTGTTTCGTCGCGCCGGGGTGCTGGCTTGGGCCGGGTGAGCAGGGCGATGACGCTGTCCAGGGTGTGCTGAGCAGACTGGCCGTGTTCGTAGGGCTCCCCGGGCTTGTCGGGTTCTCCGGGTGTGTCCGGTTCCTGGGCAATGTGGTCGAGCAGTGCGTCGATGTCGCTTAGGGTCATGGCTGTGCTCCCGGTGGGCATTGCTTTGGCGGGGCACAGTATGGACAGCGGTGTTGGGGAATCGTGGCGGCCGGGAAGCGATACGGTGAAAAAAAGCCCCGGCGGGTATGCCGGGGCCTGGATGCGAAATCGCTGCCCACGCCGGTCTTGACCGACCGCCGGGTCGGGGGGCGCAGGGGCTAGGGCTGGGGACCGTTGAAGCGGACGGACACAATCTCGTAGAGGATTTTGCCGCGAGGGGCGTCCACGGTGATCTCGTCGCCTTCCTCCTTGCCGATCAGGGCCTGGCCAACGGGCGAGAGGATGGAGATGCTACCCTTGACCGGGTCGGACTCGTCGGGGCCGAGCAGGGTCCAGGTCTTGACTTCGCCGGAGTCGACGTCCTCAATTTCCACGGTAGCCCCGAAGGTGACCTTGTCGCCGTCGAGGGTGTTCAGGTCGATGACCCGGCTGGTGGCCAGGCGGGACTGGATATAGCGGATGCGGGCTTCGAGCATGCCCTGGCGTTCGCGAGCGGCCTCGTAACCGGCGTTTTCGCGCAAGTCGCCTTCCTCGCGAGCCTCGGCAATGGCCTGGATGACGGCCGGGCGTTCCTTCTTGAGCTCGTCGAGCTCCTTTTCTAGACGTCGGAAACCTTCGATCGAGATGGGGATCTGCTGCATGTGTCGATTCCTCGGCTGGTCCGGTGGGGACTCGGAAATAAAAAAAAGGGTGGCCCGGAGCCTCACGGCCCCGGGCACGCTGCTGTTGGACGCATATAATCCAGCTCCAGAACCGGGTCAAGGCCGGGGCCGGCCCAAGCCGGTTCAGAAGGTTCTCAGGCTCACCTCCTGAAGGTCGTCTCCTCTCCGGCAGGGCCGGGGCCAAGCGACAAACCGCGGGTCAGTGCGTTTTTCTGGAGGCCACCTCTTCCTGGTACTTCTTGGCCTTGGCCTGCCTGGCCTCCAGGATGGATTCCTCCACCCGCGACAGTCTGGCGCACATAGCGGCCGCGACTTCGGCCATGCCTTTCCCTCCCAGTTCCTCCACCTTCGCCAAATCTTCGGCGATGACCTTCTCCATGCGTTCCGTTTCCAGGAACATCACATAGGCCAGCGCCAGAGCGGCATTGTTCTCCTCGGAATGGTCGCAGAGGATTTCCACCTGGGCCTGGCTGGCCGTCTCGAAAAGTCGGTCAACGAACATGCCGATCCATTTGCGGTGCAGTTCGGGGAGAAGGGGCGGCACGGTTTCCGCCACGCAAGCGGCCGCCTTCGTCGAGAGGTCGGGGCGCACTGCCCCAAGCAGTTCACGGATTGCCTCCTGGCGGCCTTCCTGGGATTCGAGGGTGCGCTGGTAGAGAACCTTGTGGATGTGCAGGCGGAAGACGGCCACGTGAGGATCCATACTCGGAAGGCCTCCTTGTTGCGATCAGGAATGACAGCAACTAATCTATCAAATAGCGGGTGGCAACCCCCTGCCGATTCAATGGAAATCCGACGTTGCCAGTCTTGATGGATTCCTCCTGACCATTCAGATGTTCCCGCTCAGAAAATACAGGATTGGGTATGACCTTTGATCTGCGAGCCAGGGATGGCGCCGGCCAGCAGACGACGGATTTAAAGGGGATCGGACATGGACAGGATGGTCGCCTCCGCCGGGAAGGACGGCTCGAGTGATGCCGCGGATTTCTTTTTGCACGGAGTCCGACATCCTTCTGTCCGCAGCCGCTCAGCTGTACATGCGCGCCGGCGAAGTCACCCAGGAGATGCTCGACTCGGCCATGGCCTGACCCACCGACTCCTCTCTCTTGCCACCACTGTGGAGAGGACTTTCCGGGGAGATCTGGAGCCGACTCTCTCCTATTTTTCCGGATAGTCCGAGTCTCGGGACATGTCGGGGGCTTGACTGCGCCCCAGGCGGTCCTATCCCAGTATAAGCTATGGAGGAAAGGTCATGGACCAGTTGAACCTTAGCGACATGCTGGAAGAGGATCTGATCCGATCCCTGGCCGACAGGGCCGGCAGGAACGGGCGCACGCTCAGGGAGGAAGTCAGGACTATTCTGACCCGGGAAGCTTCCGTTGACCGCAGCCAGTTTTTGTTGCGCCTCTCGGAAAGGTGTAGCCAGGTGCAGACCTGGAACTTTTTTGAGGAAATCGGGCGGGGCACGGAAAAGAGAACCCGGTAACGCCGTCCGGATGTCTTTCTTCCGGTTTCCCTCTTCCTTGACGGATCACCTCGGCCAGGGTGGCTCTGCCGACTGTCCGCTGCTGTCGTCGCTTCTCCCGGCCTGTCCGAAAATCGGGCCGAGCGCTAGAGTTTGGCCAGAAGCGCCCCCAGCAGGGCCAGCAGCACGTTGGCGAAAGCGTAGGTCCCGGCATAGCCCAGGGAGGGCAATGAACTTCTGGCGGCCTGGGTGACCACCTTCAGGCCGGGGGTGGAGGTCATGGCCCCGGTCATGGCCCCGAAAAGGATGGCCGGATTCATGCGCAGGACGTAGCGCCCGAAGGCCAGGCCGCCGAACAGGCTCACCACGGAGACGGTCGACCCGCAGATGACAAGGCCCGGCCCGCTTCGGAGCAGGGTGTCCACCACTCCTTCACCCGCCTTGAGCCCTACGCAGGCCATGAAGAACAGAAGGCCCAGTTCGGAGAGTATCCAGCGCGCTGCGGGAGGCACCCTGCCGAACGTGGGTGAGGACGAGCGGGCGAACCCGAACGTGAGTCCCGCCACCAGGAGTCCGCCGGCCTGACCGAGCCCTACGGTCACTTCCCCCACTTTGAATTTGAGAGCCCCCAGGGCAAGTCCCAACATCACCCCCGTCACGAAGGCGATCAGATCGGTCTCGACAATGGTTCGCTCCACGAATCCCAGAGCTTTGACCACGGTCTCCAGGCGGTGCTTGAGCCCGGCCACGGTGAGCATGTCACCCTTCTCCAGGATGATCTCCGGGCGCGGTGCGATAGGGATGTGCGAACGCACCAGGCGGGTGGCCGTGCAGCCATGGCGGGTGATAACGCTCAAATCCCCGAGGCTCCTTCCAGCCGCATCCTGGTTGGATATGATGACGTCCACGGTGTCGATGGAATCGTTCAGAAGGTCCAGGTCGATGACCTCCCGGCCGATGCGTTCGGCCACCTGGGACACGTGGTCCACGGGCACGGTGGCGGATACCAGGTCGCCTTCCTGCAGTTCTGTGCCGGGTTCTGGTTCAAAAACCGCTCCGCCACGCTTGATGGCCTGGATGACGCAATGGCCGCCGACGCATAATCCGTTAGTGTCGAAGGAGGTGCCGATCACCTCCGGGCTGCGCACCTCGAAGGCCCGCAACTGCGGCGGCGGTCCGGCCGAGGGGATGACCTCGGCGGATTGTTCGCGGTAACGCCGTTCCCTGGAGAGGGCCTGGGCTTCGGCGGCCAGGTTCACCCGCAGGACGAGGGGCGCGAAGCGTATCTGGGCCAGGAGGCTGAACAGACCTATGAGGTAGGTGAGGGCGTAGGCCGAACCCATCTGAGTGAGGGCCTGGGCTGCGTCGGGTCCGGCTTGACGCAGGGCGTCCTGGGCGGCCATCAGGGTGGGGGAGCTGGTCATGGTTCCTGCCAGCAAGCCGGCTGCTACCGGAGGCGGGAAGTCGAACAGACGGCCCATGAGCAGGGCCGTGGCCGAGGCCAGCAAGCCGACGGCCAGGGTCAGGACCAGGTAGCGCGAGCCGTCGGCCAGCAGGATGTTGAAAAAACGGGGTCCGGCCGTGAGCCCGATGGAATAAATAAACAGTGTGAAGCCGACCTCCTGCAGCATAGGCGGCGCATGGAACCCGAAGTGCCCGAAGATCATCCCGGCGATGAGCACCGCCACGGGCGGGGAGAGGTGGAGATGTCGGATGCCCAGCTTGCTGATGGCGTAGCCGCAGGCCAGTACCGCAAAGAACAGAAGCAGGGGGTAGGCCGCGAACAAAGCGGCTAAATCGATGACCATGACCCGAATGCCTCCCTAAAAAATTAGAGTCTGGTTCGCTTGGCCAGGATTTCCAGCGCCCGCAGGTAGCCCTCTGCGTACTCAAGGTAGAAAGCCAGGCCGCGGGAGAAGTTCTTACCCAGAAGTCCGTCCAGAAAGAGCTGGCTGATCTCGCGCTGGCTCTGGAGCACGCGCTGGGAGAGCAGGAAAGTCTGCCTGGTCTGGGCGTCCATCTCGCGAAAAAGAAGGGCCAGGGCGCTACGGGCGCGCGGCTGGTACATCCAGAAATAGAGGAAGTCCAAAGAGTTGACGATGACGGCGTGGGCCAGATCGCTTCTCTTCCGGACCAGGACGTCCACGAACTGTCTGGGATCGCCCAGCATGGCCGGCACGTCGGAACTTGGGAAGAGGATTTCCAGCTTCTCTTGGACCGAGAGCATCTGGGCGATCTTTTCTCGGTAGTCCCGCAGGCGCTGGCGCATGTTGTATCCCCTGTCGGCCAGGCCCTCGATGATCCCGGCCACGCAGTCCGAGGCCAGTTTGGAGATGACCGCCGCCCATTGTTGCAGCATCTGGTCCGCCCCCGAGGGGTCGCCGGGGGCCAGGACCAGTCCCAGGCCCGCGCTTAAGGCCATGGCCAGGGGGATGGACAGCACACTGCGGAACAGGTTCCAGAAGGCCGCTTGCCTTGGCAGCCCGCGTAGGAGGTTGTGCGCGCAGATGTAGGAACCGTTCACCAGGGCCATGATGGCATAGAGGGCCGCGGCGTTGGTCGCGACGCTCACGTGGAGTCCCCGGTCCAAGATCAGGGTTTTCGCCACGTAGTCCAGCAGCGGCACGGAGAACCCGGTGTAGAGCAGGGATTCACACAGGCGACTCCAGCTTACGTAGTCGTTCCAGCGCAGGAGCGGCGTGCGCCGCAGACCCCCGCCGCCGAGCACGGACTGGATGATGTTGCGCACCCCGGTGATCCCGAACCAGATGAAGGCCCCCAGATAGGCCTGCACCCACCAGTCCTTGGTGAGGAAGAAGGTCAGGAAGGCCGGAATGAATCCGGCGGCGACCTTGAGGACGTTCTTCATGGTGTTGTTGCAATAGAACCAGTCCGGCAGTCGCCGTCGTTTCGGAGTGGGCCTTTCCTTGAGCACGAATTGGTTGCCGCAGCCAGCGTGCACGCCGCCCAGGATCAGGATGTTGCTGCGACCGGGCTTGGCCGGGTGGAAACCCATGCGGCCGAACTCGCGGCGTGTGGTGTAGCCGACACCCCTGAGCCAGGGATGGCGGCGGGCCATGGCGTAGAGGGCGTCGAGGGTCGGATGGGTGCTTTCTCGCGGCTCAAAGATCAGCATGGGTTGCACGCCCAGGCCCACCACCATGGCCCCGCGTGGGTCGTGGGACAGGCCCCGCGCGGATCTGGCGACACTCGGCGGCAGAGTTTCCAGCACGGCCATGCCCATGCCGTGCCCTCGGCAAGACTGACCTGTTGAGTCTGAGCCGATGGAGGTGCGCAGGGGTCTGTCCCGGTAGCGAGCGTGGACGCCCGGCACCGCCTCCAAGAGCCGGACCATTCTTTCCAGGCGACCGGTTTCGGGAAGTGGAGCCTGGGACGAAGGCTGGGCCGACAGCTCGGCGATGCGCGACATCACCCAGCGCTTGAGCGGGATGACGCTCCTGGCGTTGATCATCTCCTGGAGTTCGGCGACGCGCGCCCCTGCGGCGGGGTCCCCCAGGTCGGCATTCCTCAGGTTCACCACCTCCAGGTGGGTGATCCTGCCGTTGCAGTCGTGGAGGATCTCGAGCACCTCGTCCGCATCCAGCCCCCAGAGGTTCAGGATGAAGCGGCTGCCGACGCGCAGTTCGGCCACGGCGTCGATGAGCTGGGCAGGGGTCTGGTTGGGGCAGTACAGGGCCTGGACAACGCTCTGACCGGCCGGCTTCGGCGTTGGGCCCGGACCATACGAACAATGCTCCACGTCAGGCGCGTCTGTCCCAGGCGGTCCATGCGCTTCAGGTACTCTGGATGGTCCGGCCGGGGCTTCCGGGTTCAGCGGATCCGGCAGACCGGGCTGCCCGGGCGACCCGTGCGCCCGGGCAGCTTCCGGGGCTTCGGGAGAGACCAACTGTTCCAGGAAGTCGTCCACAAAAGCTTCGGCGTCCAGGTTGTTCAGTTCATCGGCCAAATGTTCGATCCGGGCCTTTTCCTCGGCGTTCGCCGCAAAGTAGCTGGCCTGGAGTTCCTCGAATCGGGTACGCATGGAGGGCAGGAGCCGGGAATGGATGTACTTGCCCAAATGGAGCAGGGAGGCCTGCCCCGTGCCCACGAAGTCCTGGAATCCGGCCTCCGGGATCTCCGGGGCGTCTACCCCGAAAGAGGCGTTGAAGCTCGGCAGGACGTCGGAATTGAACTTCACGAGCACGTGTAGGAGTTGCTCCTCCTGGAGCTTCATCAGACTCTGCCCCTGCTTCAGGAAGCGCTCCACGGCCGGCATGCGCAAAAAACTCAGGTATTCCGACGGGCCGGTGAAGCCCCTTGGCACCCAGATGATCTTGACCGGCTTGTCCATGGCGCGGGTGATGAACTCGATGCCGATACGCACCTTGACGCCCATGATCCGGGCCGCCTGGAGCAGTTCCTCGGCCACGCTCGGAAGCACGAAGTGATAGTAGATCACCGTGAGGTGCCGGATGCCCTTGATCCAGGCGTCCATGATCAGGTGCGTGGCGGACTTGCGGCCCGTGGTGTTGGCGTCGTGGACGTGGTTGTCGAAGCAGATCTGCGTCCAATCTTCGGGCATGAGCAGCAGGCGGTAGAGTTTGAGCTGTCTGGCGATGATCCGGGGCTTCCCGGTGGCGGCCATGCGAAAATCGTGGGCCAGTTCCAGCTGGCGGCGGCGGTCGCCCTGGGTGCGCACCAGCTCCTTCATGATCTGCATGAGCACCCGGGCGGTGTTGCGTCTGAGATAGGTGACGGAGGCGTTCATGGCCTCGTCGCGCAGGCCGCTCAGGGCGTTCAGTCGGTCGTGTGCCTTGCCGATTTCCAGCGATCCCAGGAGGTGGGCCGCCGCGTAAGCGATGCGCAAGGCCTGGTTGGCAGCCAGCTCCTTCACGCCCCTGGGATGGAGGTAGGGGGCGAGGAGATGCTTAAGGCCGGAGAGGTCCTCCCGCTTGAGCACGTCACCCACGATGGTCAGGAGTTCGTAGTCCTTGCGGTCAAAGAGCAGGCTCTCGGAGAGCCTGTCCAGAAGAGAAGAGACGCCCACGCTTCCGCCTTTAGGGGAGTTTCTTCGCGTTGCGGGCTAGGAACACCGGATAGTTGCCGTTGAACACATGGTTGCCGACATGGGAGAAGGTGCTTTGCGTGTCCGCGAAAACCTCCCCGCCCAGGTCCGTCCATCTCTTGCAGAAGGCGTAGTCCTCGGGGAGATATTCTCGGGTGGCAGGGTCGATGACCGTGTCGAAAAAAGCGTAGTTGTCGAACAGGTGGTCGAAGGTGGAGGCGTAGGAGTAGTTGTAGCGAAGGTCGGGGTAGGCTTCGATCATCTTCTCAAGCACGTGGCGTTTGATGAGCATGAACCCGGTCGAGCCGTACACCGCCGGTCTGAGTCCCGACTCGTCCGCGGTGGTCCCGGGTTTGAACCTGATGGTGTAGTCCAGGGCGGCGGCCTCTGCGTCGGCGGGGGTCGACTTGGCCGGTGCTTTTCGAAGCCTTGTGATGTTCAGGTATTTCAGGGGGTAGATGCCGCACACGACGTCCTTGTCCGCACGAAGGTAGCGCAGGGCCGTGTCCGGAGGGAAGCCGATGTCGGAGTCGATGAACAGGAGGTGCGAGTACTCGCGCTGCCGGACGAATTCGTTGGCTATGAAGTTTCTGGCCCGGGTGATCAGACTCTCGTGCGAGGGGGTCATGATGTCCACGTGCACCCCCGCGTTGGCCAGGGTGTTGGTCATGTTGTACACGGACACCATGTAGCTGACAGTGACCGTGCCGTTGTAACAGGGGGTGCCGACCAGGATCATCTTTTCCTGCTCCTTGATGTCGCCGCCGGGCGCGGTGAGTGCCGCAGCAAAGTACGCCAGCGTTGTTTCTGGTTGCCCGGGACGTCAAAGTCAAGCGCCCGGACCATTCGTTTCCTCCTAAGAATCCATTTTAACAAAATTTTTACGGTTCCCGGTCATTTTTTTACACCATTTTTACCAGGATTTGATTACAAGACCGGAAACTCCCTGGAGGAATCCATTCATGATCAGCGACCTCGCGTACATCTGCCTGATCGTCGTGGCCACGGCCGCGACCGTGGGGCTGGCGGGCTTCTTCGAAAGCCTGCGGGGGCAATAGCCATGGAGATCATCAGCCTGATCCTGGCCTTGGCCCTGTTCGTCTACCTTGTCCTGGCTCTTCTCAAACCGGAGATGTTCGAATGACCACCAACGCACTCTTCCAGATCGTCCTGTTCCTGGCCGTGCTCATGGGGCTGGCCTGGCCCCTGGGGGCCTACATGGCCAGGGTCTACCAGGGGCGGCCGTGCGGCCTGGACCGCGTACTCGGCCCCTTCGAACGCCTCCTGTACCGCGTCAGTGGGGTCGATCCCGGGCGGGAGATGGACTGGAAAGCCTACGCCGTGGCCTTCATGATGTTTTCCGGCGTATCCATCCTGTTGCTCTACATCCAGCAGCGCCTGCAGGTCGCCCTGCCCCTGAATCCGGACGGCATGGCCGCCGTGGCCCCGGACCTGGCCCTGAACACCGCCGTGAGCTTCGCCACCAACACCAACTGGCAGAACTACGGTGGCGAGTCCACCATGAGCTACCTGACCCAGATGCTGGGGCTCACCTCCCACAACTTCCTGTCTGCGGCGGCGGGCATGTCCGTGCTGGCGGCCCTCATCCGGGGGCTCTCCAGGCGGGAATCCCGGATTCTTGGCAATTTCTGGACCGACCTCACCCGCACCACCCTGTACATCCTGATGCCCCTGTCGGTGGTACTGGCCCTGGTCCTGGTCTGGCAGGGCACGCCCCAGACCTTCGAGGGTGCGGCCACGGCCAAGATCATGGAGCCCACCGGCTACGACAACCCCCTGAAGGACGACTCCGGCCAGCCGGTGCTGGACCAGGCGGGCAAGCCCAAGACCGAACCGGCCACCATGACCGAGCAGACCATCTCCCGTGGTCCGGTAGCCTCCCAGGAAGCCATCAAGGAGCTGGGCACCAACGGCGGCGGGTTCTTCAACGTCAACTCCGCCCACCCGTTCGAAAACCCCACGCCATTTTCCAACTTTCTGGAAATGCTGGCCATCCTGCTCATTCCGGCGGCCCTGTGCGTCACCTTCGGCATCATGGTGCTTGACCGCAGGCAGGGGCTGTCCATCCTGACGGCCATGACCCTCCTGTTCGTGGTCCTGCTCGGGGCGTGCCTGATGAGCGAACAGGCGGGCAACCCCAAGCTGGCGGCCCTGGGCGTGGACCAGACGGCCACCGAGGGGGCGGCCGCTCAGCCCGGCGGCAACATGGAGGGCAAGGAGGCGCGCTTCGGGATCACCGACTCCACCCTGTTCGCCGCGGCGGCCACCGGCACGTCCTGCGGCGCGGTGAACTCCATGCACGATTCGTACACCCCGCTCGGCGGCATGGTGCCCATGCTGCTCATCCAGCTGGGCGAGGTGGTCTACGGCGGCGTGGGTTCCGGCCTCTCGGGCATGCTGGTCTTCGTCATCGTGGCCGTGTTCGTGGCCGGGCTCATGGTGGGCCGCACCCCCGAGTACCTGGGCAAGAAGATCGAACCCTATGAGATGAAGATGGCCTCGCTCATCATCCTCATTCCCCCGTTTTTGAGCCTCATGGGCACGGGCCTGGCCATGCTGGTCCCCGAGGCCAAGGCGGCCATCGCCAACCCCGGGGCGCACGGCTTCAGCGAAATCCTCTACGCCTTCTCCTCCATGAGCAACAACAACGGCAGCGCCTTCGCCGGTCTCTCGGCCAACCTGCCCCTCTACAATCTGGCCGGGGCCGCGTGCATGTTCCTGGGCCGTTACTGGCTGGCCATCCCGACCCTGGCCATCGCCGGGTCCCTGGCGGCCAAGAAGATCGTGCCCCAGGGCGCGGGAACACTGCCCACCCACACCCCACTGTTCGTGGGCCTGCTCATCAGCGTGGTCCTGGTGGTGGGCGCGCTGACCTTCTTCCCGGCCCTGGCCCTTGGCCCCATCGCCGAACACCTGGGCCTCGTCGGCCGTTAACCGATCGAGAGAAGCGAGTACATAAATGAGCAAGCATCAGCACAAGGCTGCCCCGATCTTCGACCCGGCGCTGGTCAAGCGGGCCATCCTGGATTCCTTCCGAAAGCTCACCCCCCAAAACCAGATCCGCAACCCGGTGATGTTCACGGTGTACGTGGGCAGCATCCTGACCTCTGTCCTGTTCGTCCAGGCCCTTGTGGGCCGGGGCGAGGCCCCGGCCGGGTTCATCCTGGCCATCTCCGTGTGGCTGTGGTTCACTGTGATCTTCGCCAACTTCGCCGAGGCCATGGCCGAGGGCCGGGGCAAGGCCCAGGCGGACTCCCTGCGCAAGGCCCGCCGGGACATCCAGGCCAAGAAGCTGGCCCATGCCAAGCGAGACGCCAAGGTGGAGGTCGTGGCCTCGACATCCCTGCGTAAGGGCGAGGTGGTGCTGGTGGAGGCCGGCGACTTCGTGCCCTGCGACGGGGACATCATCGAGGGCGTGGCCTCGGTGGACGAGTCGGCCATCACCGGCGAGTCGGCCCCGGTCATCCGCGAGGCCGGAGGCGACCGCAGCGCCGTCACCGGCGGCACCAGGCTTTTGTCCGACTGGGTGATCGTGCGCGTGGCGGCCGAGTCCGGAGAAACCTTCCTGGACCGGATGATCGCCCTGGTGGAAGGCGCCAAGCGCCGCAAGACCCCCAACGAGATCGCCCTGAACATCCTGCTGGCCGCGCTCACCTTGATCTTCCTGGTGGTGTGCGCCACGCTCTCGCCCTATTCGGCCTTTGCCGTGGAGCAGGCCGGGCACGGCCAGGCCGTGACCATCACCGTGCTGGCCGCCCTGTTCGTGTGCTTGGCTCCCACCACCATCGGCGGACTGCTCTCGGCCATCGGCATCGCGGGCATGGACCGGCTGATCCAGGCCGGGGTGGTGGCCACCTCCGGCCGGGCCGTGGAGGCCGCCGGCGACGTGGACGTGCTGCTCCTGGACAAGACCGGAACCATCACCCTGGGCAACCGCCAGGCGGACGCCTTCCTGACCGCCCCGGGCGTGGACGAAAAGGAACTGGCCGACGTGGCCCAGCTGGCCTCCCTGGCGGACGAGACCCCCGAGGGCCGCTCCATCGTGGTCCTGGCCAAGGAACGCTTCGGCATCCGGGGCCGGGACATGCACGACCTGGAGGCCACTTTCGTGCCCTTCACCGCCCAGACCCGCCTCTCCGGGGTGGACATCCACGACCGGGTCATCCGCAAGGGCGCGCCCGACTCCATCAAGAAGTTCGTGACCGAGCGGGGGGGCAACGTGCCCCAGGCCGTGGACGACCACGTGCGCACCATCGCCGAGTCCGGGGGCACGCCGCTTCTGGTGTCGGAGAACGAGCGCATCCTGGGGGCCGTGTGGCTGAAGGACATCGTCAAGGGCGGTATCCGGGAGCGCTTCGCGGAGCTGCGCACCATGGGCATCAAGACCGTCATGGTCACGGGCGACAACCCGCTCACGGCCGCGGCCATCGCCGCCGAGGCCGGGGTTGACGACTTCCTGGCCGAGGCCACCCCGGAGGCCAAGCTGGCCCTCATCCGCAAGACCCAGGCCGAGGGGCGCCTGGTGGCCATGACCGGCGACGGCACCAACGACGCCCCGGCCCTGGCCCAGGCGGATGTCGGCGTGGCCATGAACTCCGGCACCCAGGCCGCCAAGGAGGCCGGGAACATGGTGGACCTGGATTCCAACCCCACCAAGCTCCTGGAAGTGGTGGAGATCGGCAAGCAGCTGCTCATGACGCGCGGGTCGCTGACCACCTTCTCCATCGCCAACGACATTGCCAAGTACTTCGCCATCATCCCGGCGGCCTTCGTGGGCATCTATCCCCAACTGGGAGCCCTCAACATCATGCACCTGGCCACGCCGAATTCGGCAATCCTTTCGGCGGTCATCTTCAACGCCCTGATCATCGTCTTCCTCATCCCCCTGTCGCTCAAGGGAGTGCGCTACCGCGCCCTGGGCGCGGGCCGGGTGCTGCGGGACAATCTGCTCATCTACGGCCTTGGGGGCCTGGTCGTGCCTTTCGTGGGCATCAAGGCCATCGACATGTTGCTGGTCGCCCTCGGGCTGGCCTAAAGGACCCGAGGCAAGGAGAACATCATGCTCAAGACCACGTTGCAACAACTCCGACCGGCTATCTTCATGCTGGTCGTCCTGACCCTGATCACCGGCCTGGCCTATCCGGCCCTCATCACCGGCGTGGCCCAGGCCCTGTTTCCGGGCCGGGCGAACGGTAGCCTCCTCACAAAGGACGGCACGGTCGTGGGTTCGGCGCTGATCGGCCAGCCCTTCGCCGCTCCCACCCACTTCTGGGGCCGGCCCTCGGCCACCTCGCCCAAGCCCTACGACGCCTCGTCCTCGTCGGGCTCCAACCTGGGCCCCACCAACCCCGACTTCCTGTCCTCCGTGAAGGACCGGGTGGAGGCCATGCGCAAGGAAAACGGCGACGGCCCCGTGCCCGTCGACCTGGTGACCGCCTCGGGTAGCGGCCTGGACCCGGACATCTCCCCGGCGGCCGCCTTCTACCAGGTGGCACGGGTGGCCAAGGCCACCGGGCTTGACCAGAACGCGGTGCGCAAACTGGTGGAACGGAACGTGGAAGGTCGCCAGTTCGGGGTGTTCGGCGAGCCGCGGGTTAACGTCCTGAAGCTGAACCTGGCCCTGGACACACTGGCCGGGACCAAGAAGCCCTAAAGAAGAGGAAGACGCTGAGGACCGCAAACACGTGTAACGCGCAGGGCCGCATGGCGAGGGGTTATGAAACCACGGAGCAATATCGGTTATTATTCCTTGTTCACGGTCTTTGGTGCGGTTTTGGCCTGTACGGTCCTGGTGGTCGTTCTCCGCTTCCACGCGGGCGGCCGCCTCGACGAGGAATCCGTGGCCAGGGTCAAGGCGGTGCAACTGGTGGACCAGATGCGCCTCGATTTGGCCCTGGCCTCCCAGAAGGAATGGAACGCGATCATGGCTGAGTCCGATCAAGACTCTCGCGCTTATGCCGACCAAGCGCGTTCCGCCGCCGCCCGGGTGGAGGAGGGGGCGCGTGAACTTCAGGCCGTCATGGAACCGTACTTTACGCGCGATCAAAAGGATCTCGCCGTGCAGTTCTCCCAGGCCTTGGACGAGTACCGCAAGGTGGACGCATCCCTCCTGGACCTGGCCGTCCAGCACTCCAACGCCAAGGCCTACGCACTGGCCTTTGGCCCGGCTGCCGCGTCCGTCCAGGAGATGACCGACGCCCTGGACCGGCTTACCGGGCGGCATGCGGACAAGCCGCTTTCCCAGGGAGCTCTGGAGGTCCAGGCGAGGTCATGCCGGGCCCAGACGGGCGCGCTACGCATTCTGGCGCTCCTGGCCCCGCACATAGCGGAGCCCAGCGACGAGAAGATGGATGCGATCGAGGCCCGGATGTCCCGGGAGGACCAGGCGGTGCGCGCCGCCCTGGACGGGCTTGACGGCCGTGTTCCCCTCGGGGACGCTCCTACGGTAGCTTCGGCCAGGGATGCGTACAAGAAATTCAGCGCATTGAGGACGGAAATCTTGCGTTTGTCCCGGGAAAACACCAACGTCCGTTCCGTGAGCATCGCCTTGGACCACAAAAGAAAGGTGGACGCGCTGTGCCAGAATATTCTCGAAGCCCTGCGGCAAGCCGTCACCCAACCCATGCCCGGGGAGATGGTGAAGACCAAGGGCGCCGTCTTTCCCAAATGAGGCTGAGAGCGCCGCAAACCAAAGGAAGCCGCAGTGCGCGATGACGACGACCACCGCCCCGATCCCGACCAACTCCTGGCCATGGTGCAGCGGGAGGAAAACCGCGAGCACCGGGGACGCCTGCGCATCTTTCTCGGTATGGCCCCGGGCGTGGGCAAGACCTATTCCATGCTCGAAGCGGCCCGCCTCAAGAAGTCCGAGGGCGTGGACCTCCTGTTGGGGGTGGTGGAGACCCACGGCCGGGCCGAGACCGAGGCCCTCCAGTACGGCCTGGACGTCCTGCCGCGCCAGGTCATCGATTACCACGGCCACGAGCTGACCGAATTCGACCTGGACGCGGTCCTCGCGCGCCGCCCGGAACTCCTGCTGGTGGATGAGCTGGCCCACACCAACGCTCCGGGTTGTCGCCACGACAAGCGCTGGCAGGACGTGGAGGAGATTCTGGACAACGGCATCGACGTCTGGAGCACCCTCAACGTACAGCATCTGGAGAGCCTGGGCGACGTGGTGGCCCAGATCACCGGGGTCAAGGTACAAGAGACCGTGCCGGACACGGTGCTGGAGCGGGCCGACTCGGTGGTCCTTGTGGATCTGCCCCCGGACGACCTGCGCCAGAGGCTCAAGGAGGGCAAGGTCTACATTCCCCAGCAGGCGGAATGGGCGGCCAAGAACTTTTTCCGCCAGGGCAACCTCATGGCCCTGCGGGAACTGGCCCTCAGGGCCACGGCCCAGCGGGCCAACACCGAGGTCCTGGTATACAGACACGGCCGGTCCATCCAGACCACCTGGCCTACCTCGGAGCGCATCATGGTCTGCGTCGGCCCCGCGCCGTCCTCCGCCAAACTGGTGCGCGCGGCCAAACGCCTAGCCACCGGATTGCGCGCCCCCTGGCTGGCCCTGTCCATCCAGACGGCCTCCATGCCCCAGAAGGCTCGCGACAGCGCCCTTCGGCATCTGCAACGAGCCGAGGAGCTGGGCGCGGAGACCTACGTGCTCACCGGACAGAGCGTGGCCAGCGAGACGGTGGCCTTCGCAAGAAAGCAGAATGTCACCAAGATCGTGGTGGGCAAACCCACCCGTCGGGGTCTGAAGGACTACATCCTCGGCAGTCCCGTGGACCAGATCATCCTGCTCTCGGAGGAGATCGACGTCTACGTGATCCGAGGCGACGCCGGGGAGCCGTCGGAAAAACCCGCCGTGCGCCAGCCACCCTCGGCCGTCGCCTGGCAACAATACCTGTCCGCCCTGGCGGTCATGGCCGCCGCCACCGCCCTTAGTTTCGTCATGTATCCCTATTTCGAAGTGGCCAACCTGATCATGGTCTATCTCGTGGGGGTCATGGGCGTGGCCGTGTGGCTTGGCCGGGGGCCTTCGATCATGGCTTCCGCCGTGAGCGTCGTGGCCTTCGACTTCTGTTTCGTGCCGCCGCGCTTCGATTTCGCGGTGTCCGACGTCCACTATCTGGTGACCTTCGGGGTCATGTTCCTGGTGGCGGTGGTCATGAGCTCCATGGCCAGCAAGATCAAGCGGCAGGCCGACAGCGCCGGGACCTTGGAGCGCCAGAGCTCCACCCTGGCCTTGCTCTCCCGGGAACTGATGGCCACGCGCGGGCTGGACAACCTCCTGGGCGTGGCCTCGCGCCATCTGGCGGACGTCTTCGAGCACCACGCCTACTTTCTCCTGCCCGACCCCTCCGGTCGGTTGATCACCCGCTCCAGACCGCCCGGGGCCTCCGCGCTGCACGGCAAGGACCTGGGCGTGGCCCAGTGGGTCCTGGCCAACGGCAAACAGGCCGGCCAGGGCACGCAGACCCTGCCGAACACGGACATGGTGTTCATGCCCCTCAAGGGGACCGGCGGCGTGGTCGGCGTGGTCGGACTGAAGGCGGGGCTGCCCCAGGCCGAACTTTCCCTCAGGCTTCCGGATCGGCAGAGGCTCCTGGAGGCCTTCATCAACCAGATCGCCATGGCCCTGGAAGTCGACCGTCTGGAAGAGGCCGCCAAGACAACTCTGCTGGAGATTGAATCCGAGAAATTGAAATCCACGCTTCTTTCGGCGGTCACCCACGATTTCCAGACCCCCCTGACGGCCATGGCCGGGTCGGCAGAGTCCATCATGCTTATGGGCGAATCGGGCGGTTTCGATAAAATCCGGAGCCTGGCGGAAAATATCCATGAGGAGGCCACACGCCTGAGCCGCCTGGTGGCCAACCTCCTGCGCATAGCCAGGCTGGATTCCGGGCATTTTAAGCCCAATCTCCAGCCGATCCCTCTGGAGGAGGTAGTCGGGGCGGCCTTGATTCGGACCGAGACGCTTCTCGCAGGTCATGCCGTCCAGGTGGACCTGCCGTCGGACCTGCCTGTGGCCATGGTGGATGATGTCCTTATGGAGCAGCTGTTGGTGAATCTGTTGGAGAACTCGGCCAAGTACTCCCCTCAAGGGGCGCCCGTGAAGCTTTCCGCCGGCGTCCGAGGCGGTCGGCTCCAACTGGAGGTGTTTGACCAGGGACCGGGGATTCCTCCCGATGATCTGGAGAGCGTCTTCGAGCCCTTCTTCCGGGTGAACCGGGAAAACCAGCCCGAAGGGTACGGGCTCGGGCTGGCCATCTGTCGTTCCATCGCCAAGGCCCACGGCGGGAGCATCCATGCCGAGAACATGGGCCACGGCGGCCTTCGTTTCATCGTGACCCTGCCCTTGCCAGGAGAGCAGAAGAAAAATGCCGGCTATCCCGCAAAAAATCCTGATAATTGACGACGAGGCGCCTATCCGGCGTTTCCTGCGCCCCGTTCTGGAGGAGCAGGGTTACAAGGCGCTGGAGGCTGCCACCGGTAGGGAGGGGCTGGCCATTGCCTTGGGCGAAAGGCCGGCGCTGGTCCTCCTGGACCTGGGCCTTCCGGACATGGACGGGCTCGCCGTGCTTGGCTTACTCCGGCGCGAGAGCGACATCCCGGTGATCGTCCTGTCCGCGCGCGCCGATCAGGACGACAAGATCGCCGCTCTGGACGGCGGGGCTGTGGACTACCTCACCAAGCCCTTCGGCGTGGGCGAACTGGCTGCGCGCATCCGGGTGGCCCTGCGCTTGGTGACAGCGGCTGGAGCCCCCCAGGAGCCGGTGATCGTGTCGGGAGAACTGCGTCTGGACCTGGCCAAGCACCAGGTCCACCTGGGCGGGACAGAGGTCCGTCTCACCCCCATCGAGTTCCATCTCCTTTCGTTTTTGGCCAAAAACGCCGGCAAGGTGGTCACGCACCAGCAACTCCTGCGGGAGGTGTGGGGCCAGAACGCGGTGGGCAAGGAACACTACCTGAGGATCTACGTCCACCAACTGCGCAACAAGATCGAACCCGTTCCGGCCAGACCGCGCTTTGTGCGCACCGAACCGGGCGTGGGCTACCGGTTCATGCTTGCGGAATCGTGAAAGGGAAGACTAGGCGGCCCAGACGGGTCCGATGCTTGGGTGCTTTATGCGCTGGTCCTGGTGGCCCGCTGCTTGGGCGTACCGGTTGAAATGCTTTCCCCGTGGGCGATCAGCCGCCTTTTGGCCTCGGAGTAGTACTGAACCTGAAGGAAATGGATCACCTTGGCCATTTGCTCGCAGCAACCCTTGTCCAGGGGTTTCCAGCGGGGCTTGGGGTCGCTCACCCTTGTGGCCAGAAACTGGATGCCCAGTTCCTGGCGTCCGCTTTCAACCCTGGCATTGCAGATCCGGGCCACGAACATGTGCTTCGAATCGCCGGGGAAATCGGCTCCGGAAAAGACTACCTGAACAATGAGCTTGCGCCCGATTTCCAACCACTCCTTGTTTTGAGACACCACCTTCTGGGGCAGGGCCAGCCGTATTCCCACTGCGGAGACGTTAAGCAAGGTCCTGCGCAGTTCCGGGTCCTTGGTTTCCAAATCCAGGAGAACATTCTGGTGCAGTATGGTCCCCTTGGCCCCGTCCTGGTTTTTGTAGACTCCCCAGACGACCAAGTTCGGCAGGTGATCGACGCGCGGAGTGATCCGCACGCTGCGCCGTTGTTCCATGACCACGATGTCCGCCGGAGGAGCGACGGTGATGGTCCGTTTGTCTTTGCCTACGGCTATGATCTTGCTTCTGAATTTATGGAGCAGGGGCGGCTTGTCGGCATCGACCTGGATGAGACACCTGAAGAGGAAGCTCTTGTTCTGCCAACTGGCCGCCACCATGAAAAAAACGGTGGGGGAGACCAGGGTAAACCCTTTGGGGGTGCAGGCCGTTACGGCCATGTGCTGGTAGTGGCTTTTGGTTTTGTCGTGAGGGATTTCCAACTGGAAGAGTGCTTGCTGGGAAACGGCCCTGGCCAGGGCATCGAGGACGTGTTGTTTGGGTTTGATGAAGTGAAACCCCAGACTCGACAAGAAGCAGGACAAAGTACGACGCATGACACCCGCCTCAAAATTAATTAGGCGGAGAGTCGCACCTCCTGGTGACAGTCTGGAGAACGGCTGGTGAAATGCGTGTGCCGGTGGCCGTCATGGCAGCAGGCGGGACTCCTGCACCTTCAGTCCGCGTGAAGCTCTTTCCAGCCTAGCTCCCGGGGCCTTAACGGTTCGTTTGAAGGTATTGAATTCCTTGAGAACCGGTCCCTTAAAGAGCCGGGCTGACTCGGCCCTGAATTTGCTCGAGCAAAGTCCATACAATTCAAAGTCCAGGGCATTGTAGGACAATATCCTCTCTCTGGCAGCCGCGTCGACATCCGGACCGGCCTTGGGGTCGGGATTGACGTTTTCTTTGGTGGAGACAAGCGCGTTGGCGTCGATGCTCAGTTGCCGTCCCAAGCAGAACAGGGATTTGTCGAAGGACTCCTGCAGGCCCACGAAGCTGAAGTATCTCTGAATGTTGTCCATGGCCATTCGCAACAGCTGCTTGTCGCCCGAGCGACCCAAGGCAACTCCGGCCAGCCGCCTGGTCATGCCGTTCTGCAGTTCGTCCCAGGGACAGTTCCTGACGAATTCCTCCAGGGAGGCGTCGCGTTGCACGATCCATTGGTGCATGTGATGGCCGGGTGTCCGCTTGACGAAGCAATACAGGGAAACAAGACGTTCCCAAGGTTTGCGCAGGAAGGTGAACACGAAAGGCTTACCGGGAATGGCTCGGATGACCGGCATCTCCAGGTGACCGGCCACAAGGCCGAAACCGCCCCCGGTTTCGGCAGGCAAATCGAGGAAACGGGCGCAATCCTCGATATGGGACGAGCCTCCGCGCCCGGTGATGTATTGCGTCCGACCGGCGAAGATCCGCTGGAAAAGAGTGATCAAGGTCGTGCCGGCGGTCTTGGGGATATGGAAAAATACAACAGGTGCGTCGGGGAGCATGCCTTCCTCCAGGAATCGGCCCCGGCGACCAGGTCGCCATACGTGAGGCCCATCTTTTTTAGTCGCATCTCGGAAGGGGGAAGTTACCTGGGGATGCACGTTTCTCCCGAGCCTTTGGGTGGAAGATGGGGGATTGCCGAGAGTGTCCCTGGTGGCATATTTACCAGAAAGAGAGCGGCACGCTCGATAGGGCGGAAAACGAGGTGGCAGCCGGGAACCATCGTCGGCGAACTACCGAAACCGGAGGGAAGTATGCTGAGGAAAGTGATCGTCTTCCTGTTATTTTTTTTGACGGTGAATTGTATCGCGGGCATTGCGAACGCGCTTCCCCTGAAAGGGGACGAGCTGTTTGGCTATATGGCAAGTGAAGTGGACAGCAAAAATTATTCAGACGTAGTGTACTACATCCGTGGTGCTGCGGACACTCTCCAGGATGTTGAGATCGATATTCCTAGAAATGTGACAAACACGCAAGTTGTTCAGACGTTGTTCGGGTATATGCGGGAAAACCCGCAAGCCAGGGAACTGCCCGCTGCCACCGTGATCCGCAACGCCCTGAAAAAGGCCTACCCTCTCAAGAAGTGAGGACTTGGGCCAAGAGTTCCCGCAAGGTGAGGGATTTTCCTGAACCCGACGTTGATTCTGGGGGGCGGCGACGTTCCCCCTGGGGAACCTGGTCCGGGAACTCATCGCCCAAGTCCGGAGACGCATAATTCACAACTGACGTCGAAGAGTGAAAAAAACATTGGTTCTATTTCTTCCCGACGATAATGTCCTGCCCGTTGCTCATGCCTGAGCGACCACACCAGGAACCTGAAATCAGCCGCTGGATCGCGATGTTTTCGCGGGCGTACATGGTGCGCACAAAATCCTCTTCGTATCCCACGATGTCCTCCATCGAAGTCGGATCGCAGACGAAGAAACTGCCGTAACGATGCTGAAACGTGGGTTCGTTGCCATGCTTGTCGATTTCTGACCTGGTCTCGTCATTGAGCAGATAATAGGTGATGAAACTGCGCCCGCCCGGGGCAAGCACCCGCGCCATCTCTGAAAAATACCGCGTCATGTCGGCCGGAAGCATATGGGTGAACACCGAGGAGGCGATGATGAAATCGAAGCTGGCATCCTCGTAGGGAAAGCGAAACTCCGAGGCCGAAATCTTGCCATAAGGATAATACAGTTTGTTGAACACGTCGACGCGTTCGAAGAAGAAGCGAGGATGCTTGGGCGTAATGTTCTCCCGGCACCAATCGACCCCAAAGGGATAATTGTCGAAACCGTGATACGTCCCCCGTTCGTCAAGATAGGTGGTGAGGGGCACGGCCGCCCGGCCTGCGCCGCATCCCACGTCCAGCACGCGTTCGTGCGGCTTGAGATCTGCCAATTCGATGAAACGGCGCAAGAGCGTTCTGCCCATTTCGACAAAATCGCCACCACTGAATGCGATCCAAACATCCTCGGGTGGAATGAGATCGGTCGGGTACTCCATGGACGAAACCTCATGGTTACGCTGGTTCATTTGTGCGAGGCCTTTTGTATGGAAAATTGCGCGTTCGACATGTGAGTCGCGTCACTGGAGTAGCTGGACTTATCTGCCATGTCCTAAATCAGGTCGCGCTCCAGCAAGTGACTTGTCAAAGTTAGATCGAACGCATGGTGTGTTCACGAAACCATTTCACCATGAAGTCTAGTAACATGACGGTCGAAGCACTCCCCGGGGTTCCCATTCGAGCGCGGGCATGTACACCCCCCCGTCTCTGTCGTGAACACACGACACTTTACCGGAAAAGGATATGGCTCAAAATCGTGGCGGTCAACACTGTATGGGGCTAGCCGTGTCGGTCAGCCTCTCGGGGTGATTCTGGCGGCCAATTTTTCGACTTGGTTTTGGATTTTCAATATTCAAACCCGGTACAGGCCTGTCCGCAAGGAGAGGCCTGTACCAGCCGCGGGACTTAGTCCGTGACGATCATGACGTTGGAGGCCTTGACCATGGCCTTCACGGCCATGCCTACCTTCAGGCCCATGGATTCCACAGAGTGCTTGGTGATGATGGACACCACTTCCACCCCGGGCGAAACCGCGATGATCACTTCCGAGTTGACCGCGCCATTGGTGATCTCCTTGATCTTGCCGGGGAGCAGGTTGCGAGCGCTGACTTTCATGTTGTTACCTCCTTCTTTGGATAGCTGTTTGTCCGAAGGGACGATTTCTGGATTGGTTTTTAGCATGATCATAAAAGTCATGAAAGAAATAATTTTCGTGACCTATATGGTTATGGAGAATGAGCATTGCAAACCGCTCGTCTGACTCTTCGGGTGTGAGTTGGAGGTCGCAGGAGGTCATGCCTGCAGAAAAATCAGAGACGTGGGGGATACGGAGCGGCGTGAGGAAAAAAGAAGGCCCGCACTGGGCGGGCAGGGCTTAAGAACGCAACACAGGGGCGCTGTAACCGAGCGATTTCGCTAGGTTCCGGCCACGGAATCAAATTGGAAAAAGTGTGTACAAAGCTGATGTCTGGGCCTGCAAGCGGGGTTGACTCATGAACGTAATAACTCATTGATTCTGAACGATAAAATGGAGCAAGGCCGCATTCAATTTTCGATTGTCGTTGGGAGCGAAGTCGTAGCCCAGGTGGTTACCCTTGGCGAAAACCAACTCCACCCGATTTTCGCCTTCTTCCGTGGTCATCTCGAAGGATCCCTCGGTCTTTTCTACCAGCCATTTTTGCACGGGAATATCTTGAGCATGGTATACCGTCTTGCCGTTGGCCAGGATCGTTAGTCCCTGTCCGGGGATGGGGTTACAGAACGCGAACTCCACGCGCAGGCGCCGCCTTGCGGCCTCATTGAAACTTAGGACCACCTTCTCGCCAAAGGCCCAGCGCCAGCTCCCCAGGGTGTCCACTTCATTATCGTCCAATCCGCTCACCCGGATGCGGTCCTCCTGAGAGCATCGCCCGAACCAGCCCACCAGATCATGGGCAAGACAGGCCTTCTCCGGGTCGGATGGATACCAGGTGGCCAGTTCCGGGAAGAGACTGTCCCAGTCGCCCCGATCCACTGCCGGCCCAGCCAGGCGGGTGAAAGCCTTAACCCCGCCTAACTCTCGGCACACGGCCTTAGCCAGCTCATAGTTGCCGTAGCGGGTAAAGTGGATGTTGTCGGAGAAGAGCCTCTTTATTCCACCCTCCCGGACCTGCCGGTCGAAGATGCCTTGCAGATCGACGTAGGGTACGCCGAGTTTTCCAGCGATGTCCGCGTTCACTTGCGGGAGGTACGCGCGCCCGAAATTGTAGAGCTTGATCAGGCCGGGATCGATCTTGTAGGGCAGGCGGCGGCTTGCTTCCTCGCCCTGCGACTGCCCGTCCACAATCCAGGGATAATTGAGCAGGATGACCCCTTTGTTCCTGGCCAGCGCATGGGATATGGCCTCCTCCACGTTGCGTTTGTATCCGAAGAGCCTCATTTTCTCGGTCATTTCCCAGGCAAAGTTCATCGATTCCAGCCGGAACTGCAGTGCCTTGATCGCGCGTTCCATAATCGAGAACAGGGCGGACACACGCAGGAATTCGCTCGCCCGGCGGGCAAAATTCTCCTGGTTCTTGTCCACGAGTTGGGTAAGCGCGGCAGAGCCGTTGCCTATGTGTTCAAGCTGATTCTTATCCATCCCGTATGCGGCCATGACGTCATTGAGGCCGTCCATGAACACGTACACATCCGGATCGTAGCGGTCGAACTCGTTCTCCACTCGCAGTAAGCTGTGCCAGCTGTGGTAGCCAAAAACGCCGGCGTTGATGACCTCGATGTTTTTCGCCTTGGGGAATGCCTTGCGGAGCAGTTCCTCCAGTAACCAGGGATAGGAGAATTGGTCGCCTCCCGCATTGGAACCGATGGTGGTAGAACCACCTATGCAGATAACCCGAATGGTACCTTCTGGCTTGGTCTGCGTGAAGTCGCGGCCCCTGAACCCGAGGCTGTTGAAGGAGTATTCACCCACTTTCCTGTTCTCGACCAGGCGGTAGCCAAGCAGGTCGTCTTTTTGGGCGTACTGGCCGCCCTGAAAGTTCTGCAGGTCCATGAAGTCCTGTTTGCTATGGCCGGCATTACCAGGGCAGGGGGCTAATAAGCTAAGATACAGACGGCTTGCACCTTCCAGGAGCAGGAAAAAGGCAAGTACAACACCTGCGCAGACGACAAAAGTCTTCAAACGATTCCCCTGCATGTCCAAATCTCTCCCCCTTGACGGCTTCAAGCCTCTTCACTGAGCGGGTTTGGCCTGCGGCGCGGGCTTCACATGACCCTTCAGTTTGCCCTGGGGATCGGTGACGTTTCCCTGAGCGTCCACATGAGCCACGAGTTCGCCCGTTTTGGTCACGATGTTATACCCTCCAGCGGAATCCGGCCTGGCGATGCCCTGGAAGTTCCCTTTGTTGTCATACAGGTAGTTGCCTTGTTCGTTTTCCGCGTGCCCGAGGAACGGGAAGGACAAAATCAAGATTGCGGCAAGAATGATCGTCTTCATGGTCATGGCCTCCAAACCGTTTTCGCCCGGTTTCACTCCCCATCTTTTTATAGTGGGGAGAGAGCGGGGGAGAGGATCGTCCGTCACTGAAAAAGGGTTCCGGACAACTGTCCGGAACCCTTATCTATCCTGGCTCCCCGGGGGTGACTCGAACACCCAACCTAGTGATTAACAGTCACCCGCTCTGCCGATTGAGCTACCGGGGAACAGCGCGCCGGCGGGGTCCCGCGCGGCGGAGAATTCCTTTATGTGAAAGCGGACAGCGCAGTCAACCCTTAATTTTTCCTTCTCTCTCCGTTTCTTGACGCTCCAGGGCTTTTGTCATAGTTCACGCGGATTCGATTCGACCCTCTCTTTGACCACGGAGTGATCCTTTGGCATCCCAAGACAAACCTCGCCGCCGCGATTTCAAGCTGCCAGTGAAATCGGCCCAGGTGGAGCGGTTCCATCCCATGCTCGAAGCCCTGGCCAGCCGCGACGAACTCAACGAGGTCCTCAAGAACCGGGTGGCCAAGGCCTGCCTTCTTCTGGACGACGGCGTTCCCCTCTACCCCAACGACTTCGTCAAGACCGCCGACGTCGGGCGCACCGTGGCGGATCACGAATCCCTGGACGAGGCGGGCTTGGCGGGTCTCGAAGGCGAACTGGCTCTGGCCGGGCGTATCGTGGCTGTCCGTTCCTTCGGCAAGGTGGCCTTCTTCCACATACAGGACGCTTCGGGCAGGCTCCAGTGCTACGCTTCCCGCGAAGACATGGGCGAGGTGTCCTACTCCAGGTTCAAGAAATTCGACATCGGGGACATCGTTGGCGTCACCGGCCGGCTCTTCCGCACCAAGACCGGCGAGCTGACCCTCGGCTGCTCGGCGGTCCGGCTGCTCACCAAGTCCATGCGCCCCTTGCCAGAGAAGTATCACGGCCTGAAGGACGTGGAAATCCGCTACCGCCAGCGCTACGTGGACCTGATTGTCACCCCGCGTACCGCGGAAATCTTCAAGATGCGCACCAAAATCGTCTCCGAGATGCGCCGATTCCTTGACGAGCGTGGCTTCGTCGAGGTTGAGACGCCCTTGATGCAGGCCATCCCGGGCGGCGCCGCGGCCAAGCCGTTCTTAACCCACCACAACGCCCTGGATCTGCAGCTCTACATGCGCATCGCACCGGAGCTGTACCTCAAACGCCTGCTGGTGGGCGGCTTCGAGAAGGTCTACGAGATCGGCCGCAACTTCCGGAACGAGGGCATCTCCACCCAACACAACCCTGAGTTCACCATGTGCGAGTTCTATTGGGCCTTCGCCCGGGTGGACGACCTCATGGACCTGACTGAGGAGCTGTTCTCCCATCTGGCCCAGACCGTATGCGGGTCCACCCGGGTGACCTACCAGGGCAAGGAGATCAACCTCACCGCCGGGACTTGGCAGCGGGTGGGCTTCCACGAGTCCCTGGAGAAGATCGGCGGCGTCCCGCCGGAGATTTCCGGCGATTACGAAGCCTGCAAGGCCCACGTGCTCAAAAGCGGTGAAAAGGTGCTCACCGGCGAGAAGCTGGGCAAGCTTCAAGCCAAGCTCTTCGACCTGTTCGTGGAGCCCAAGCTGATCCAGCCCACCTTCATCTACGGATATCCAACCGACATCTCCCCCCTGTCGCGCCGCAACGAGGCCGATTCACAGATTACCGACCGTTTCGAGCTGTTCATTGCCGGCCGGGAGATGAGCAACGCCTTCTCCGAGCTGAACGATCCCGTGGACCAGCGTCTGCGTTTCGAGGATCAGGTGGCCGAGAAGGCCGCCGGCGACGATGAGGCGCACTTCATGGACGAGGACTACGTCCGGGCTCTGGAATATGGCATGCCACCCGCGGCCGGGCAAGGCATCGGCATCGACCGCCTGGTGATGCTTCTTACAGATGCAGCCTCCATCCGCGAGGTCATCCTCTTCCCTCTGCTCAAGCCGGAAAGCGCTCCTACTGAATGAAATTCGAACTGTTCATCGCTCTGCGCTACCTGCTCACCAAGCGGGAGCATTCCTTCATCTCGGTGATCTCGTTCATGAGCGTGCTGGGAGTAGGACTGGGTGTGGCCGCGCTCATCGTGACCATGTCGGTCATGAGCGGCTTCGCCACGGAATTTCGGGACAAGCTCCTGGGGGTTTCCTCGCACGTCATCGCCGGGGTTGCCGGAGCTCCCATCCGCGACTATCCGGCCAAGATGGAGAAGGTTGCCGCCGTTGATGGCGTGACCGGGGTGACACCCATTATCTATGCCGAAGTGATGCTGGCCAAGGGCGGCTCGCCCAAAGGGGTCATCCTGCGCGGGATCGACCCGACAAGCGCCCGCTCGGTCCTGACCATCCCCAAGGACATGGTCGAGGGACGCTTTGAGGACCTGGCCGGGGCTTCCAACGTGCGAGGCATCCTCCTGGGCTCGGACCTGGCCTCTCGTCTGGGACTCACGCTGGGCTCCACGGTGAACATGCTCACCCCGTCGCTCCGGGGGTCGGCCGTGGGCTTCACGCCCAGAGTTGAGGTCTTCCAGGTGGTGGGTATCTTCAAGACCCACATGTATGAATACGACTCCTCTTGTGCCTTCGTGTCCCTTCAGGCCGCCCAGGAGATGCTCGGATTCAAGCCCGACACGGCCATGTACCTGGACGTGCGCCTGGCCGACCCGGACCAGGCCCCCCAAATCGCCGGAGAAATCGTCAAGGATCTTGGTGGCATGCCCTACTATACCCGCACCTGGATCGACATGAACGGCAACATTTTCGCCGCGTTGAAGCTCGAAAAGGCCGGGATGTTCGTGGTGCTGATCATGATCGTTCTGGTGGGGTCGTTCTCCATCATCACCTCCCTGGTGCTCCTGGTGATGGAGAAAACCCGGGACATCGCCATCCTCATGTCCATGGGGGCCACAGCGGATTCCATACGACGTGTCTTCCTGCTCCAGGGGTGCATCATCGGGGCTGTGGGCACGGTGCTGGGCTTCGGTTTGGGACTCGGTGCGGCGGTCTTGCTCAAGAAGTTCCAGTTCATCAAGCTTCCCCCGGACGTCTACCCCATGGACACCATCCCGGTACGCCTGGAGTGGATGGACCTGGTGATCATCGGGTGTACGGCCTTCCTCCTGTGCTTCCTGTCCACGCTGTACCCGGCTAGCAAGGCCGCGTCGTTGAAGCCTGCGGAGGCCCTGCGCCATGACTAGCCCCCTGTATCGGGCCCGCGGTCTGGGCAAGGACTACGCCGGTCCTGCCGAGGATGTGCGGGTGCTGGGCGAGATCGACCTGGACATCATGCCTGGCGAATCCGTGGCCATCATCGGGTCCTCGGGTTCGGGAAAATCCACGCTCCTGCACCTGTTGGGAGCCCTGGACACGCCCACCCGAGGCACGGTGGAGTTTCTGGGCCGCGACCTTTCGGGCGTGAAGGCCAGGGAAGCCGCCAGCCTCCGAAACCGGGACATCGGGTTCGTGTTCCAGTTCCACCATCTGCTGCCGGAGTTCACCGCCCTGGAGAACACGGCCATGCCCGGGCTCATCGCCGGGATGCCCCGGGAAGAAGTTTTTGTGAAAGCGCGCAAGGCGCTTGGACTTTTAGGGCTTGAACAAAGGCTGCATCACAGGGTAACAACCCTGTCCGGCGGTGAGCGACAGCGTGCCGCCATTGCCCGGGCAGTGCTGCTCGGCCCCAAGGCGCTCCTCGCGGACGAACCCACGGGCAACCTTGACGAAGGAACCGGCCAGCTTGTCGGTGAACTTCTTGCCCGATTGAACGAAGAGCTCGGCATGACTCTGGTGGTGGTCACCCACAACCATAACCTGGCCCAACTCATGGGCCGACGGATGGAATTGCATGGCGGAGAACTTTATGCGCGTCCATAAGCGAACCGGTTTGATCCTCGCCCTTTTCGCCATCCTTCTTCTGGGAGTCGGGCGCCATGCTCTCGCCCAGTCCGGTACGGGCAAGGTCCTGGTGCTACCCTTTACGGTAAACGCCCCAGGCGACAAGGAGGCTCTGCGCAAAAGCGTCAGCCAGCTCCTGAGCGAACGCCTCAAGAAGCAGGGCGTGGCCGTGGTGGAATCCGCCGCGGCCGCTTCGGCTTCCAAGGGCGAAATCCCCACTTCCGAAGCCCGCCGGGCGGGCCGCGCCGCCGGAGCCGCCGTGGTGGTCTACGGAACCCTCAACGAGGCGGGGGGAGCCATCTCCATCGACGCCAAGACCGTGTCCGTCTCAGGCACGGGCGAGCCCACCTCAGTCTTCGTGACCCGCCCCGGGGTCAAGGAGCTTGCCTCCGCGGTTGACGAACTGACTCAGAAACTCAAATTCGACGTGGCCCCTTCCGGCGCATCCGGCGCTTCCGGCGACAAGGTGGCCGAGCTGGATGTCGAAGGCAACAACGCCCTGGAGAAGGACGTGATCCTGCTCAAGGTTAAGACGCAGGTGGGCGATCCCTTCGACTCCAAGACGGTCAACGAGGACCTCAAGCGCCTCTATGACCTTGGCTACTTCGACGACGTGCAGGTCAAGGTTGAGAACGTCCATGGCGGTAAGCGCGTGGTGTTCGTGGTCAAGGAAAAACCGCGCATTCAGGCTATCAGCGTGGAGGGCAACTCCGAGATCAAAAAGGATGACATCCTGGCGGCCATGGATACCAAGTCCGGCTCCGTGCTCAACATGCAGACCCTGGCCGACGACCTGGAAAAGGTCCGCGAACTGTACCACAAGAAAGGCTACTACCAGACCACCGTCGATTACAAGCTGGAGCAGACCGATCCACGTCAGGCCCGGCTCAATATTATCGTCAAGGAAAGCAAGAAGCTCTACATCAAGAAGATCACCATCGAGGGAGCCAAGCAGGTCGATCCCGATGACCTCAAGGCACAGATGGGCCTTAAGGAGAAGAACTTCCTTTCCTGGATCCTTCAGACTGGCGTACTCAAGGAGGAGTTGCTGGACCGCGACTCCGCCGCCATCGAGAACTACTATACCAACCATGGCTTTATCGACGCCCGCGTGGGCCAGCCCAAGGTGGATATCAAAGACGACGGCATCTACATCACCTTCCAGGTTGAAGAGGGCGATCGTTACAGAGTGGGCGATGTGAACTTCAAGGGCGACCTACTCCTCCCCGAGGACAAGCTGCGCGCGCTCATCAAGCTGCCGACGTTGGCCAAGAAGAAGGAATTCTTCGACCGTGCCGTCGTCCGCGAGGATCTCTCCAAGCTCAACGAAACTTACTCCGATATGGGCTACGCCTTCGCCGAATCCGACATCGACATGAAGAAACGCCCGGACGAGAAGGTGGTTGATGTCACCTATATCTTGAACAAGGGGCAGAAAGTCTACGTCCGGCGAGTGACCATCGAGGGCAACGACCGCACCCGCGAGAACGTCATCCGCCGCGAGCTGCGCCTTTCCGACGGCGACCTGTTCTCCGGCTCCAAGCTCAAGCGTTCCAATGAGCGTCTGAACAAGCTCGACTACTTCGAGAAGGTGGACGTGGAGACTGTGCCCACCGAAGATCCCAGCGAAGTGGATATCAAGGTCAAGGTCAAGGACAAGAACACCGGCTCCATTCAGGCGGGCATCGGTTATTCTACCTACGACTCCGTGTTCGTGGGCGGCTCGGTGGGGGAGCGCAACCTCTTCGGTAAGGGCTACGATGTCCAGTTCCAGGGCATGTTCTCCGGAGTCTCCGACCGGTTCGTGGCCTCCTTCACCAACCCGGCTGTGTACGACTCCAACCTCTCGGCCGGCGGGGACGCCTTCAGCACCTTCCGCCGTTACTCCGACTTCTACAAGCAGTCCGAGGGAGGCGTGCTCCGCTTCGCCTACCCCCTTGGCGAATACACCAACCTGCGCTGGAACTACCGGCTCTCTCGCGACGACGTGTACCACACCAACCCGATTCCTTCGACCATCATCGCGGAGTCCAAGGGCGTCCACTGGACCAGCTCCGTTCTAGTTGGCGTCGCCCGCGACACCACCGACAGCAAGACCAAGCCCACTACGGGCACCTTGAACGACGTCTCCGTCGAATACGCCGGTCCCGGCGGCGACCGGGGATACGTCCGGACTTACTACGCCTTCAACTACTACCACCCCCTCTTCTGGGAAACCGTCTTCCACGCCCGCGCCCAGGTCGGCCTTCTTTTCGAAGACGGCTACGGCGACATCCCTGTGTTCGAGCGTTTCTACCTGGGCGGCATAGGAAACATCCGCGGTTACGAGACCGACAAGATCTCGCCCAAGGATCACACCACCAACGAGCGAATCGGTGGCGATACCAGCTATTTTACCAACCTGGAATACATCTTCCCCATCATGAAGCAGTACGGCGTTTACGGACTGGGCTTTGCAGACGCGGGCAACACCATCTGGCGGATGCGCGACGGCCTCAACCTCAGTCTGGTTAAGTCCGTCGGCGCCGGCATCCGCTGGTTCTCGCCTATGGGCCTCATCCGCGTGGAAGGTGGCTACGGCTTGGACGACATCCAGCACAGTCAGCAGCACTTCCAGATCGGCTTCACCATGGGGAACACCTTCTAAGAAGGGCTTGACTTTCCACTTAAAAAGGTATGTGAGCATCGCCTGGCCGCCGGGGCGTTCCCGGGTCGGTGCAGCGAACCGCATGGAGATTAAAGGAGAATGAGAAAAATGCGTACTCTGCTTAAATATGTTTTGCTTGCTTGCGCGATCGTTGCCATGCCCATCCTGGCCCATGCGGCCGACATGAAGATCGCTGTGGTCAGCGCGGACGAAGTTCTGCAGAATTCCGATGTGGGCAAGAGGACCATGGCCGACCTGAAAGCCAAGGTCGAAAGCAAGCAACAAGAGCTCAAGCGCCAGAACGATGATCTCCAGCACGTGGGTGAAGACTACCAGAAGAAGGCCGTCACCCTTTCACCGGAAGCCAAAAGCAAGGCCCAGGCCGATCTCGAAGCCAGGCAGCGCAAGCTGATGGAAGACCAGCAGACATTTGCCCAGCAGATGGACCAGGAGCAGAAGCGTGTGATGGAGCCTCTTTTCAAGGTGTTCGAGCAGGTTGTTGCCGATTATGCTAAGAAAAACAGCTACTCCTTGATCCTTGAAAAGCACACGACTCATTACATTGCTCCTGGCGTGGACGTGACCGCCGACATCACCAGGGATTTCGACGCCGCCGCCAAACACTCGAAATAATCGTACGTTCTCCACCGGGCGGCTTCCCTGCCGGGAAGCCGCCTTTTTTTTACTCCAACAGGAGGCGACATGGTCCAGCTGCCCATACCCGTCACCGAAATTTTCAAGCTCCTGCCGCATCGTTTTCCGTTCCTGTTGGTGGACCGTGTCATCTCTTTTGAGAAGGACACCGCCCTTACCGCCATCAAGAACGTCACAATCAACGAGCCCTTCTTTCAGGGCCATTTCCCGGATACGCCCGTCATGCCGGGCGTCCTTATCCTGGAAGCCATGGCCCAGACGGGCGGACTGCTTCTGGCCCTGTCACAGGAGGCGCTAGGCGACAAGCTCTTCATGCTCACCGGCATCAACAACGCCAAGATCCGCAAACCCGTCGTGCCCGGCGACCAGCTCACCCTGACCTGCAGCGACGTGAAGAAGAAACTCAACCTCTGGCGCATGATGGGGCGGGCCACCGTCAACGGCGAACTGGCCTGCCAGGCCGAACTCACCGCCGCCATCGTCGACCACGTCAAGCTTTAGCTGTAGTTGTGGGGCTTAGCCCCACACCCGGCGGGGCGTTGCGCCTTCCCCCGCCAGGGGGATGATCCCTCAGACCCTGCAGTTGCTCCCCGGATTTCCGGGCAGGACGGACAAGGTCTGTCCTGGTGGCCTCGCGCGGCCAAGCCTCACTGCAACGGGCGATGGATTGTCTTCGTATCGGTCCTAGCTCGCCGCCCCAGGCATCTGTCGCCCCACTGCGTACCGCAACGCCTTGACGAATGCCCGTACGTCGTCTTCCGTGGTGTCGAACGAACACATGAAACGCGCTTCGGGCGTATCGGCAGGTTCAGGATTCCAGACGTAGAAGAAGTATTGCTGTTGCAGGGCGGCCACGGCTTGGGCCGGGATGCGGGCGAAAACTGCATTGGTCTCGACAGGTCTAGTCATGCTCACGCCCGGGATAGTGGTGGCTTCCCTGGCCAGGAGGCTGGCCATGGCGTTGGCGTTCCGGGCATTGGAAAACCACAGGCTGTCCGTGAGCAGGGCCTTGAACTGGGCGGAGATGTAGCGCATCTTGGAGGCCAACTGCATGCCCTGCTTGCGGATATAGCGGAATTCCGAGGCCAGTTCTGGCCGGAAGAAAACTACCGCCTCCCCATACATCAAGCCGTTCTTGGTGCCGCCAAAGCTCAGAACATCCACTCCCAGGTCGCGGCTGGCACCGGCCAAACCCAGGCCGAGGGCGGCGGCCGCGTTGGCCAGCCGCGCCCCGTCCATATGCAGGTACATCCCGTGATCGTGGGCCAAGTTCGCCAGTTCTCGGACTTCCTCGGGGCGGTACAGGGTGCCAAGTTCGGTACATTGGGTGATGGAGACCACTTTCGGCTGGCTGTGGTGCTCGTTGCCCAGGTCGTGCAGTACGCTTCGGACGTCATGGGGCCTGAGCTTTCCGTCGGAGGAGGGGAAGTCGAGGAGTTTGCTGCCGAGGAAGCGCTCGGCAGCGCCGCATTCGTCCACGTTGATATGGGCGCTTTTGGCACAGACCACGCTTTGGTGTGGCCTGAGCAGGGCGTTCAAGGACAAAACGTTGGCGGCGGTGCCCAGGAACACGAAGAAGACGCTGGCGGCCTGGCCGAATTCCAGGCGAAAGGCTTCCTCGGCGGCTTCGGTCCAGGGGTCAGAGCCGTATCCCACGGCGTGACCGGAGTTGGCATTGGACATGGCCTTCAGGATGGCGGGATGAACGCCGGCATTGTTGTCGCTGGCGAAACTGCGCATCATGGACATGCATATCTCCAGAATAGTTGAAGTATAAGAAAACATCGGCGGGTCCGCCTGGCGGGAGACCACCGGGCGGGAGAGCCCAAAGAGGGCGGCGCCCGCTCTGGCCGCCCAAGACCTTCGAAACGATTTTCCAGCATGCCCTCTCCGTGGGAGCCGGGCTACTCCACCCCTTCCTGGGAGACGATGGAGTCGAATTCCTGGTGCAGGGCCATGCGCTGGGAGTCGTCCTCGATCTCGTCGATGTGTTCGGCCATGAGCCGCACCAGGCGATCGTCGAGCTTGCCTTGGGCGGCCTCGTCCTTGAGGACGAGGAGGGCTTTTTCGCGAGGGAGGGCGGGCTTGTAGTGTCGTTCCATGGTGACGGCGTCGTAGACGTCCACGATCATGAGCAGCCTGGCCATGAGTGATATCTCCCCGTGCTTGAGTCCGTTCGGATACCCAGAGCCGTCCAGGCGTTCGTGGTGCTGACAGATGATGGAGAGTACGTCGCGCATGTGCCGGGGAAAAGGGATGTGCTGGAGAATGCGGAAACTCTCGGTCGGGTGGCGTTCGATTTCACAGCGCTCCTCCGGCAGGAGATTGCCGCGCGGGATTAAGAGGGCCTGGCTCTCCTCTTCGGAGATGACAGGTACGGACTTGCCGTAGGCGGTGATCTCCTGCCTGGCGAGGTCCACGACCAGGGCGGCGTCGTCGAGGGTGATGCTGTCGGAGCGGTTCATGCGCGTGAGGTGGGCGAAATCCTCCTTCCAGGGGAGGCCGGAGACCTCTGAGTGCAGGGCCATGCGCATGCCGATGAGTTGCAGGTGCTGGTCCGGCAGGCGGGTGGCCTTGGTGAGTACCTGTTCGCGTACGCCGATCTTGCCCACGTCGTGCAATAAGCCGGCGTAATAGATTTCGGCCAGAGAGTTGGAATCGAAGGACACATTTAGGAAGTGATCGTGGTCCTTGTGGACGATCCTGGCCAAGGCCACGGCAAGCCTGGCTACGCGGTGCGAATGGCCGGCAGTGAAGGGATCCCTGGCGTCGATGGCGGTGGCCAGTGCCTGGAGCAGGGCTTTAAGCAGGGTTTGGATGCCTTCGAAGTGTACGGCGTTGCCCATGGCTGTGCCGGCCACGGAGGCCAGGGTGGTGACGTACTGGAGGTGGTTTGCTTCCACAGGGACGTCGTGTGCGGAGGCCAGAACCAGCGCGCCCACCAGGGAGTCTGCGGCCACGATGGGCGCGGCCAGCAGGGCCTTGAGGCCGGGCGCCTCGTCGTGCCAGCGGGGGTCGGCTTCCAGGTCGCTTACTATTTCACCTTTGCCGGAACGCAAGATGTCCGAAAGAAGCGTGCCACCGAAGATTCGTTCAAGATGGAATTCGGTGGCAGGTCCAAAGGTTGCGAACGGAGCCAGGGCGTCAGAGGCATCCTCGCGCAGGAGGAGCATGCCCATTTCCGTGGGCAGCGCGCCAGACTGGCATTCAGTCAGAAGCGCCCGGCCCACCTCGCGCAGTCGAAGCGAAGCGTTGAGACCCACCGTGGCCCGGTGGAGGAGGGAAAGTTCACGATATTTCTGGAGGGTGTCGACCGCCAGGGCGCGCCTGGCCTCGTCCTGCCCGAGCAGCATCTCCAGGCTCTGAGACAGGAGATCGGCGACCAGTTGTACGCTCCGGGTCGCACAGTGGCCGTTGCCGCCGGATGACGGGGCTACGACCACATGGCCAAGAGGATGGCCATTGGTTGCGAAGGAGGCGCTGAACCGCACCGCGCCGGGCCGGTCGAGGCAGCCGTCATCGAGGCCGAGGGAAACCAGGATTCGGCCGTCCTGCACGACTCCGACGCCCCAGCCGGGCTCGAGCAAGGCCTTGGCCTTGGCGAGCAGTGGGATCAGATCGTTTTGTCTTAGGAATCTGCGCAATACCATGGCTATACGACTTGAAAAGCCTGGGACTACATCGCGATGCCGAGCAGGGACTTGGCCGTGTGCAGAACCTCGTCGGGATCGAAGGGCTTGGTCATGTATTGTTTCGCACCCAATTCCAGCCCCTGTTTCCGGTCCACTTCCTGGCCTTTGGCCGTGAGCAGGACGATGTTCAGGATGCATGCGAGACTGGGGTCTTCCTTGACCTTGCGGCAGACCTCGTAGCCGTTCAGCTTGGGCATCATGATGTCCAGGAAGACTACATCCGGCCGTTCCCGGCGGATCAATGCCAGGCCTTCCTCGCCGTTGGCTGCGGTAAAAATCTGCACGCCGTTTTCTTCCTCAAGATCCTCCAGGGTTTGTTCAAGGAGCATCCGGATGTGGATCTCGTCGTCGACAATGAGGATTTTACCGGGCATCGGGGCTCCAGGCGTGGGCATGAAAATGGATGCAACATCCATACGATAAATCCGGCCGGAGGTGAAGACCCGGGATTCGGGAGCGTCGGGCGGGAAGGGCGGCGGAAAGGCCGCCGCCCTTGCGATCGGAAATCAGTGCCCGCAGGAGCCGGTGGAGCAGGAGCTGCCGCACCCACCGCCGCCAAGTTCAAGATTAGAGGTGACCTGGAAGCCCATGTAGGAGAGGTCCACGGTGATGGGCTGGGCCTTGATCATGAGTTCCTTGTCCACGATGAACTTATAGCCGTCCATATCGAAAACGTCGTCGGTATCTTTTGGCTCATCCAGAGCCAATGCCAGCCGGGGGCCGGCTCAGCCGCCTGAGGAGAGGTACACGCGGACGGGAGATTTCTCCTTGTCCGTGAAGTACGAGTCCAGCTGCTTCTTGGCAGCTTCAGTGAGGGTAAACATTGGGGCCTCCTGGGTTGATGCGGTCGATTGGATAGGTAAGCCCCAGGTTCTGATTTGTCAAATGCGAGAACGGTCTATGGGCGGCCCGGCCCAGGCCGGACAACACAGAACTGATCCGGTCCGGTCCAGGCCGCTCCAGGTTTGGTAACGGTCCGTTTCAGGAGACGGGCCGCGCGTTGTTCAGGGAAAGACGCCGAATGCTGAAGGGCAGTGGCAGCCCTGGGTGAACTGGCGGCGTCAAGCTCGGAGCCCTAAGCCGCAAGCCGCTTAGCCGCAGCTGCCGCTGGAGCAAGAGCATCCACCGCCGCATCCGCCGCCTTCGAGCTTCAGGCTGGAGTCCACGGAGAACCCGGAGCAAGCGAAATCCACCGCAAGGGGCTTGGCCTCGGCCAGGAGCTCCTTGTCGACGACGAATGAGTAGCCTTCGACCTCGAAGATGTCGTCGCTGTCCTTGGGTTCGTCCAGGGCCAGGGCAAGCTTGGGGCCGGCGCAGGAGTTGCTGAGGAAGATGCGGATGGGCGCCTTTTCGTTCTCCGCGAAGTAGACGTCGAGTTGCGTCTTGGCGGGCTGGGTGACTGTAACCATGATATCCTCCATAAGTCTGATTCTTGATTTATATGAATAGGTCGCCTGGGCCATGCGGTCAAATACGAATGCTTGATGCTCTCGTTTGCCTTGGCCTGGAAATTCGGATAGGTTGCATAAAACGGAACTTCCCGGGCGGATCATGAAGCGTCAGAAAATCGTGATGAACGGCAAGGAAATGTCGCGCACCCTGGAGCGCTTGGCATTCGAAATTCTGGAGCGTCACGGAGAATGCACCGCGCTCGCGCTCATCGGCGTGCAGCGCCGGGGAGTGGAGTTGGCCCAGCGCCTGCGGAAGATCCTTGAAAGCCGCCTGAGTTGCGAGCTGCCCCTAGGCAAGCTGGACATCAACCTCTACCGCGACGACTGGACGAATCTGGCCCACCAGCCCCGTATCAACCAGACCGAAATTCCCTTCGCCATCGACGGCCGCAAGCTCATCCTGGTGGACGACGTGCTCTATTCCGGACGAACGGTGCGGGCCGCTCTGGAGGCCATTCTGGATTTCGGCCGCCCAAGGCGGGTGGAGCTCCTGGTGCTGGTGGACCGGGGGCATCGAGAACTGCCCATCCAGGCTGACTACATGGGCAAACTGCTGCCCACCTCCCCCGAGGAACGGGTGGACGTGTACGTCAAGGAACTCGACGGCGAGGACAAGGTGCGCCTGGCCAGCGAGGAGCCCCAGGAGTAAGGCGCTTCTCCCAGTCTGCGCGGTCGCCTGTCGTCACCCCGGCCTGCGCGTCGCTTCCCTGAGAGCCGCTTCCTGGCGTTCGAGCGACGCCGCCATATCCTGGTCTCCCAGTTTCGCGCAGGTCTTCATCAGATACTCGAACACGTCAGGCGGCACGGGGTCGCCCACGCGCATGCGTTCGGCCAGGGTGCGCAGGCAGAGCCGGGTCTGGCCCCGCGTCAACTCCGGATTCTCTCCCTGAGCGGCCCGGCAGTAGACCAGGGCGCAGTCCTTGCGCAGGGCCGTCGCCTCATCGATCTGCGGCAGGGACAGGAGCATGCCCGCTGCCTGGTCAGGATCGCCCGCATCCATGAAGTGTCTGGCCAGTTCGAAACTGCAGAGCCATTTTTCCCGACTGGCCGGAAAGGGGCATTTGGCCAGCTCGGCCAGGGCTTTTTCCAGGCATCGCCGTTCGCCGGCCGCGTCGCCGGATTTTTTGAACTCCAGCGCTTCCAGGCGGGCTTCGTAAGCCACGCGGTTCATGAGCTGGGCCACGGGGCCCTCCGAGGTCGGTCTGCGGAGCCAGGTGTTCAGGATGTCCTGGGCCTCCAGGTGACGGTCAAGAGAGGACTTGACCTCGGCCAGATCCAGGAAGGGCTGCTCCCATTCGGGACAGAGGGCCTGCGCCTTGCGAAAGTGGGACCAGGCCGGAGAGGGGTTCTGCAAGTCCCAGACGGAGTTGCCAATCTGGATGTGCATCTGGGCCAGTACCGGCCCGATATCCTCGCCCCGGGCCTTGGCTTTGCGCAGGGCCCAGGGGGTGGCCGCGTCCAGGCCACCGGTCATGAGGGCAATGCGCATCATGCCGTCCAAGGCGTCGACGCCGTTCGGGTCGATGGTCAGGGCTTCCCGGAGCAGTTTCTGGCCTTGACCGTATTGGCCGGCGACATCGAATTGCCAGCCGCTCATGTTGGCGGCCAGATAGGACCGGGGAGCCTCCCGGACGGCCCGCAGGGCCTGCTTCAGGTTGAGCTGGGTGCTGTCGCCAGCCAAGGAGAGGATCTGATAGGAACCGTAGGAGCGGCCGTATGTCTTGAGAGCGTCCAGGGAGGTCGTCTCCGGGGCCAGGGCCTTGGCCGCCTGGACGGGCGGGAAGGGCAGGTGGGTGTGCTGGTCCAGGAATTCGATCAGCCCCTGGCGGAAGCACGTCAGGCCGGAATCCATGTCCAGGGACAGCCGGATGTCGAAGGAGCCGCCCGTGTACAGGTCCGCCATCCAGATCTCGGCCGTGAGGTCCTCGCCGACGTGACCGCCCAGGACGAATCGAGTCCCTTCGCGAAGGGCGGCGCCCAGGGGGAAGCGGGGGGGCCTGAGGCCCAGCATGTAGGCCTGGAGGTCACCGGCAGAAGCGAACAAGGTGTGGTAGTGGGCCAGGGAGTAGGTTTCCTCGAAGGCCGGGTTGAGGAGGACCACGTTCTCCATGAGGTTCTGCAGGGCCGGCCCGAGGCCGTCGTACCGCATGCCCTCGCCCGGCTGCAGGGGCAGGACCAGGACCCGCTCGGCGGCGTGGGCGGGTGCGGCGAGGGAAAGGAGCGTCAGGAGGGCGGCCAACAAGAGGCGTGGCGCGGTCATGCGCATGGGATTACCATCAGTGCCGGTAGCCGGTTAAAAAAAAACGGGGTTCCCGAATGCGGCTGCCCCGAATTCGGCTTCGCGCCGCCCAGGAGGGCGCCAAAGCTTGGGAACTCGCGCGGTTTAGCGCCGCATGCACACTTCGGTTCCCACGCCTTGCTTCGTAAACAGTTCGAGGATTAGCGAATTTTCCACGCGTCCGTCAATAATGTGGGCCTTCTCCACCCCGGACTGCAAAGCTTCCATGCAGCATTTGAGCTTGGGAATCATGCCCCCCTTGGCCGTGCCGTCCTCGATGGCGGTGCTCGCCTCGCGCAGGTCCATGGACTCGATGAGCTTGCCCTCGGCGTCAAGCACCCCGGCCACGTCCGTGAGCAGGATCAGGCGCCTGGCGCCGAGCGCCTGGGCCACGGCCCCGGCCACCGCGTCGGCGTTGATGTTGTAGGTTTTGCCGTGCTCGTCCACGCCCACTGGTGCAATCACCGGGATGACCCCGGAATCAGTCAGGGTGCGTATGAGCTGCGCGTTCACCGCAACCGGCTCGCCCACATTGCCCAGGTCGATGATCTCCGGGGGGGCGTCCTCACGGGTGAGGACCATCTCCAGCTTCCTGGCCTTGATGAGCCAGCCGTCCTTGCCCGAGAGACCCACCGAATTGCCTCCGTGCAGGTTGACGAGGTTGACGATCTCCTTGTTCACCCGGCCCACCAGGACCATCTCCACCACGTCCATGGTGGCGTCGTCCGTCACCCGCAGTCCTTCGCGGAAGTGGGATTCGATGCCCAGCTGGGTGAGCATTTTCCCGATCTGCGGCCCACCGCCGTGCACGATGACCGGGTTCACCCCGATATATTTGAGCAGCACCACGTTCAGGGCGAAGCTCTTCTTCAGTGCCTCGTCCTTCATGGCGTGTCCGCCGTATTTGATGACCACGGTCTGGCCGTGGAACTTGCGGATGAAGGGCAGCGATTCGAGCAGCACGCGGGCCTGACCGTGGGCGGTGTCCATCATGTTGGTATCCTTCGGAGGAATGTAACGCGATATATCGCGGTGTTCTTGATCTTAAAGAATGTAGCGCGAGAGGTCGCGGTCTTCGGCCACGTCCTTCACCTTCTCTCGCACGTACTCCCGGTCGATGACAACCGTTTCGCCGCTCCGGTCCGGGGCGTCGAAGGACAGGTCCTGCACGATCTTCTCCAGGATGGTGTACAGCCGGCGCGCACCGATGTTTTCGGTTTCGTCGTTCACCTTCTGGGCGAAGGAGGCCATCTCCTCCAGGCCGTCCAGGGGGAATTCGATGGTCACCCCCTCGGTGGCCAGGAGGGCTCGGTACTGCACGGTGAGCGAGTTTTGGGGTTCGGTGAGGATGCGCAGGAACTCGTCCTTGCCCAGGGCGGAAAGTTCCGCGCGCAGTGGGAAGCGGCCCTGCAGTTCGGGAGCCAGGTCGGAGGGCTTGGAGAAGTGGAAGGCCCCGGCGGCGATGAAAAGGATGTGGTCGGTGCGCACCATGCCGTACTTGGTGTTCACCACGCAGCCCTCCACCACGGGCAGGAGGTCGCGCTGCACGCCCTCGCGGGACACGTCCGGACCGGATCCCCCTTGGGAGGAACGGCCGCAGATCTTGTCGATTTCGTCGATGAACAGGATGCCTGTCTGTTCCACGCGCTCCTTGGCCGCCTCGGCTACCTTGTCCATGTCCACCAGTTTCTCGGACTCCTCGGCGATAAGGATGTCGTAAGCCTCGCGGACCTTCATCTTGCGGGTCTTCTTCTTCTGGGGGAAGGCCTTGGAAAACATGTCCTTGAACTGGCTGCCCAGCTCCTCCATGCCCGGCATGGACAGGATTTCCACTGTGGGCGAGGCCACGGCGACCTCCATCTCCACCTGTTTGTCGTCGAGCGCACCCTTGCGCCACAGCGCGCGCAGCTTGTCTCGGGTGGTCTGGGCCTCATCGGTCCGGGAGGCGCCGGGCATGGCGGGCACGTCGGGAAGGGAGGCCGGGAAGTAGGCCTGATGGCCTTGGTGGGACGCGGGCAACAAAAGGTCCAGCAGGCGTTCCTCGGCGGCCTTTTCGGCCATGACCCGCACCTTGCCGGCCTCCTCCTGGCGGATGAGGCGCACCCCGAGCTCCATGAGGTCCCTCACCATGGATTCCACGTCGCGGCCCACGTAGCCCACCTCGGTGAACTTGGTGGCCTCCACCTTATGGAAGGGACAACCGGACAGTTTGGCCAGGCGGCGGGCGATCTCGGTCTTGCCCACGCCCGTGGGGCCGATCATGAGGATGTTTTTTGGGGCGATCTCGTCGCGCAGGACGGGTTCGATCTGCTGGCGGCGCCAGCGGTTGCGCATGGCGATGGCCACCATGCGCTTGGCCGCGTTCTGGCCCACGATGTAGCGGTCCAGTTCGGAGACGATCTCCCGGGGAGTGAGCGTATTCATGATTTGGTCACGGTCTCGAGGACGATGTTGGAGTTGGTGAAGACGCACAGCTCGGCGGCTATGTCCATAGCCTTGCGGGCGATATCCGCCGCGCCGAAATCCGTGTTGCGCGAGAGCGCCCGGGCGGCGGCCAGGGCGTAGGTGCCGCCCGAGCCGATGGCGGCCAGGCCGTCGTCGGGCTCGATGACATCGCCCGCGCCGGTGAGGATGAGAATGGTGTCGGCGTCGGCCACCAGGAGCATGGCTTCGAGCTTGCGCAGGAACTTGTCCTTGCGCCAGTCCTTGGCCAGCTCCACTGCTGCCCGGGTGAGGTTGCCGGAAAACTCCTCCAGCTTGGCCTCGAAGCGTTCCACCAGGGTAAAGGCGTCGGCCGTGGAGCCGGCGAACCCGGTCAGCACGCGGTCCTTGTAGATCTTTCTCACCTTTCGGGCCGAATGTTTCATGGCCACCGCCTGGCCGAAAGTGACTTGTCCGTCCCCGGCCATGGCCACGCCCGAGGCGTCGCGCACGGCCAGGATGGTGGTGCCGTGGATGTCGGTCATGGGTTTCCTTTCTGTCCGCAAGCATCGTGCCCGGTTCGGGCGCCGTTCGCGCGGATATCCATCTTGCGTGTCTTACAGGATTTTTTGGGCGTGGCCCAGCCAGGTTTCGTATGCTTGGGCGGAATAAAGCACCATCCAGGCTTGGCGCACAAGGCCCTCTTCCAAGCCGCGTTTGAGCTCGCCCAGGGCGATGGGCACGGCCAGCTGCAACGGGTAGCCGTAGGCGCCGCAGCTGATGGCCGAGAAGGCCACGGTCTCGATGGCGTTCTCCCGGCACAGTTCCAGGCTGGTCCGGTAGGCGCTGGCCAGGGCTTCGGGCTCGCCGCGTCCGCCTCCGCGCCAGATGGGCCCCACGGCGTGGATAATGTATCGGGCCTTCATGTCGAAGCCGGGAGTGATGGCCGCTTGCCCGGCCGGCACTTCGCCGCGCTGTTCGATGATTTCCCGGCAGGCCCCGGGCAGTTTCGGCCCTGCCGCGCGGTGGATGGCACCGTCCACGCCGCCGCCCCCGGCCAGGTTGGAATTTGCCGCGTTGACCACGGCCTGGACCGGCCAGGTGGTGAGGTCCCCGTGAACGAGGCCCAGAACGCCGTTGGCGATTTGAAACGTGGTCATGACGTAAAGTCCTCCTACCGGGTGATGCCGCCGTTGCCGGGGCCGGTCTCGGATTTGGATGCGGTCATGGCTTGAAGGCCTCCTGCCACCGGGGATCGATCACCGGCCCCAGAATTGCCAGGCCGGCCTGGGTCGGATCGATGATTTCAGCGGCCAGGGCGCGCAGGTCCTCCAGGGTGACGGCTTCGAAGCGGGCGGCGGTTTCCTCGGGGGAGACGTAGCGGTTCAGAAGAAGCTGGTTGCGGGCCAGCCTGGACATGCGGTCCTCGCTGGACTCCAGGGTGAGGTAGAGTACGGAGAGCAGGTGGTCCCGGGCGTGCTCCAGTTCCTCGGGGGTGACGCCGCACCGGGCCAGCCTGTCCAACTCGTCGCGCAGGCAGGAGAGCAGCTCTCCGGTGCGGTCCGGGTCCACGGCGGCGTAGACCTGCAGGACCCCCTGGTCGATCATGGAGTTGGCGAAGGAGTAGACCGTATAGGCCAGGCCCCGGCGTTCGCGCACCTCCTGGAAGAGCCTTGAGGACATGTTGCCGCCAAGCACGGCGTTCAACATGCTCATGGCGAAGCGGCGGTCGTCGCCGGCTCCCATGCCAGGAAAGGAGAGGGCCACATGGGTCTGTTCGGTGTCGCGCTCGGTGAGCAGGGTGGTTGGATAGTAGACTCCCCGTTCTGGGACCGGCGGGGGGGAGCCAGGCTCCAGGCGTCCGAAACGGCTTTCGACCATGGCCTGGAAGGTGTCGTGATCCAGGCTTCCGGCGGCTGAAATCAGCATGCGCTCCGGGCGGTAGTGGGCCGAACGCCAGTTCTCCATGACCGGCAGGGCGAAGCCGCGCACCGTGTCCGGAACGCCCAGGATGGAGTGTCCCACGGAGGTGTCGGGCCAGATGGCTCCCCAGAAAGCCTCCATGAGGCTGTCCTCCGGGTCGTCCTCCACCATGGCGATTTCCTGGAGGACCACGTCCTTCTCGCGGGAGAAGTCCTCCGCCGAGGGCCTGGGTTCGAGGGCGATGTCCGCCAGGATGTCTAGGGCCTCCTCCAGGTGGGTGTCCACCACCCGGGCATGGAAACAGGTATGCTCGCGGCTGGTGTAGGCGTTGGACTGGCCCCCCAGGAGATCCAGCGACTTGGCGATGTCGAGGGCGCTTCGCCTGGCCGTGCCCTTGAAGGCGAGGTGTTCCCAAAGGTGGGCCGTGCCCTCCTGGCCTTTGGACTCGTGGCGCGAACCGGCCTCGATCCAGATTCCGAAACTCACGCTTCGCGCTTCGCGCAGGCGTTCGGAGCCGATGCGCAGGCCGTTGCCCAGTTGGTGGAAACGATAATCGTGTGGGGGGGTCATGACTGCTCGCGGAAAGATTGTTTATCGGACCCGGCCGAGGCAGCGCCTAGGTAGCACGGAGGACAGCGCTTTCCAAGGGCCGCCTCTCAAGGGCGGCTGTGACCGTCAACGGGAAGTGCCGATGAGCGGAGACATTTTGGGAGGGGAAGAGACGTCCTGGTCCAGCCGGAGCTTCCGGCGCATGTTCTCCAGGTCTTCGCAGTTGTAGGTGACCTTGGTCAGCTCGTAGGGCGAGGTTGCTTTGGAACAGATCGTGAGGAGCTTCTCGGCGAAGAACACGGGGTGGTATTTGCGGATATCCCGGGGATACCTCACGGTGATAGGTTCCCTATCCGGGTAGAGGTGGGCCAATTCCTCGGGCGGGAAGCTCACCTGGCGCATTTCGCGGGTTTGGGCCGTGCGCAGAAAGGACACCTGGTCTGGGATGTCCAGATAGAATTCCTCTAGTTGATGTTGGGAGTGGACACGATCATGCGACCGCCGTCGGCCACCAGTTCACGCACCCTGGACAGGGTAACCCAGGGATCGAAAAGGTGCTCCACCACGTCGTGCAGGATGACGTAGTTGAAATATCCGGCGTACTCCGGGGGCAGGGCCTCCCCCTTTTCGTAGTCCGCGCGCCACACATGGTCCACCAGCCCTTCCAGGCGTACGGTGTCCTGGGGATCGATCTCCAGGGCGTGCAGGTCGGTGCAGGCCTTGTCTCGCTTCAGACGAAGTATCAGCCCTCCCTCGCCGCATCCGAAGTCCAGGATGCGGCCGGCACCTTCCGGGATCATATTGAAGACGTTGCGGCGGAAAGGGGTGTTGTCGATGATCACATTCATGAGCCGATCGGGATCGTGCATCGCTCCTCCTTGACATGCGTCCGGGGCCGGGCCGGGATAGCATGGGCGGGGACGCTTTCAAAGGGAGGGCTGCGTTGACTTATTGCTTCGGATATGACTCATGCTTGGCCATTCCCGGACAACCGTCAACAGGAGATTCCAACATGACCACGTGGATATGGGTGGCCCGCTGGCTGAGGAAGGCCGGCAACGAGGCCGAGGTGAGGCAGGCCGCCGAGAACGTCCGCAACCACTGGCAGGAGTCGGCCTTGGACCAGGGGCTGGACCCGGCCAAGAACGTGACCGTGGCCGAAAACGAGAAGGAAATCCGCGTGGGTATTTCTGAGGAGATGGACGCGGAGTTCCGCGAAGCCTCCGGGGGGTGGCGGCACTATTAGCATGATCCGCGCCGCTCCCGGGGGCGAGATCGAGGCGGCTCCGGGAGCGGCGCAGGTTCGGGTCACTCCTGGGGCTACTCTGGAAGAGTGTCGTCCACGCCCTTTGGGGAACCAGCGCATGGTGTACAGTTCCTTCTCCGTGGCCTGCCGCCCTTTGGGGATCATCACTTCTCGCAGCTGCCTCTGTTGAGGAATGAATCGCCACGATCGGCTGGCTGGAGGCGTCTGCGAGCCCGAAATCCCGCAGCCGCGCTCAGAATTTCTTGGTAAAACTCGCTGCTGGAGTGTACAGAGCCCTCATGGCCAAGAAATGCAGGGAAGAAGAAACAGAGCTCCTCGGACTCCGCGCTCAGATGACCGACCTCGCCAGACGCGAGCGCCATTGTCAGATGATCAAGCGCATGCTCGACGACCTGCGCGAAGAGTACCTTGCCATGGCCCAGTCCGCCCCAGACGCCATCGTCTCCGCGGACGCCAAGGGCCGCATCATATTCTGGAACCAGGCTGCCCAGGCCCTGTTCGGATACGAGCCCGGGGAGATCATGGGACGCAACGTCAGCCTGCTTATGCCAGAGCGCTACCGGGAGCTTCACGAGAAGGGCTTCGTCAGGGCCCTGGAAGCCGGCAAGACCATCAAGCCCCGCCAGCCTTCCGAGGCCGTGGCCGTCCATAAGGACGGCTCGGAATTCCCCATCGAGATCACCCACTCCAGCTGGAAGCGCGGTGAGGCCGTC
>Ga0326727_10001205_pt1 | contig 98297 bp, 93 predicted proteins | sample MB2enrmetagenome_FD_207643 | JGI IMG/M metagenome (GOLD analysis project Ga0326727, IMG submission 207643) | Lab enriched peat soil microbial communities from McLean, Ithaca, NY, United States - MB29MY | ecosystem: Environmental > Terrestrial > Soil > Wetlands > Peat | place: USA: New York... | reverse complement strand
GAAGAAGCAGTTGAAAGCAGCGCAGATAGGAGGGTTTATGGTTGCTGTAATAATGATCGTGATAGCCTGTGTCGCATTATTATCGACAGTTATTGGAGTCGATGTAATTCGGGATTTGTAAAAGACATATGTTTACTTCATTACGTCGAAGGATTTTATAATCACACTTTGGAGAAAAAGATAAACTCTATCTTGATTTTTCATCCCCCTCCCTTGCCTCTCAGAACTGAAAACAATCAGAATAGAAGCCTATGCCCTACACATTTTACGCCAGAATCCATTTTGATGATTGATAAGGTTAGCAACTGGTAAGCATAAATAAAAATAGGTTATCGTCTTATATCTGTAACCAATTGATATCGTTGGTGGGACGTGCGGGAATCGAACCCGCGACCAACGGATTAAAAGTCCGCTGCTCTACCGCCTGAGCTAACGTCCCGGCTATCTGCCTTGTTTTACTGAATGCTGTGTCCGTCACCGCAGGGGCGTGACCTCTTAGCAGCAGCACATCTCCATGTCAAGAATTACTATTCACCGGAAAAGGGGTTTTTAAGGACTATGGTTTCTTCGCGTTCGGCTCCCACCGAAAGAAGCACCAGGGGAACCCCGGCAAGGTTTTCGATTCGGTCGATATACTTTCTGGCATTTTTAGGCAACTCTTCGAGGTACCGGGCATTGTTGATATCTTCCGTCCAGCCGTCTATTTCCTCATAAATGGGCCGGCAGTTGGTGAGCGATCGATAATTGGATGGCACTGTGTCATTGACGATTCCCGAGTCCATCTGGTAGCCGGTGCATATCCTGATCTTTTCGAAGCCTGTCAGGACATCGAGTTTTGTCAGCGCCAGGCCGGTGATGCCGCAAACCCTGGCGGCATGCCGCACCAGGACCATGTCCAACCAGCCGCACCGGCGCTTCCTGCCGGTTGTGGCACCGAACTCGCGGCCCTTTTGCTGGAGTGTCGCACCGGTCTCATCGGTAAGCTCCGTGACGAAAGGCCCCTCCCCGACGCGTGTTGTATAGGCCTTGCAGATCCCGATTATGGAATGGAGGACTGATGGCCCCACGCCGGATCCACAGGAGGCATTGCCGGGCACGGTGTTGGATGATGTCACATAGGGGTAGGTCCCGTGGTCTATATCGAGATGGCAGCCCTGGGCGCCTTCAAACAGGATCTTTTTCCCCTGCCTGATTTCCTTGTCCAGGATGACGGAAGCCTCTGCAACATAAGGCCGGATATCGTCGGCATAGGCACGGTACTGTTCAAAGATCGACACTTCATCAATCGGCTCTTCCTGAAAACACCCGATCAGGTAGAAATTTTTTTCTTCAATATTATAATGGAGCTTTTCCCTGAAGATTTCCTCATCGAGCAGATCGCATATCCGGATGCCGATGCGGGCGATCTTGTCTTCGTATGCCGGGCCGATGCCGCGACCCGTCGTCCCGATCTTCTTCCCCAATCTGTGGGTTTCCCTTGCCTGGTCGAGACGCCGGTGGTAGGGCATGATCAGGTGCGCGTTCTGGCTGACATAGAGGGATGTGCTGTCAGGGAAGAGGTTGCGCTCTTTCAGTTCCTTGATCTCCTGGAGCAGCACGACGGGATCGACCACCACACCGTTGCCTATGATGCATGTCTTGTGTTCATGCAGAATGCCGGCGGGGATGAGATGGAGGATGGTCTGTTGGCCGCCGACGACCAGGGTATGGCCCGCGTTGTTTCCCCCGTGAAACCGGACGATGACGTCAGCGTCCTCGGCATACAGATCCACGACCTTTCCCTTGCCTTCGTCACCCCATTGTGTCCCAACCACTACGACATTAGCCATATTTCAGAGTCCTCCGACTCTACATCTCCATTTGGGTTACAGATTGGACATGGGGTAACCCCCGGAGCTTTTCCAATACGTCCTCGGGGACCATGCTGTCGGTCGAAAGGATAACCAGGGCCTTCTGTTCCACCAGATCCCGGCTGAGATGGAGTCTGGCGATGTTGATGTTGTTGTTGCCCATGGTCATGCCGATGTTGCCGATGACACGGGGCCGGTCATGGTTGGTCAGAACCAGGAGGTACCCTTCGGGAATGGCATCAATCGTAAACTTGTCGATGCGGACTATTCTCGGATCCTGTTTGCCGAAAAGCGCGCCGGCGACGTTGGTTTTTCCACCCGGGGTCCTGATGGTGAGGGAAATCATGCTCGTGTAGTCCTTGACGGCGCTGCTTTTGGATTCTATGACGCGGATGCCGCGCTCCTTGGCGATGACCGGCGCGTTGATGTAGTTGACGCTCTCACGCAGGATCGGTGAGAGCAGTCCCTTCAACAGGGAGATGGTGAGCGGGGCCACATCGTGTTCGAGGATTTCACCGCTGTATTCGACGCGCACCTCCTGGATCCCCCCTGAGACGAGCTGGGCAGTGAACCTGCCGAGCTTCTCCGCCAGGCCCAGGTAGGGCTGGATGACGGCCATGAGCTCTGCACTGACCGACGGGAAATTGACGGCATTGCGGATTTCACCCTTGACCAGGAAGTCGCGGATCTGTTCGGCGATGGCGATGGCCACATTGATTTGCGCCTCGTCGGTTGAAGCGCCGAGGTGCGGGGTACAGATGACATTATCCATGGCCACAAGGTCCATGTTCTTTGTGGGCTCTTCTTCAAAGACGTCCAGGGCGGCGCCGGCTACCTTCCCGGCAACGAGGGCGTCATGAAGCTCCTTTTCATTGACAATGCCGCCCCTGGCGCAGTTGATGATGTACACGCCTTTTTTCATCTTGCTGAAGGTCGCCGCATTGATGATATTTCGCGTCTCCTTGGTCATGGGCGTGTGGACCGAGATGCAATCGGATGTCCTGAGTAGCTCATCCAGGGAGACCAGCGTGATGCCGATATTTTCAGCGACCTCCGGGGAAATGAAGGGATCGTAGGCAACGACATGCATCTTCAGGCCCATGGCCCTTTCAGCGACGACGGAACCCACACGACCGATGCCGATGATGCCAAGGATTTTGTTGAAGATCTCCGTGCCCATGAACCTGTTCTTTTCCCACTTGCCCGACTTCATGGATGCGGTGGCCTGCGGGATTTTGCGGACAAGGGACAGCATCAGCGAGATGGCATGCTCTGCCGTCGTGATCGTGTTACCGCCCGGGGTATTCATGACCACGATGCCCCTTTTACTGGCGGCGGCAGCGTCGACGTTGTCGAGCCCGATACCGGCCCTGCCTATCACCTTGAGGTTGTCGGCATGCTCGATGGCCCCCTTGTTTACCTTGGTAGCGCTGCGCACAACGAGCGCATCATACTCCTTGATCACGGCCTTGAATTCATCGGGCGTGAGATTGGTCATGACATCGACGGTGAGTCCCGGTGTCTGCCTCAGTATTTCGATCCCCTCCTTCGCAAGGGTGTCACTGATGAGAACCTTTTTCATAGGGTATGGGCTCCTTGGTTAAAGTGCGGCCAGCTTTTCCCAGTAGGCCTTATCCAGTGCCTCCAGGGCTGTGCGGATGTCTTCCCCCTCGATGGTGGGACCGCACCAGAAGCGGAATCCGAGAGGGGCATCCTTGTAAGCATTAATGTCCTGGGCGATGTTCTTCTTGCCGAGCTCGGCCGAGATGGACTTCAAAAATTTGGATTGCTCGTCCTTCGGCATCGAACGGACCTTTTCGCTGACCACGATGAGGCACACGGAGGTATTCGAGCGAATCTCCTTGGAGGCGGCCAGAAAGTCGATCCAGTCTCTTTCTGCCACCCACCGCTCGATGATCTCGAGATTAGATTCGCTGCGTCGGATCAGGCCCTCGAGCTTCAGGTCCGCCGCCCAGCCCAGAGCATCCAGGTAGTCTTCCACACACAGCAGGGAGGGTGTGTTGATCGTGTCTCCCTCAAAGATCCCGAGGTTGACCTTGCCCCCCTTTTTCATGCGGAAAATCTTGGGGAGGGGCCATGGCGGGTCGTAGGACTCGAGGCGGCTAACCGAGCGCGGGCTCAGGATCAGCATGCCGTGTGCGGCCTCCCCTCCTAGGCATTTCTGCCAGGAGAAGCTCAAGACATCGACCTTCCGCCAGTCAATGACCATGGCAAAGGCGGCGCTGGTGGCATCGCACACGGTCAGCCCCTGGCGGTCGTCGGGTATCCAATTCCAGTCCGGGATTCTGACGCCGCTTGTCGTGCCGTTGGCCACAAAGACCACGTCGTGAGACCAGTCGATGGCCTTCAAGTCCGGGATCCGGCCGTATTCGGCCTTGAGGACCGTCGGATTGAGCTTGAGCTGCTTGGCGATATCCGTTGCCCATCCCTCGGAGAAGCTTTCCCATACCAGGACGGTCACCGGTTTCGGCCCGAGAAGGCTCCACATGGCGGCCTCGAATGCGCCGGTATCGGAGCCGGGCATGATGCCGAGCAGATAATCCTCCGGCACCTGGAGAATGTTCTTGCTTTCATAAATAGCCCGGGACAGCCTCTCCTTGCTGACCGCGGAGCGGTGAGAGCGTCCCACCGGGGCTTTTTCCAGTGCGCCGAGGCCCCACTTCGGATGCTTGCTGCAGGGCCCCGAGCTAAAATTCGGGTTATGCACGGCAGGAATCCTTTCCGTAAGTTTGGCAAGCGAAGTTACATATCAATATTCTGTTCATTACTCAAGTGATTTTGGAGGTAATCCTGCACGCACCAGATATGCTTGAATCGGGAGGGGGATTCCGTGTGGTGCGGCCGCCCGCCTTCGTCAGGGTGAGGCGTTTGCCCGGTCGGGCGGCGGTTCAGACCCGCGCTGTTTTGCGTGATCCGTCGCGAGGATCATGTATATGGCCGGCACCACGAACAGCGTGAACATGGTACCGATGGCAATGCCGGTCATGATGATCAGGCCCATATTGAAGCGGCCCTCCGCGCCGGCACCGGTAGCGGTCACGAGGGGTAGGACCCCCAGAACCATCGCTGCCGTGGTCATCAGGATGGGCCGGAGGCGTATTGCCGAGGCCATCTCAATGGCTTCCCGCTTTGGCTTCCCTTCAAGCTGCAGGTCGTTGGCAAAGCGGACGATCAAGATCCCGTGCTTGCTGATGAGGCCGATCAGCGTCACCAGGCCCACTTCCGTGTAAATGTTCAGGCTTGCGCTTCCCACCCCGAGGCTGATGAAGATCATCGCGCCGCAGATGGACATCGGGACGCTCACCAGGATGATGACGGGGTCCCGGAAGCTTTCAAACAGGGCGGCGAGGGAAAGGAAAATGATCACCATCGCAAAAAAGAAGGTCGCCAGCAGCGCGCTGGATTCCTGCATGAATTGCCGGGACTGGCCGGCATAGTCGATCGAGAATCCCAGGGGGAGAATCCCGGCGGCAAGGCCTCTGAGCGTGTCCAGTGCCTGGCCCAGGGTAACGCCCGGGGCCATGACGGCCGATATCGTCGCCGAGTTCAGCTGCTGGAAATGGTTGATCGATTCGGGAACCACCGTGGTTTTCAGAGTGGCGACCGTCGAGACGGGGACGGGGGAGCCGGAGGCCGCATTGATGTAGTAATCCTCCAGCTGTTCCTCGTTCAGCCTTTCATTCTGCGCCACCTGGGGGATGACCTTGTAGGAGCGGCCGGCAAGGTCAAAATAGCCGACATAGTCGCCTCCCAGCATCCAGCCCAGGGGGCCGCCGACGTCCCTCATCGTCAGGCCCAGTTGAGCCGTCTTGTCCCGGTCGATGGTCAAGATGGTCTGCGGCTTGTCGATCTTGAGGTCGGTATCCATGAAGGCGAACATGCCGGTCGCCATGGCCCTGTCCATGAGCGTGTGCTGAACCTCGTTGAGCCGGTCGTATGGCTCGGTGGTTCCGATGACGAATTGCACCGGTAGGCCCCTGCCCGCCCCGGGCAGGGGCGCGCGCTGAAAGGCCACCGCCCGGACCCCTGCCAGGGTATTGAGGCGCATTTGCACGTCGGGCTGGAGCTGCATGGCGGTGCGCTTTCGCTCGTCCCAGGGCTTCAGGACAAGGCCGGCAATACCCGTGTTGAGCCCGCTCACACCGTCGAACTGGAAGATGTGGTCCTTTTCCGGATAGCTGTTGAAAATGCTGAAGGCCTCATTGGAGTTCATTCCGGTCTGCTGGAGCGTGGCATTCGGCGCCCCTGTCAGCAGGGAGATGACGATGCCCTGATCGTCCTGGGGCGCCAGTTCGCTCTTTGAAGAGCTGAAAAGGAAATAATTGACCACCAGGATGATGATGGCGAATACGGCAATCACGGGCAGATAGTTGAGTGCCCTGTGCAGCATCCTTTCATAGATGCGCCGCCAGAAGACGAACTGGCGGTCGAGGAACTTGACGAAGCTGTGCCTGCCCTCCGCATCATGGGATTTCAGGTATCGGGAGCACATCATCGGCGATAGTGTGAGCGCGACGATGGCGGACACGGCCACGGCGCCGGCCAGGGTGTAAGCGAACTCGGTAAAGAGGGCACCGGTGAGGCCGCCCATGAACCCGATGGGCACGTACACCGCCACGAGGACGACCGACATGGCAATGATCGGTCCGGCGAGCTCGCGTGCGCCGCTGAATGCCGCCTGCAGCGGTGGCGAACCGTCCTCGATGTGACGCTGCACATTTTCCACGACGATGATGGCGTCATCCACCACCAGGCCTATGGCAAGCACCAGTGCCAGCAGGGTTAGCAGGTTGATCGTATATCCGAGGAGCAGCATCATAAAAAATGTCCCGATCATGGAAAGAGGCATCGCGATGACCGGTATGAGCACGGATCTGGGCGAGCCGAGAAAGAAGAAGATTACCAGCGTGACAATCGCCAGGGCTTCGATCAGGGTGATGATCACCTCCCTGATCGAACTGTTCACATATTTCGTGGCGTCGTAAACGATCCGGCCGCTGAGCCCTTCGGGCAGCTGCTCCTGGATGGAAGGGAATATCTTGCGGATATTGGCGATGACGTTCAGCAGGTTCGCGGTTGGGGCCACCTGGATGCCAATGAAAACGGCCTTCTGCCCGTCAAAGTGGATCGATGTGTCGTAATCTTCCGAACCCAGCGTCACGTTGGCGACATCCGAAAGCCGGATAATGGCGTTGTTCTGCACCTTGACGACGAGGTTCCGGAATTCGTCCACCGTGTGCAGGTTGGTGTCCGCCGTCAGGTTCACCGTGACCATCTGCCCCTTGGTACGTCCGATCGTCGAGATGAAATCGTTGTTCGCAAGGGCATTGCTGATATCGGTTCCTGTGACACCGTAGGCGGCCATTTTCCCGGAATCCAGCCAGGCGCGCATGGCAAACAGGCGTTTGCCGAGGATTTCCGCTACCTGGACCCCGTCCACCGCCTGGAGCTTCGGTTGCACCACGCGGTAGAGATAGTCGGTGATCTTGTTTGTTGGCAGGTCCTTGCTGTAGAACCCAATATACATGGAATCGATCGTCTCACCGACGGCAATGGAGATAACCGGCTGCTGCGTTCCCTGCGGCAGCTGGTTCAGCACGGCACTGACTTTCGTGTTGATGTCGGACAGCGCCTTGTTGGAATCGTAATTGAGGCGCAGGTTTGCCTGGATGGTGCTCTGGCTCAGAACGCTGGATGAGACCAGGTAATCGATGCCCTGGGCCTGCGCGATGGAATTCTCCAGCGGGGTGGTGATGAATCCGGATACCAGGGACGGATCGGCGCCATAGTAGGTGGTTGAAACCGTCACGACCGCGTTCTGGGTGTAGGGGTACTGGCGCACGTTCAGCAAACCGATGGAACGCAAGCCCAGGGCCAGGATCATCAGGCTCACGACGGTTGCAAGGACGGGTCGGCGGATGAAGATGTCGGTGAAGTGCATCAGGATGCCTTTTCGGTTATTCCTCTGTCGGATTCGGCGCTATTTCGTTTGTGGGCTGTATTTTGTTGTTGATCACGATCGGGCTGCCGCTTTTCAGCTTCAACTGGCCGCTGGTTACAACCAGCTCGCCTGGATTGATCCCTTTCAGGATCGCCACCTGGTCGCCGCGGGTGCCGTTTGCGGTGACAAACCTCTGTTTGGCGATCAGGGTCGGCTTGCCGTCCGGTCCCGGCTTTCCGCTTTCAGCAACGAACACGGTTTCCCCGTAAGGATTGAAGGTCACCGCGGTTTGGGGCAGGGTCAGGAACTGCCGGACTTCCTCGGCCTGCACCTCGACATTGACATACGTTCCCGGCAGCAGGAGGTGCCTGGGGTTGGCCACGGTTGCCTCGATTTGGAAATTCCGGGAATCGGTCTCCACCCTGGGGCTGATCGCCGTGATCCGTCCCCTGAATACCGTGCCCGGATATGTGTCCGTGGTGACGAGGATGGTCTGTCCGGGTTTGACGAGCGACAGCTTCTGCTGCGGCAGGTAAAAATCCGCGTAGATGGGATCGAGGGTCTGCAGGGTGACGATCTTGTCCCCGGGGTTGATGTACTGTCCCGGGTTGACGGTGCTGATGCCGAGGTGGCCGGCAAAGGGGGCGCGGATGGTCTTCTTGTCGACAATCGCCGCCTGGGCTTCGACCTGGGCGCGTTTGCTCTTGAGATCCGCCGCGTCGGTGTCCAGGGTGCTCTGGCTCACCGCCTGCACCGTGAATTGCTTTTTATCGCGGTCATAGACGGTTTGGGCAAGATCAGCGGCGGCTTCAAGGGAATGCAATAGCGCAATATCAGCATCGGCGTTGAGCTGTACCAGAACCTGTTCTGCTTTGACCTCATCACCCGACTTGAAGTTTAGTGTCCTCACAAGCCCTGTTATCTCGCTGGTAACATCGACACCGCGCACTGCCCTCAGGCTGCCGACCGACTTGATCTGGGCTTGCCAGGGCTGGTATTCAGCTTTCATGGCTGTCACCGTAGCCGGCGGCATCTGCTGTGAAGACATCGCCTTGTGCATCATGTAGCCCTGGAATGCTTTGTAGCCAAAGATTCCACCGAATACGAGGCCGACGACCGCCAGCATCAATAACATTCGTTTAACCATCTTGCCTTCCATGCCAGATTTCATCATGAGTTATTTCCCGGTATGTTTATTTTGTTGCTGTCGATCCTCGGAACGGCGATTCCACCATCCACCGCCGAGTGCCTGGAACAGGGCTGCCGTGTCGGCGAACCGACTGGCCTGTGCCTGAATCAGGTTGATTCTTGTTTGCTGGTACAGACGCTCGGCAATCAGCAGGGAGAGATAGCTGATTGCCCCGAGCTTGAATTGATCCTGGGTCAGTTCCAGCGATTCGCGTGCTGCTGTTTCTGCATCTTTCTGGGCTTTAAGCGCTACTGCATCAGTTTCCAGTGCGCGCAGGACATCCGCCACATTCTGAAAAGCCTGCAAAACAGTCTCCTGATAATTTGCCCTGGCCTGATCGTAAGCCGCTATGGCGGCCCGGCGCTCAGCTGTTAGAGCTCCGCCCCGGAAAAGAGGCTGGAGCAGTCCGGCACCGATGTCCCATGCGGCGCTGTTGGCTGAAAACATACGGTTCATAGAAGCGGCCTGGGTACCGTAGCTTCCACTCAGCGTGACCTGCGGGTAAAGGTTTGCGGTGGCCACACCGACCTGCGCGCTTGCCTCATGCATCAAAGCTTCAGACGCCAAGATATCCGGGCGCTGGCTGACAAGAGATGAAGGAAGGCTGACCGGGAGATTCTCGGGCAGTGTCAGATTCTCGATGTTGAATTCGGGAAGCGGCGTCTCGCTTGGGAAACCTCCTGTTAATGCCGCCAGCGAGTGGCGGGTCTGCGACAGTTGATTTTCCAAAGGTGGCAGCATTGCGCGGGTCTGAGCGACTTGTGTCCGCTGGGTCAGCACGTCGGAACCCGATACGGCACCAAGCTGAAATTGCTTCTCCACGATGGCAAGCTGCTGCTCCTGGGATGCAAGGATCTCCTGTGTCGCCTTTATCTGTGACTGCAAAGAGCTCTCCCGGATGGCCGCAGTAACGACGTTGGATGCCAGTGTCAGGTGGGCGCCTTCCAGCTGGAACCTCTGGTAGTCCACCAATGATTCCAGCGCCTCTAGCTGGCGACGGGTGCCGCCGAATATATCCAGTGCATAGCTGACGGTTACCGAGGCGTTGTGGAGGCTAAAGGCCGGAAGATTCAGGTCAGGCTCGCCTTGGGACGCCCCGGAGATCTTTTCCCGTGAGACGGACACGTTCGCATCGACACTGGGCAGCAGTGCACCGAAGAGGGCGCGCCTGTTCTCCTCTGCCTGGCGCAGGCTCGCCCTGGCCGCCGCAAGCGTGGGACTGTTCGCCAGCGCCTGCCGGATCAGCTTGTCCAGCGGTTCGGAATGAAAAAGCGTCCACCACTGGGCGGGGATATCCTGGCCCGGTATGAAATGCTGGGAGGCACCGCCGGCCACGGGGGCCTCGGCGGTTTTTTCGGGCATGCTGCCCGCGGTGTAGGCCTTGGCCTGTGGGGCATCCGGCCTCTTGAAGTCCGGTCCTACGGCACAACCGGCCAGCATCAAACCCGTGATTAATGCCAACACCAGGCTATGGCGTGAAAAAGCGTATCTGAATAAACAGTACCCCATATTGCCCCTTGCCGTAAATGGTTCCGGCACCTCTTTGCATCCGAAGCAGTGTTCCCATACTACTATACCTGCTGTTTTTTCAAGTGAAATACCAGCTCGATGGTGAACCATCCACAGCATGAGGGGTCCATGCCATCGTCGAGCCGGCGACAGGGTATGGTTTCCAATTGACTGTCCCATGGAAACGACATATGTTGACGATCGCTATGAAAAAGGTGAAGACCATATTCTTCTGCCAGAATTGTGGCCATCAATCTCCCAAATGGCTGGGAAAATGTCCGTCCTGCGGGCAGTGGCATCAATTCGTCGAAGAGGAGGCCCCGGAGGTCGAGCGCGGGGATATGGCAACCCTTCAGTTGAGCGAGCCTCCGCGGTCCATCGGCGCGATCGAGGCGGACGAAAAGGAGCGCATGGTCACCGGCATCGGGGAACTGGACCGGGTCCTGGGTGGTGGCATTGTGGCTGGCTCGGCCATCCTCGTCGGCGGTGATCCGGGAATCGGCAAATCCACGTTGCTCCTTCAGGCCTTTCAGAAGCTCGCGGAAAGGGGGAAGAGGGTCCTGTACGTGTCCGGCGAGGAATCCGCCCGGCAAATCCGGCTTCGGGGCAATCGCATCGGCGCCTCTTCCGACAATCTGCTGGTCCTGGTCGAGATATCGCTCGAGAATATCCTGCGGGAAATCCAGGATATCCGCCCGGATGTCGTCGTCGTTGATTCCATCCAAACGGTATATTCGTCTATCCTCTCGTCGGCACCCGGCAGCGTTGGGCAGGTGCGGGAGGCTTCAGCGCGCCTGATTATCCAATCCAAAAAAAGCGGGATCCCCGTCTTCCTAGTGGGCCATGTCACCAAGGATGGTTCGATCGCCGGGCCCAAGGTGCTCGAGCATATGGTGGACACGGTGCTTTATTTTGAGGGGGATTCGGGCCATGCCTATCGCGTGATCCGTGGGATCAAAAACCGGTTTGGACCGACCCACGAGATCGGCGTGTTTGAGATGCGCGGTAGTGGATTGGTGGAGGTGAACAATCCTTCGGCCTTCTTTCTCGCCGAGCGGCCGGAAGGGGCGGCCGGCTCGGTCATCGCTTCCAGCATGGAGGGAACGCGGCCGGTTCTGATAGAAATACAGGCCCTGGTCAGTCCGACGAATTTCGGCATGCCGAGACGGACAGCGATCGGCGTGGATCCCAACCGCGTTTCGCTCCTCGTGGCGGTGATGGATAAGATTTGCGGGCTTCACTTGAGCAATCACGACATCTTCATCAATGTCGCGGGGGGGATCAGGGTCGAGGAAACGGGAATCGATCTCGGCATGGTGGCGGCCATGGCGTCGAGCTTCCTGGACCGGCCGGTCGATGCGCACACGGTTGTTTTCGGGGAGGTCGGCCTTACTGGTGAGATCAGGGGCATCGGCCAGATGGAGATACGGTTGCGCGAGGCGGCGCGGATGGGCTTCAGCAGGGCGGTGATTCCGAAGACCCAGGGCGCCGGGGGACCCCCTGCAAAAGGCATCGCGTATTTCCCGATCCGGTCCATCCGGGAATTGGTTGAGCATCTGTTTTGATTATGGGGCATCGGGCATGAAAAAAAGGATCCTCGTCGTAGACGATGAGAAGGACATTGTTGATCTGATATGCCACAATCTGGCGAAGGAGGGCTTTGAGGTCCTGGCGGCGTTTGACGGCGGCAATGCCATCGAGATTGCCCGGTCGGCCGTCGTCCCGGATCTCGTGATCCTGGACCTCATGCTTCCGGTGATCGGCGGGCTGGATGTGTGCCGCATCCTCCGCAGGGATCCGGACACGGCGGCTATCCCGATCATCATGCTGACGGCCAAATCGGAGGATCTTGACAAGATCATCGGCCTCGAAATGGGGGCCGACGACTACATCACCAAACCATTCAACGTGCGGGAACTGGCGGCCCGCATCCGCGCCGTTCTGAGGCGAGTTGAGACGCTGCAGCAGGCCGGCTCCGACATCCTGGTAGCGGGGGACATCCACTTGGACCTGCGGTCGTACGAGGTGTCCGTCAGGGGGAGGCCCGTTGGGATGGGACCGAGGGAAATCAAGCTGCTGCGTTTTCTCATGGAGCGGCCCGGGCATGTCTTCAGCCGCGACCAGCTGCTGGATTACCTTTGGGGTGATGAGGTATTTGTGGAGCCGCGGACCGTGGATGTGCACATCAGCCGCCTCAGGGGTGCAATCGAAAAAAACAGTGACGCCCCGGAATATATTCTGACGGTGCGGGGCTTGGGGTACAAGTTCGCGGACAAACGTCCCGAAAGTTCTTAATCCTTCAGGGATATATCGTGGATGGCCCAGGAAGCCGGGCGCTTTTTGCGGCTGTTAGGCGTCCTAGATGTCTGAATCGGAAAAATCATACCTTGATATTGGTTTTTTAAACAATTCATCTTGACATCCGAAAATGAATGTTTATGTTATCGGCGACTTTGGCAGTACCTCATTTTTAAATCAACATGAAATATATTGTAAAGAAAGGAGAGATTCAGGCATGAAAATCAGACCACTGCAGGACAGAATCATCGTCGAGCGTCTGGCGGAAGAGGAAAAGACCAAAGGGGGCATCATTATTCCCGATACGGCCAAGGAAAAGCCAGCTGAAGGCAAGGTTATAGCGGTCGGTAAGGGCAAAGTCACGGATGATGGGAAACTCATAAAACCAGATGTTAAGGCCGGCGATCGGATCCTATTCAGCAAATATGCCGGTTCGGAAGTCAAGGTGGAGGGTAGGGAATACCTCATCATGCGGGAAGACGACATTCTCGGAATCATTGAAAAATAAAGATATTTAAGAAGGAGGATCATTTAGATGGCAGCAAAAATAATTCAATATGATGAAGAAGCAAGAAAATCCATTCTTAAGGGGGTCAATACCCTTGCGGATGCGGTAAAGATAACCCTGGGGCCCAAGGGCAGAAACGTCATTCTGGACAAGACGTTTGGCTCCCCGACCGTGACGAAAGACGGCGTAACTGTGGCAAAGGAAATTGAGCTGGAAGACAAATTTGAAAATATGGGTGCCCAGATGGTCCGGGAAGTGGCCAGCAAGACTAGTGATGTGGCAGGGGACGGCACGACAACGGCCACGATCCTGGCGCAGGCGATCTATCGTGAGGGCGCCAAGACGGTCGCTGCCGGAAGCAATCCCATGGATGTGAAGCGCGGGATAGAAAAAGCGGTCGAAAAGGTTGTGGCAGAGCTGAAAAAGCTCAGCAAACCGACCAAAGACCAGAAAGAGATTACGCAGGTTGGAACGATCTCTGCCAACAACGACGAAACAATCGGTGAGATCATTGCCGAGGCGATGGCTAAGGTTGGCAAGGAGGGTGTCATCACCGTAGAAGAGGCCAAGGGCTTGGAGACTGAGCTGGACATCGTCGAAGGGATGCAGTTCGACCGCGGGTACGTATCTCCCTACTTTGTGACCAATGCCGAAAAAATGGAAGTGAACCTCGAGGATGCCCTGATCCTGATCAATGAAAAGAAAATCAGCAATATGAAAGATCTTCTTCCCATTCTTGAGCAGATCGCCAAGATGGGCAGACCGCTTTTGATTATTGCGGAAGACATCGAGGGGGAGGCGCTGGCCACTCTGGTGGTGAACAAGATTCGCGGCGTCCTACATGTGGCCGCCGTGAAGGCCCCGGGATTCGGTGATCGGCGGAAGGCCATGCTGGAGGACATTGCCATCTTGACCGGTGGCAAGATGATCTCCGAGGATATGGGCTACAAGCTGGAAAACATCAAGGTGGAAGACCTTGGCCGGGCCAAGAAGATTATTATCGACAAAGACAACACGACCGTCATTGATGGTGCAGGAAAGCGTGCTGACCTGGAAGGAAGGGTGAAACAGATCCGCGCTCAGATCGAGGAGACAACCTCCGATTATGACCGGGAGAAGCTCCAGGAAAGGCTGGCGAAGCTGATTGGCGGTGTAGCGGTCATCAAAGTTGGAGCGGCCACCGAAACCGAGATGAAGGAGAAGAAGGCTCGTGTGGAGGATGCGCTCAATGCAACCCGTGCTGCCGTTGAAGAGGGAATCGTTCCCGGTGGCGGTGTTGCTTATATCCGTTCCCTTCCTGCGCTGGATAAACTGCAGCTGAGCGGCGACGAGCAGGTTGGCGTATCGATCGTTAAAAAGGCTCTTGAAGAACCTCTGAAAATGATTGCCACGAATGCCGGTTTTGAAGGCAGCATTGTGGTCGAGAAGGTCAAGGAGAAGAAAGGGGCCTTCGGATTCAATGCGCGCACGGACCAGTATGAAGACATGATCCAGGCCGGAGTAATTGATCCGACCAAGGTTACCCGCTTCGCCCTCCAGAATGCGGCGAGCGTTGCATCCCTGATGCTGACCACTCAGTGCATGATTGCAGAGAAGCCTGAAGAAAAACCGGCCATGCCGGCCATGCCTCCGGGCGGCGGATATCCCGGCATGGGGATGTAAAACCCAGCCATTCTTGATTCGCGTTCAAGGAAAGCCCCTGGTCGGACCGACCAGGGGCTTTTTTGTATGGCCCATGCGGTTCCGATCGCTGATCTAAGACTTGATCGTGCAATGGTTGTGTGATACTTAGGCCGGCATTGTCCAAAGAACGGAGGATGCGAGGATGCAAGGAGCGTTTCATGGATTATAAAAATACGCTGAACCTGCCGAAGACCGATTTCCCCATGAAGGCAAATCTTTCCCAGAGAGAGCCGGAGATGCTCAAGCAGTGGGACGGCATTGACATATACTCCAAGATCCGCGAGGCATCCCGCGATCGCGAAACCTACATTCTGCATGATGGGCCTCCTTATGCCAATGGCAATATTCATCTGGGTACAGCCTTGAACAAGGTCATCAAGGACATGGTCATCAAGGCGAAGAACATGTCCGGATTCGACAGCATATACGTCCCCGGCTGGGACTGCCACGGCCTCCCCATCGAGCACCAGGTGGACAAGGAGCTCGGGGAAAGCAAACACACCTTGTCGCAGGCTGACAAGCGGCGTGCCTGCAGGGTTTACGCCGAGCGGTTTGTTACCATCCAGAGAGAAGAGTTCAAACGCCTAGGTGTGTTCGGGGATTGGGACCGTCCGTATCTCACGATGACGTATGATTATGAGGCGCAAACGGTGTATGAGTTCGGGAAACTCTACCTCAGGGGGAGCATCTATAAAGGAAAGAAGCCTGTCTACTGGTGCGCCACTTGCAAAACGGCACTGGCTGAAGCGGAGGTCGAATATACCGACCACCTCACGCCTTCCATCTATGTCAAGTTTTCCGTCGTTTCCGATATCGCATCGGCACGACCGGCGCTGGCCGGCCAGAAAGTGTCGGTGGTTATCTGGACGACGACCCCCTGGACCATCCCCGCCAACCTCGCGATTGCTTTTCATGAAACCTTTTCTTACGTGGCCGTCAAGGTGGAAGGCGAGGTTTTGATCCTGGCAAAGGAGCTCTTGGATTACTGCCTGGACGCCTTTGGAATGCGGGGCAAGCCCCATGAGATCCTGGACGAGTTTCCCGGTAAGGCCATGGAGGGCTTGCTGGTCCGCCACCCTCTTTATGAGAGGGACAGCGTGCTCATCCTGGCGCCGTTTGTTACCCTCGACGCCGGCAGCGGCTGCGTGCACATTGCGCCGGGCCATGGCCAAGAGGACTACGACATAGGCATGAAGTACGGGCTGGACAATTATGCCCCGGTGGATGAAGACGGCCGGTTTACGAACGACGTGAGATATTTTGCCGGCCAGTTCGTCTTCGATGCGAATGACGCGGTCACGGCAAAGCTCAGGGGGGTGGGGGCCCTTCTGGGAAGGGCTGACATGGAGCACTCCTATCCCCATTGCTGGCGCTGCAAGCAGCCCATCATCTTTCGATCGACCGAGCAGTGGTTCATTTCCATGGAATTGAATGACCTCCGCAAGAAAGCGCTCGCGGCTATCGATACGGTGCAGTGGATTCCGGCCTGGGGCAGGGACCGCATTTATGGGATGATCGAAAACCGGCCTGACTGGTGCATTTCCCGGCAACGGGTCTGGGGCGTTCCCATTACCATGTTCTATTGCAGTTCCTGCAACAGGGAATTGCTGACGAAGGAAATGCTCGATTACATCGTGGCCCTGGTTCGGGAGCACGGCGCGGACGTCTGGTTTGAACGAGCTGCCGTGGACCTGCTGCCCCCGTCAACCCGATGTCCATCCTGCCAGGGTGGCACGTTCAGGAAGGAGACAAACATCCTGGATGTGTGGTTCGATTCGGGGGTAAGCCATGCGGCGGTGCTTGAGCAGTGGCCCCATCTGCGCTCGCCGGCGGATATGTATCTCGAGGGAAGTGACCAGCACAGGGGGTGGTTCCACTCGTCACTGCTGGAGTCTGTGGGAACGAGGAATCGGGCACCCTATCGAAGTGTCCTGACCCACGGGTTTGTTGTGGATGGCGAAGGGAAGAAAATGTCCAAATCCGTGGGCAACGTCATCGATCCTCAGGAGATCATAGATCGCTACGGGGCCGAGATCCTGCGCCTGTGGGTGGCTGCTGAAGACTACACGGAAGACATTCGCATCTCGGAGGAAATTCTTACTCGTCTCGTCGAGGCCTATCGGCGGATTCGTAATACCGGCCGCTTTATCCTCGGGAACCTGTATGATTTTGACCCGGATCGGGACGCGACCGCGTACAGGGACATGGAAGAGATCGATCGGTGGGCCCTGCACCGGCTTCAGGAGATCATCCGCCGCGTAAGGGAGGCATACGAGAAATATCAATTCCATGTCGTTTATTATACCCTTTATAATTTCTGCACGGTGGATCTGTCGGCGCTCTACCTTGACATCCTGAAGGATCGCCTTTACACATCCAAGGCTGCATCCCGGGCACGCCGGTCAGCGCAGACAGCGATGTGGATGATCCTCGACGCCATGACCCGCCTGCTGGCCCCGATCCTGACATTTACATCGGAGGAGATGTGGACATCCATGAGAGCCGCCTCCAGCAAGCCCGTCAGTGTCCACCTGGCCCGCTTTCCGGAAGTGCAACCGGATTATCTGGATGAAACGTTGGCCCAGCAGTGGAAAACGCTTCTTGCTGTCCGGGGGGAGATCTCGAAGGCGCTTGAAATGGCCAGAAAAAACAGAGTCGTGGGCCACTCTCTAGATGCCAGCATAGGGCTGTCCGTACCGGAGAAGCTCGAGGCGCTCGTTGATGCGCATCGAGAAGATCTTAAGGTCCTGTCCATTGTTTCCCAGTTTGCACTGGTGCCGCGAAAGGATATGAGGGATCCGCATGAGAGTTCGGAGATCGAGGGCCTCGCCATATCCGTAACACGGGCCGCGGGCAACAAATGCCAGCGCTGCTGGGTTTATGACGAGACCGTGGGGCAGGATCCCGAACACGCCGAGATATGCTCTCGCTGCACGGGGAATATGGCATAACGTATGAAGGGCAAGTACGTTCTCTTCACCGCCATCGCCATTCTGGTCATACTTGTCGATCAGGTGTCCAAACTGTATGTCATGAGGCACCTGGCACTTCACGAATCCATTGAGGTGATACCCGGTTTTTTTAACATCACCTACATCCGCAATCCCGGGGCGGCCTTTGGATTTCTGTCTGAAGCGCCTCCGTATTTTCGCTATATCTTCTTTGTTGCAGTGACCGTGGCTGCGATAGTTTTGATCCTCTACTACCTCAGGAAGAGTGCAACGGCTGAGAATACGATCATCGTTTCCCTTGCACTTATTTTCAGCGGGGCTGTGGGTAATCTGATCGATCGCGTGAGATTCGGTGAGGTCAGTGATTTTCTGGATGTCTATATCGGGTCGGCCCATTGGCCAGCCTTCAATGCAGCGGACTCGGCCATAACGCTGGGGGCGGCCTTTCTTCTGGTAGAACTTTTCAAGCGGGGACGGGAGCGCCGTGACGCCCGGACCTACCCCCAGTGAACCCAGAGCAATGGCATGAGCCCGCTATGGAAGCTAAGGATGATATTGTCCAGGATCTTGAAACCGGCGGAACCATTCCGAGGGCGATCCTTTTACGGATCACAGCCATCATGGCCGCTGCGATGGTTACCGTCTCGATGGCGACGTCTCCCCTTCCTTTTTTGGTGGCGGTGCCGGCGCATCCCCTGCCGAGGGCCGTCACCACCTTGTGGGGGACCTTTTCGAGACGGTTTTAGCATTCGGTACGGTCGGCCTGTCCATGGGGATTCCATCGGGTCTGGGTGCAATTCGGAAACTGGCGATCATTTTCATTGTATTTGCAGGGCACGTCGGGCCCATTGCCCTGGCGTTTTCCTGGCGTTCCGCAAGGCGAAAAGTCACCTTTGCCGGGGAATCGGTAATGGTCGGCTGAGGAGGCTACATGAAAAAAAGGGTCATTGTCATCGGGTTGGGCATCTTTGGCTTTAATATTGTGAAAGACCTGTATGAGAATGGTTTCGAGGTGGTAGCCATTGACAAAAATAAGGAAGCAGTCCAGCGGATAAAGGATTATGCAACCAAGGCCATTGTCGCTGATGGCATGGACAGAGAAATCATGGATATTATCGGGGTAACCGAAGAGGATCTAGTGATCATTTCCTTCGGGGAGGACCTCGCTGCGGCAACATTGATCACGCTTCACCTCAAGCAGCTTAAAGTGAAAAATATCATGGTCAAGGTCCCCAACGAGGAACACAAGCTGATCCTGGAAAAGGTTGGGGCAACAGAAGTGATCATCCCCGAAAAGGAAATTGCGAACAAGGTGGTCAAGAGCCTGATCTCACCCAACGTGCTGGACTATATTCCCCTGTCGGACGATTACATGATTTTCGAAATGGCGCCCCCGAACAGCTTCCTTGGTAAAACGATCGCTGAACTGCAGCTCCGCAGCCGCTACCACGTCGAACTGATTGCCATTCGAGACATTGTCTCAGACCGCGTGCACATGGTGCCCACGGCGGACTTTGTCATCAAGGATGGGGAGGTAATGGTCGTGGTAGGCAAGGAGAAAGACATACAAGACATCAAGTAGGGGTGGCTTGTAAGAAAAAGATCTCATGCAGCGTCGGACCCCGCCCGGCATGCCTCACCTAGCTCAGCATGATGGTCGCATCGACGGCCACCGCGCCGCCACGGGCAAGAATCAGAGGGTTGATATCAATCTCGTGAATTCTGGGATGCATCAGCCCTACATTGCCTAGAGCGACGAGAATGCGTGCAAGCTCTTCGCGGTCGGCCGGCGGTAATCCCCGGAAACCTTCGAGCAGCCGTTTCCCCTGGAGCCGCTCCATCATTTGCAGGGCATCGTCAAGACTCAGCGGTGCCACCGCAAAGACGGCATCCCGAAACAGTTCTGCCATGATTCCGCCAAACCCAAGCATCACGCAGGGCCCAAATTGGGGATCCCTCAACAGGCCCGCAATCATCTCCAGACCGCCCGGGATATTTTTTTGAATCAGAACCTTCCCCCGCTCATTCATCTTCTGCATCAGCACCGTGAATGTGCTTTCGGCCTGGCGCAGATCCTGTATGCCCAATGCCACAAGCCCTCCTTCGGTTTTATGGATCACACCCGGTTGGAGGCCCTTCATGACAAGCGGATACCCCATGCGGCGGGCGACTGCGTCAATGGCCTGGGCATCCTCGACAATGTCTTCCTCAACAACAGGAATGTTGTGGGCCTTCAGGATCTTTTTTGAGACAAACTCATCAAGGGGGCCCTGATGCACCTGAAGCAGCAATGATAGGTCTTTTGTGAGCGCGGCCACGTTGGTGGCCATGTGGGGGTTTCGTTCCATGGCCTTGCTTCGGCGGGGTTGCCGAATGACGGAGGCCATGCATTCAACCGTCCGGTAGAGCTCCTGGAACACAGGGATGCCGTAAGTCCTGGCATCCTGCATATACTGGGATGTCATATCGCTCCGGCCGATGAGCCATACGAATACGGGCTTGCCGGATGCGGCCATCTGGCGTGCGGCATCCGCCAGATCGATTCGGATGCGGACGTTGCCCGCAAATGCATGGATGATGACGGCATCCACGTTCGGATCCGACAGGACGGCCTTCAGTGCTGACTTGATCACATCGGTGTCGGTGCCGACAAAACGTTCCAGGGCTGGCCAGAGGTCCACCGGGTTGCTGACGGGCATCCAGGAAGGGAAAAGCGCCTGCAGGGATTCCCGGCTTGCCGGAGAAAGCTCGGTCACGGTGAGGCCCAGTTCATCAAGGAAATCGGCTGTTAGAATTCCCGCGCCACCGCTGAAGGTGAGGATGGCCGTTTTGCCCTCGCAGCCGTTGCAGGCCTTCGGGACGTATGAAAAAGAGCGGCACAGGTCCATCATTTGTTTAAAATCGTGCGCCTCAATCACACCGGCCTGCATCAATGCGCCTGCTATGATCCTACGGTTTCCCGCCAGGCTTGCCGTATGGCTCATGGCTGCTTCCGCCCCTTTGAGGCTCTTCCCGCCCTTGAGGACGACAATGGGTTTCGGACATCTCCGGCACAGGTCAAGGAAGCGACGCCCATCAGGAATAGCCTCGAGATACATGCCGATGACCGCCGTATGGGGATCGTTCGTGAGATATTCCAGTACATCGCACTCATTGACATCAACCTTATTTCCCACGGAACAGGCCTTGCTGATGCCCATGATGCCGTGGGTCATGATATCCACGAGGAAACCCGCTGAAAGCATGCCACTCTGGACGATCAGTGACACGTTGCCTGGGATGAATACGCCCAGTTCGAGGGCCCTGGGATCCATGAAGGAGAAGATGCGGCGGTTCACCGCATCGACAAGTCCCATACAATTGGGACCCCAGATCCGGATTCCCGTTCTGCGGGCGACCTCAGCGAGCTTGTCCTGTAGGATTCGGCCCTCCGGACCTGTTTCGGCGAATCCGGCTGACTCGATGATCACCCCGGGAATTCCCCGTGCAACACACGCTTCGACCACGTCCAAAACCTGTGCGGCGGGAACAAAAACGATGGCCAGGTCCACCTCTTCCGCAATGTCACGGACATCCCCGTAGCAGGGCAGGCCCTCCATTTCCTGATAATTCGGGTTCACGGGATAGATCTTTCCCAAATAGCCGCCCATGACGTTTCTCAGGATGGCATTGCCGCCCTTGAATGGATTGGGGGTGGCGCCGATAATGGCCACGCCTTTGGGATCGAAGAAAAACTCCATTTTCCGCACCTCGGTCAACTCATCATTTACCGTTACGGTATTATTATCATCTATTCCAACACCCAACGGTCCCTTTCTGTCCGGCCTCATGAACGGTGGCAAGCATTCATCGCGGAATCTGCTTCGGGACCCTTGCCCTGCGAAAAATGCTGCATCCTGAAAGTGCCGTCATGGCAACGGTTCAGGTGATTGGCAGCCACGTACCCTTCCGCATCCGCCAAGCGGTCAGGGCATATTTCCTTGCCGCCGGGCAAAGCGCGGGCACGTTACCACATTCGCCGACATGCTTCAAGGAGGGAAGGAAAGGTCAGGTGGCGCGCAGTGCATCGACGATCTTCATGCGGGAGGCGCGCAGTGCGGGAAGGAAACCACCGACGAATCCCATGATCATGCTGAACAGCATGCCCTCGATGATGATGGGCGGCGATAGGGTAAAGCGGAAGGCGAGTTCGGAGAAGGTTTGAAAATTCAAGGTTGAAATGGTTATAAATTGCATCAATGACGCGCACCCCAGGCCGATGACGCCGCCGGAGAGCCCCAGCAGGAGGGATTCCATGAGAAATGCGGCAAGGATACTTCTCCTGCCGAACCCAAGGGCGCGCAGCGTGCCGATTTCCGCAACGCGATGCGCGACGGAGGCATACATGGTGATCATGGCACCGATGACGGCACCGATGGAGAATATCAAGGTAAGCGTGAATCCCAGGATTCTGAGAAATTTTGCCATTATTTCCGACTGATCGGCATAGTAAGTCGTTTCCCTTTTGGCATCAAGTTTCAGCCGCGGATCGGTTGCAATACGATCCCGCACCTGCGCAAAAAGGGAAGGGTCACGTAGCTTGAAAGTGATGGAGGAGTATACCGGTCTGCGGAATGCCTGCATAAATTGGGTGGCGTCACCCCAGATTTCCGAGCTATAGCCCGTGGAGCCGGCATCGAATATCCCCACGATTCTCCATGACCGCTTTGCGCTGCGTATCGTGCCATTCAGGTCCATTCCGGAAAATTGCTTTTGGATGCTGCGCCCCACCATGACCTCGAGCGACCCCATGCTCGGCAGCCTTCCGGATACCAGATGGACCTGCGGTCGCAGCTCCAGCGAGTGCCGATCAATCCCGCGAATGGTGACATTGGATGGTGCGCCGGTGCTCCGCTTTTTCAGTGTAATCAGTACGACCATCTCCCTTACCGTCAGTTTGTCCCCATCCGCGGATGCCGCAATTTCCGGGGATGTTTCAATGACCGCCGCCTTCTCCCGCTCAATGCCGCTCATGACTTCAGCAGTGGATCCCTTGCGAATCACGATCACATTTTTGTAGGAACCGGTTTCCACGAGGGTCTTCTCCAACCCCTCCGCCAGCATCAGGATCGTCGCGAAGACGAATACGACCAGCGACATTCCGGCCACGGTCAGGATGGTCGTCAATCTGCGCGTCAGAAGATTACGGATGTTGTAGGATAGAGGGATGGCCATCAGCCGAGTCTCTTCAGACCATCTGCAACCCTGATCTTGATGGCGTGCCTCGTGGGGATGACAGAAGCGGCGACAGCCACCACTAGGGTTGCCAGAAAATCCAGGATAAGCGTTTCCGTGGAGACATTGAAAACCGGAAAGTATACGGCCAGCTTCGCACTGAAGACCCCGGCGATGGGGAAGGTCAGGACCATGCCGATCAGGCCACCGACCAAGGTGATGATTAATGCCTCGCCGGTAATCAGTGCAGCGATGTGAGCCCCACCAAATCCCAGTGTCTTCAGGATGGAATAGTCCCCAGTTCTTTCGCGCGTCGTCATCGCCATGGTATTCGCCACAACGGCCATGATGATGACGATGATGACGAGCGATACAACTTGAATGAGCCTGACAATGACCTCTGTCATGGCGATGAAGCCGAGCTGGAATGCCTTTTCCGTTTCCGTGATGGTTTCCGCAAGGGAGTTCTTGAAGATTTGATCGACCGCTACTGCCACCTTTGCGGCATTTTCCGGCCGGTCGATGCCGATGATGTAAAATCCGACTTGGTCGGCCCGGCGCGGCACGATGCGCTTCACGGTTTCGTTGAGGTAGTCCCAGTGAAACATGAACTGGGTTTCGTCAATGGTCTTATCCCGCCCGCGGTAAATGCCCCGAAGCGTGAATTCCCAGTTTCCGGGATAGACAACACCTTTGAGCGGGATGATGTCGCCAATCTTCCAGCCATATTTGGCCGCCAACTTTCTGCCCGCCATGGCGCTCTGGCGGTCCTTGAGAAATGCCGCTTTTTCTTCCGGGGACAGGATGAATTCGGGGTACAGTCTCAAATAACTTTCGGGTTCCACACACCAGTTGGCAAAAAAATTCTTTTCATCGATGTAAATACCCCCGAACCACGATCCGTAAGAAACAGTCGTTACGTTGTCCAGCTGCCTGATTTTGTCCTTGTAGAAGATGGGCAGGGAAAAGACGAGGGAAACGGCATTCCTCGTGATAAGTCGCGTGGCCGAGGATGCCGCGGCCCCAGCATACCAGGCGCTGATAACCGTCCGTAGGAGGCCAAAGGCAAGAATGGCGATAGCCACGCCGAGAACCGTCAATCCAGTGCGCAGCTTGTTCCTGAAGGCGCTTCTCAGGATGATTTTAAACAGCATGGTCGTTGAGGTATCCCTTGTCCAGATGCCTGAGAACCGTCGCCCTCTCCGCCGCCCTGGGATCGTGTGTAACCATGATGATGGTTTTGTTCATTTCTTCGTTGAGGCGTACCATGGCGTCAAGTATTTCGCCGGCCGAGACGCGGTCGAGGTCTCCCGTTGGCTCGTCAGCGACGAGAATCGTTGGGTCCGTCACAATGGCGCGCGCGATGGCCACGCGCTGCTGCTCACCTCCGGACAGTTCCGAGGGGTAATGGTCCAGTCGGTGTGACAGGCCGACCAGGTTCAGCGCCCGGTGGGCATGCGCCATCTGATCGCGCCGGGAGAGTAACGTCAGGCGCAAAGGCAGCTCGACGTTTTCCAGGGCTGTAAGCACCGGGATCAGGTTGTAAAACTGGAAGATGAAGCCGACATGGCGCCCGCGCCAACGGGCAAGCGCCGTTTCGGTAAGGCGGGTGATTTCATTGCCTCCCACATTGATGATCCCTTGGTCCGGACGGTCAATCCCCGCAATGAGGTTCAGTAGGGTCGTTTTTCCGGAGCCGGATGGACCCATGAGACAGAGGAATTCGCCTTCCCGGATGCCGAAAGTAATGTCATGCAAGACGGGAACATCCTGTTGTCCGCGACGGTAAGTCTTGTAGACATGCTCGATGGAGGCGATAGGAGCGTTATCAGCCGTCATGTTCCTTCAGACGTTTTGATGCGCCTGCCGTTTCTCAGAGAAGCGGACGGTTTTTGAACGATCCTGTCCCCTTCCGTTAAGCCGGAGACCAGCTCCATAAGGTCCCCCCATGTTTTCCCGGTCACAATGTTCCTTTTGACTGCGTGGTCCTTTTGAATAAGGAAGACATACCTGCCGTCGGAGGTGTTCAGGACAGAAGAAACGGGAAGGGCCAGCCGTGGGATCTGATCCTCCTCGCTCAGAGGTCGGGTCAGAAATGCGACCTTGGCGCTCATATCGGGAAGGAGGCGTGGATCCTTGTTGAGGAAACGAACGCGAACCAGGATGGATGCCTTACTGCGGTCTACGGTCGGAATGATCGCATGCACCTTTCCATTGAGGTGTTCATTCGGGAAGGCATCAAGGGTGATGATGCAGGATTGGCCGACATGAACGAGGCTGATGTTCGTTTCAGAGACATCGGCCTCGACCTCCAGTGTCCCCAGGTCCGCAACCGTCGCAACGGATGCCTTCGCGTTGGCAGCGGCGCCGAGCGGTGTGACAATGTCTCCGATGTCGGCATTTTTTGTTAGGATCACCGCATCGAATGGGGCGCGGATCAGCGAATAACCGACAAGAACATCTGCCGCATGAAAGGCCGCCTTGCTGAAGCTCACCGCCGACTTTGCCGCGTTCAGCCCCGCCTGCGCCCTGCGCCATCGCGCTTCCGCTGCGTCATACTGGGACTTCGAGACGGCCGCATCCATGGCGAGCTGCCGGTAGCGTTCGTAAGTGAGCGTGGCATCGTCGAGCTCGACCTGGGCCTGCTGAAGGTTGGCGAGGGCCGTTTGGATATTCTCCTGGGCCTGGTCGCGAGCCGCCAGCGCATCCTCGTTTTCCAGGCGGGCAATGACCGTGCCTTTTTGGACGCGGCTTCCCTCTTCGACCATCAATGCAGCGAGGCGCCCCGTAATTTTAGAGGCCACGGCAGCTTTGCGCTGTGCCGTCACATAGCCGCTGGCGTTCAGCGAGGATGATGCCTGAAAGGGGTAGAACTGGGAGACCATTGCCGTCTCAACCGTCAGGGCAGGCTCCAGATAGCCGGCGCTGTAAAGGACTGCGGCAAGGATGGCCACCAGAAAGGCAACGGTGACCAGCATGAGGGATTTCTTCAGACGTCTTGGCGATGCATCCTTCAGGGACGCTTCAATTCTGAGTCGTGAAAGGTCGTCTTGAGTCATGATTGGTCCGATGAGGATGTCGTGTGGGTGTTGCTGACAATTGGTCAAAGATTTCAAAAGGCCGCAAAATTTGAATGACGCGTCAGGATTCTTTCCTCAGTGTTTGTTCACGGATGCGGTCCAATTCCTCACGATACTGTTCCGCCTGTGCCTTAACCATTTCAATTTCCTCGCGTGCCCGCTCGATCTGCTCATTCTGCCGCTGTCGCTCTTCCCTGAGTTTTTCCTGGATGTCGTCATAACCGACATATAGGGCAATGATGCCGCCGAAGAGCATGATCAGCGGAAGACTGCCCTTGGCCAGGGCGATAAACGCCGGCCACCAGAAAATTAAGCCGAAAAGTCCCAGTATCGCTGAGATCGCACCGCCGATAATCAGAGACATATTCTCCCCCCAGCATCAACGTAATGAATTTGACCATTCCCGGCCAAAATAGGGTCAGGTCTTCGGAATGTCAAGAGAAATTGTTCACGCACCTGTGGGGGGATCAAGCGGTTCCCTGACGGGAATAGGAAAAAAAACTTGATAAAAGTCAATGGTTCCATTAGCATCCCTCCTTCAACCATTAAAGACAGAAGAGCTTGCTGGACGGAGGTGGATGTGATCCATCCTGATTTTGAAAAGGGAGGAGGACTTGTCCCGGTGATCGTGCAGGATGCCGAGTCGGGAGAGGTTCTGATGTTGGCCTATATGAACCAGGAAGCCTGGACGGTGACCCAGGAAACCGGCAGGGCGACTTACTGGAGCCGTTCTCGAAGTAGCCTCTGGGTCAAGGGCGAGACGTCCGGCAACTTTCAGCATGTTGTGGGAATATTTATCGATTGTGATAATGACACATTGCTGCTAAAGGTGCGTCAGGTCGGCGGTGCGGCGTGCCATACGGGGTACCGGACCTGTTTTTATCGCCGCCTGACACCGGACGGTGCGAAGATTGTTTCGGAGCGGATATATCAAGCGGAGGAAGAGGGAAAATGAATCAGCGGCTGAAGCTCGGCATTCCCAAGGGCAGCCTCGAAACCAGTACGGTCGATCTGTTCAGGCGGGCGGGCTGGCGCATTTCCTATGATAGCAGAAGCTATTTCCCGGACATCAACGATGAGGAGATTTCCTGTACGCTTGTTCGTGCCCAGGAAATGTCCCGCTATGTGGAAGAAGGGGTCATTGATCTTGGATTGACCGGGCGGGATTGGATCATTGAGAACGAATCCGATGTGGTTGTCCTGCAGGACCTGGTTTATTCAAAAACATCCGTGCGTCCGGCCCGCTGGGTTCTTGTGGTTCGCGAGGATTCGCCGATAACCCGCCTGGAGGATCTTAATGGAAAAAGGATTTCCACGGAACTGGTGAATTTCACCAAGCGCTATTTCAGAGAGCGCAATATCGATGTCCACGTTGAATTTTCGTGGGGTGCCACGGAGGCCAAGGTTGTGGAGGGGCTTGTGGATGCTATTGTAGAGGTGACGGAGACGGGATCCACGATCCGTGCCAACAAATTACGGATTGTCCATGAAATGATGACGACCAATACCCAACTGATCGCGAACCGGATTGCCTGGGATGATCCCTGGAAGCGCCAGAAAATGGAGCAGATTCGATCGCTGCTGAAGGGTTCCCTGCTGGCCATGGGGAAGGTCGGCCTCAAACTGAACGTGTCCAAGGAGAACCTGGGGAGGATCGTGCTGCTGCTGCCCTCCTTGAAGGCCCCGACGATTTCAGGCCTCTTTCAGAGTGAGTGGTTTGCCGTAGAAGCCATCGTCGATGCCGGCATTGTCAGGGATTTAATACCGGTCCTTCAGGAAGCAGGGGCTGAAGGCATTATCGAGTACCCCCTGAACAAAGTAATTTAAGGAAATGTTCCATGCGCAAAACCGCCTTCAAGCGAAAAACGTCAGAGACAGACATTTTCGTGAGAATTGGTCTGGATGGGAAAGGGGAGGGGCAAATCAAAACGACGATCCCTTTTCTGGACCATATGCTCAACCTTTTTTCTCGGCACAGCCTTGTGGATCTGACGATCCAGGCTAAGGGAGATACGGAGATTGACGATCATCATCTTGTCGAGGATCTTGGCATATGCATTGGCAAGGCGTTACAGCAAGCCCTGGGGAAAAAGGAGGGGATCGGCAGGTATGGCGATGCCCTGGTGCCCATGGATGAGAGTATGTGCAGTGCTGCCGTGGATCTGTCCGGCAGGCCCTTCCTTGTTTATCAGGCAAATTTCCGCGGCAAGCGGTCCGGAGACTTTGATTTTGAGCTTCTGAGGGAGTTCTTCAAGGCCCTTTCGGATCACAGCGGGATGACATTGCATCTGAATATGTTGTATGGTAAAAACAAACACCATATGGCAGAGGCGATGTTCAAGGCCTTTGCCCGAGCTCTCCGGAAAGCTGTTGCGGTGGACGAACGCATCCGTGGTGTACTTTCTACTAAAGGCAGACTTTAGGCGTTGCCGAATCCATATCGATATCGCAGCCAGTTCCTGATCAATGCATGTTTCCCCCAGGAGTGATTCAAACGGTATAGAGCATGAGATGTTGCATTGGAAAAAAGGGTAGGGTGTTTTGCTTAATCTTAGCTGCGGGCTTGATGCTGCCGCTCAGCTGGGAGTGCCTTGCCGCGCCGGAGGCCCTGACGGTGGCACAGCCGGGTTCCGCCACCGAGCTCAAGCGCATTGCGATAGCACCGCTGGTCAAGGTGACGTCTGAGGACGCGGGGGGAAATGTTTACCGCTGCCCAATATGTGGAGCAGTCTTCGAGGTAGGGTCGGTTGCGGACGGTGCCGTCGCTACGGTAGAGAATCTGCTGGTTGCGCATTTGAGGGAAAGCAAGCATTTTGAGGTGATCACACCGGATCGGGTGGGTGCCGTTTACAAAAGTCTTGCCTCAGGTTCATTTAAGGTTTCATCAAAGACCCTGCTGATGAAGACGGGCGCCGAGGTGGGAGCCGATGGCATTGTTGTAGGCACGCTTTATCGATTCCGCGAGCGACGGGGTTATGCATATAGTGTTGAGAAGCCTGCATCCGTCTCTTTTGAACTGCATCTTATTCGGGTCAGCGATGGCGCAATTCTGTGGAAAGGTGTTTTTGATAAAACCCAAAAATCCCTTCTGGAGGATGTTTTACAGGCGAAATATTTTTACAAGGAAAAAGGTAGATGGGTTACTGCGGAAGAACTGGCCAGAAGCGGCATGGATGAGGTGTTAAAGACATTTCCCGGCCTGCAATAGCTGCAGGCATTGCTCCCGATGGCTATAATGAGGCTTGACCCGTGATAGTGATACCTGCCATTGATCTGAAGGACGGCCTGTGCGTGCGGCTCGCCCAGGGTGACTTTCAACAGGTGACCGTTTATTCGCGAGATCCGGTGAAAGTGGCTAGAAAATGGCATGAGAAAGGGGCTCGGCGGCTCCACGTGGTTGATCTGGATGGTTCTCTGGCCGGCTCTCCGCGCAATAGGCAGGTCATTGAAGAAATGGCCCGCCAGGTTGCCATTCCAATGGAGTTGGGGGGCGGCATACGTGACATGGCAACCGTGGATCATTATCTTGAAGCAGGCCTCGGCTGGGTCGTCCTGGGAACCGCGGCGATCCGCGATGAAGCGTTTGTCAAACTTGCATGCCGGACCCACCCCGGCCGGATCATTCTTGGGATTGATGCACGAGACGCCTCGGTGGCTGTAAATGGATGGACACAGGAAACATCCCTGACAGCTGTGGATGTAGCCCGCCGCTATGAAGACTATGGTCCGGCGGCCGTGATTTACACGGATATCAATCGTGACGGGATGCAGACCGGTGTGAATATTGAGGCAACAAAAGAACTGGCCACCGCCATCCATATACCGGTCATTGCGTCGGGTGGCGTGTCCAGCATGGAAGATATCGAGCAAGTCAAAAGGATAGAGGAATACGGCGTGATTGGGGTGATCGTTGGCCGTGCCTTTTACACCGGCGCCCTTTCTTTCGAGGAGACCATGGCATTCACAAGTGAGGATAGCAGGGGTTGACTATGGAAGATTGTGTATTTTGCAAAATTATTAAGGGGACCATTCCCAGTGACAAGGTTTATGAGGACGACAAGACGCTGGCCTTTGATGATATCCATCCCGTGGCACCGGTTCATGTCATCCTCGTGCCCAAGGTTCACATTCCCACCCTGATGGATGTTAAGGGTGATTACCACGAGTATCTGAATGCGATCATGGAGGCCGCCCCAATCGTTGCTGGAATCAAAGGGGTTGACCAGAAGGGTTTCCGGGTCGTCATTAATTGCCGCAAGGAAGGCGGCCAGCTGGTCTTTCATCTTCACATGCACCTTCTGGGCGGCCGGCAGCTCGATGATGAGATGGGATGAAATCGCATCGCTGACCGTGAAAGCAAAAATTTATTACATGCGGAAAAGAATTTACAGGACAAATCGCCATTATGAGGTGACGGAATGACATTCAGAGAATCGTTGGACCGCCAGATGGTAGAAGCCGCGAAGGGGCAGGCAAAGATCGCGCTGTCGACCTTGCGCCTAATAAAGACGGCCCTGCATAATCGTGAGATCGATCTCAAGCGGGAAGCAACGGAGGAGGAATTTCTCCAAATCCTGTCCTCCATGGTGAAACAGCGCAAGGAATCCATTGAACAATTCGCCAAGGGCGGACGGACGGACCTTGTGGAAAAAGAAGAGGCGGAACTCAAGATCGTCCAGTCTTTTATGCCGGCGCAACTGACTGAGGAGGAAATCAGCTCCCTTATTCTCAGTGCCATTGCCGAAGCGGGGGCGGTGAGCGTCAAGGATATGGGGAGGGTTATGAAAATCCTCATGCCGAAAATAACGGGTCGAGCGGATGGGAAAGCCGTCGGTGAGCGCGTCAAGGCAAGCCTTTCTGCCTGATAGTGCAAGGGCGCAGCAGCCGGGACGCAAGGGAGAGTAAAATTTGCGGGGGCACATTCCCGAAGACACGATTGAAGAGATTAAACGCAGGGTGGACATCGTGGGTGTTGTATCCGAGTATGTTACCCTGAAGCGTGCCGGGCGCAATTTGGTTGGTCTTTGCCCTTTCCACAAAGAAAAGACACCCTCCTTTACGATTAATCCAGAGAAGCAGATCTACTATTGTTTCGGATGCAGTCAGGGGGGCGGCGCCATTGACTTCCTGATGAAGGCGGCACAGATGACCTATCCGGAGGCCCTGCGTCATCTGGCTCGGAAATCGGGTGTCGTCATACCGGAAACGTCTTCGTCAGCGCCGAAAGAGGGCGTGAGTGTCCGTGAAAAGATTATCCGGGCAAATCAGGCGGTGGCCTCTATTTTTTCCAAAGCCCTCTTTTCACAATCGGGCGGGACAGCCCGCCAATACATTAAAAGCCGTGGCATCGGGGAAGGGTGTGTCAGGGCCTTTCAGCTTGGATTTGCCCCGGATGGATGGAGCTACCTGAGGGACCGGCTAAAGCGCGAAGGGATTGAACAGGAAATAGCGGCGCAGGCAGGTTTGCTGATCCAAAAGGAGGAAGGCGGATTTTATGACCGTTTCCGCAGTCGCCTGATCTTCCCCATATTCGATGTGTCGGGCCGGGTCATTGCCTTTGGAGGCAGGATCATCGGGGAGGGCGAGCCAAAATATCTCAATTCGCCCGAATCGCCGGTTTATGTGAAGGGACATCATCTGTATGGCCTGAACTTTACCAAGGAGGTAATACGGGAAAAGGGTCATGCGATTATAGTGGAAGGCTATTTTGACCTGATTGTCCTATGGAATTCGGGCGTAAAAAATGTTGTGGCCACGCTGGGTACAGCGCTGACAGCTGGTCAGGTCAATCTTCTGAAACGGTATACGGGACAGGTCATGGCCGTATTCGATCCGGATGAGGCAGGCCAGAGGGCACTGATCAGAAGCCTTCCCATGTATCTAGCGGGGAACCTTGAGGCGCGGGCAGTTGTGCTTCCCGGAGGGTTGGATCCGGCCGATTTTGTTGGCCGTCATGGAGCTGGGCATTTTGAAAGAGTGCTCCAGCAGGCGCCCGCCATCGAAGATTATTACATCAGCCATTGCCTGAGCGGGGGGAAAAGCCTGAAGGCCAAACAGGATGATGGAGTGGCTGCAATCGGGCTGAGCATGCAAATGGAGAACCCCATTGTTCGAAACCTGTTTTTGAAAAAGGTCGGGGCATTTCTCGGGGTGGATCTGGAAATACTGAAGGCAGAATACCAAAAAAAGGGTTCCCCCCCCTCTGCCCGCACCGATCCCGCCGCGTCAAGCGCTGAACCGGTTTCCGTCAACAAGGTGGAGATGGCATTGATCCGATTGATGATCGGCAGTCCTGACAGGATTCCTTTGATCATCCAATCGAAGGTCCTGGAATGTTTTGAGACGTCTGAGCTAATGCATTTGGGGCTTGAATTGCATGCCATGTATGGGAAAACAGGCAAAATCGATGCCGGGTCCGTCATGGCCAGGCTTCAGCCGATCCCCGCATTGGGACAGCTTGCAGGATCGCTTGTGGCTGAAGAGCAGTATGAAGACGGATTGACGTTCCGGTTGGTCGACGATATGATCAACCAGATCCGCAAGCAGTGGGCTCACAGACGCCGAAAAGACCTGAGGGACCAATTGGTCGAGGCTGAAAGAGAAGGAAACCTAGAGTTGTGTGAGCGTTTGCTCCGGGAAATCGAAAAGCTTGGTCGGGAGCAGAAGGCGGCCCGATAGTTGCAGTGCCGCGACATACATTCTATTAACGTTTAGAGAGGTAATTCATGGCTGATACAAGCAATAAGCGGCATCGGGGCGAGGTGAAGAGCACGGCAAAGGATGTTCAGTCAGATGAGTTCAAGAAATTGCTTTCACTCGGTGAGGAAAAGGGCTTTCTAACTTACGATGACGTGAACGACCTTTTGCCCTCCGATGTCATCTCGTCTGACCAGATTGACGATATCATCATGCTCTTCGGAGAGAAAAATATCGATATCATCGATACAGACAAGGGCGAAAAACTCGTCGTGAAGAAAGCTCCCGACGAGATAGCAGAAACCAAGGATGAGGAACTGCTGGGCTTGATGCCCGCTCTCGGCAAAACCGGTGATCCGGTGAAGATGTATCTCAGGGAGATGGGGCTGGTGTCCTTGCTAAGCCGCGAAGGTGAGGTGGAAATAGCAAAAAAGATCGAAGAAGGTGCCAGAGATGTGCAGGAGTCCATCTTCAGCGTCCTGACCTCCATTAAGGACGTGATCATGGTTGGAGAGAAGCTTCGCAGCGGCGATATCCGGATTAAGAGCATCGTGGACAATATTGAAGATGAAGATGGGTTTGTGGAGGAGGATCTGCATATCGAACGGATTCTAAAACTGATTGATAAAATAAAGGCACTCGATACAAAAAACGAAGTCCTTAGAAAAAAACTGAGGGCAAAGGGCCTGAAAGAATCCGAGCGAAACTTGATCAAGGCAGAGTTGGCAAAAAACACGAGGAGTATTATTAACCAGTGCCGCAAGGCCAGGTTCAGCAAGCGCCTCATTGACAGGCTCGTCGGGCGAATCAAGCGCTATATTGATGAAATCGAGAGCATCGAACACGACGTCAATCGCATTAAGGGTAGGACAAGGCTGACCCGGAAGGGCCTCGAAGAGGCGTTCAGCCAGATGAAGCGGTCCAGTAGAGATGCGGTAAGGATCGCTAAAAAGGCCCGTGTGTCGGTGGAGACCTTCCGAAATTACGAGCACGTTGTTCAGGAGGCCGATCGAAAATTTCGCAGGGTAACCGAAGAAACCGGACTCCCACCCACAACCCTGAAAAAGGTAGTTTTGTGCATTGAGCAAGGTGAATGGAAGGCGGAAACTGCAAAGCGCAAGCTCGTGGAGGCAAACCTGCGCCTGGTGGTCAGCATTGCTAAAAAGTATACCAACAGGGGATTACAGTTTCTGGATCTTATCCAGGAGGGGAACATCGGCTTGATGAAGGCGGTGGACAAATTCGAATACCAAAGAGGTTACAAATTTTCCACCTATGCGACGTGGTGGATTCGGCAGGCCATTACAAGGGCCATTGCCGATCAGGCGAGAACGATCCGCATCCCTGTCCATATGATCGAGACCATCAATAAACTGATCAGGACCTCCAGGTATCTTGTTCAGGAACTTGGCCGGGAACCGACCCCGGAGGAAATTGCCAACAAGATGGAGTATCCTCTTGAAAAAGTTCGGAAAGTCCTCAAAATCGCCAAGGAACCTATTTCACTGGAAACCCCCATTGGAGAGGAGGAGGACAGCCATCTGGGTGACTTCATTGAGGATAAGAAGATTGTCTCACCATCGGAGGCAACCATCAGCATGGATCTGGCCGAACAGACCCGCAAGATTCTCTCTACTTTAACACCCAGGGAGGAAAAGGTTTTACGCATGCGCTTCGGAATCAGTGAAAGAATGGATATCGCTGCGGGAGATACCAAAGAACAACTTGATATTAGCCGTGAACGGGCAAAGCAGCTTGAGAATCAGAACGTCCGTAAACTGAGAAACCCTTCCAGACGGCGGGTTTTAAAACCGATTATCCATTAGGGCGACAAATTCATGTTGACAACTTTAGGTAAACTGGATAACGAGGCGGATTAATCCAATGATCAGTGTCACCGTAATGGAGGATCAAGTACGGCGCGGCAGATGCAGTGCGAAGAGTAAGTGGTTGGCGCCGGTAAGGGCTTCATACGCAAGACGAAGAAGCCCCGGAGAATGAAGGCATACCAAAGCGGGCCCATAGCTCAACTGGTAGAGCCACCGGCTCATAACCGGTCGGTCCCTGGTTCGAATCCAGGTGGGCCCACCATTTGATGAGAATGTATTGGAGGATTGACAACACCCCGTGGTCGATAGCATGTTTATAAAAGTGAGAGATTGCCCGATGCCTGTGAGGCCGTCAGAAGGCATCACAGGGCCGTATTACTAATGTACGTGTCTGAAAAGAATGCACCAAATTTGGTGCATTTTTTTTTGAAATGAAAACCGTGTAGTCCCGATAAGGAGAAAATTACTTGAAAGAAAAGTTACAATTGCTGATTACATTACAGGAAGAGGATCTTGGCCTGGCCAGGGTCAGGGCCAGGAAGAAGGAGCTCCCCGAAAAAATCGAGGAACTGACCAAATCCATTCAATTGCTTGAACAGCAGGTTTCCGAAAGCTTGAAAAAATATGAAGACGTTCAGAAGCGCCAGCGCGAAAAAGAAGAAAGTCTGAAGCGCGGCCAAGAGTTGCTGAAGAAAGCCAAGGATCGTCTTTTTGAAGTCAAAACAAACAAGGAATACCAGGCGGTCTTGAAGGAGATTGATACCATCGAATTGAAAAACAGCGAACTGGAGGATCAGATCATCCTTGGACTGGACCAAATGGATCAATTCAAGGCGGAATACACACAGACCCGAAAGTCCTATGAGGAGCATTTCTTGCAGTTGGATACCGAGCAGCGGCAGCTGTCGGAAGAATTGGCGTCCCTTGACTCAGAGCTACTGGCCGGCCAGGATAACCTTCAGGCAATTCGCCGGGACATACCGGATGACCTTCTCAGACGATACGACATGATCAAGGCCATCAACAACGGCTTGGCGGTTGTAACTGCATGGAAGGAGGTGTGCGGGGGGTGTCATATGCATATCCCCCCAAAGCTGTATAATGATATTCAGAAGCTGGAAGAGTTGATGTTCTGCCCGAATTGCAATAGGATTATATACTGGTTGAATAAAGACGAGCAATAATGGCTTGTTCAACCTTCTGTGCTGCAACTTCATCCCTCATCACAGCAACATATAATGCAGAAAGGAAGATGGATGGGAGGCATGTTTTTTCATTTGTATAGCGACGGCGCCTGCAAGGGAAATCCGGGCAATGGTGGGGCAGGGGCTGTCCTGACGGATGATCAGGGGATGGTCCTGGCTTCTCTGAAGCAATATCTCGGCAGGTGCACCAATAATGTTGCGGAATACAAGGCCCTGATTCTCGGATTGGAGGAGGTGCGGAGAAGGAAAGGGCGCCGTCTGGCAATTCACCTCGACTCGGAGCTCTTGGTCAGGCAAATTCAGGGTACCTACCGTATCAAAAAGGATCACCTTAAGCCCCTGATAGCCAAAGTCCGTGAACTTCTTTCCCATCTTGACGGCTATGAAGTGGAGCATGTATATCGGGAACAGAACCGTCTTGCTGACCAATTGGCCAATGAGGCTATTGATGAGGGTCTGGCAAGCGAGCAATAGGGTAGCGACGCTTTTGGTTTATAGCGTGGAAGTGGAACGGGTGATCGCTGGCCTGTCGTTGGCAGGCGGGAGGAAAGTCCGAGCTCCGCAGGGCAGGATGGTCGCTAACGGCGACTGAGGGTGACCTCAAGGAAAGTGCCACAGAAAATATACCGCCTGGATTTTCCAGGTAAGGGTGAAAAGGCGAGGTAAGAGCTCACCAGTTTCCCGGGCGACCGGGAAAGCTTGGTAAACCCCATCCGGAGCAAGATCAAATAGGAGAACTTTAAGGGTGGCCCACCCGATGTTCTCGGGTTGATCGCTTGAGGTAGCAGGCAACTGCTGCTCTAGAGGAATGATCGCCACCGCTTTCCGGGTAACCGAATCGCGGTACAGAACTCGGCTTACGGTTCACTTCCACCAGAATAAAAAAAGCCGGGATGGGATCCCATCCCGGCTTTTTGTCCTACAGCCTGTTTCGTCAGGCTATTTATCTTCTTCATCCTCATCATCATAGAACCTTGCCGCGTCCTGAGATTCGACAGGGATTTCCGCCTCGATGGAGCGGGTAATACCCCGGGCGAGAAGAGCCAAAATAAGGAACAGAAGAATTGCGGCAATGATCATGATCACGATGATGGTGGTGATCCATGACTTGGCTTCGTTCTGAATTTTCTTTGCCGTTGATGCGGCATATGCATTGAACTTACTGATATCGACATTCATGCCGATCCAGCCGAATCCGGCAGGTTTCGGATATTCTGCCGAATAATACTTGATCGGGGCGTAGGCGATAAACTGGGTCCGCCCCCCAAAGGTAAAGGTCTTGGTTCCAGCGTGGCCGGATTCCGCATCCTTGGCAATTTCAGGAAATGCCGGATCCATAAAGCCCATTAAGTTCACATTTAGGACTTCCCTTCCCTCCTTGGACAGCACCGCAGACGTTTTATCCGTCAATGGTGGTACAGGCATGCCGCTGGGATCCAGTCCCTCTATGTGATAGTCATTCGGATGCGCGATGAAGAATCCCCGGTTGTCCACCATATAGGCATAATTACCGGATTCCGCATCGGCCCTCAGAACATACCCCGGTTGGGTCGGAACAATGTTGTCCGTGAACCTCGTCAAGTGCCGGGAATCCACGGCCAGCGTGATGAGGCCGGCGAAGCCCTTCTGGTCAAATAAGGGTGTGGCAAAACGGATGATCCCCCTGAATCGCTTTCCCTTGGTGAAGTCATCCCGGTCTACATACCGACCGACAACATGGGAGGCATAAATTTCACCCTTGCTGAGTTTTTTGACCTTAGCAAAAAAATCTTCTGTTTTAAAAAGTGTGTTTGCAGGATTGCTGACATTGAGCAATTTGCTTTTCGGAACCGCTTCGCCATTGGAGATCTTGATGACCTCATCGCCCGCTTTGTTGATCATGGCTATTTCCGAATACAAGAGCTCCGAAACTCGGATGATGTTTCCATTTTGTTTGACCCATAAGGGTTTCCGATTTTTGTTCACGAATTCCTTGTATGTGGATTCATTTGCAGGCAGGATTGAGGCAATTAGGACGTCCTTTTCCCGGTCCCGGAGAAAGTCGGCAATCTCTTCCGCCACGTTTATAGCGCGTACTTTGATATCTTCCTGGGATTTCTGATCCAGTACAGTCACTGTGCGCTCTTTCACGGCATCGCCGAATTTGAAGATGCCGTTTGCAATCAAAAGGGCCATCAGTGATAAGGGGATAACGATAAGCAGGAAGAATATCCTTCCGACAGTGAATAACTGCTTATCCTTCTTCATTTCTGACATTCCCTTGTCCCCCTCATAGTCGTATTGTTGAGTTTGATGGAAGAATTCAGCCGACGAGGAAGTACTTGGTATAGGGGTTGGCAAAAAGGAGAACGAGAGCAATAACCAGCGCGTAAATAGCAATGGATTCTGCCATGGCCATACCGATTAGCATGGTCATCATGATTTTACCCTGAACACCGGGGTTTCTTCCAACAGCCTGGCAGGCCCCGCTGGCAGCCGTACCAATTCCCAGTCCCGCACCGATAGCGCCGACGCCCATGGCAAAACCCGCACCGATCATAGCACCAACAGCAAACAGAGCCTTCGTATAGGAATCACCAGCTGGTATGGCCTCCGCCGCGAAGACTGACGGCGAACTGAGCAGCCACGCTACCATGGCAGCAAAAACGGTTAACAATCTTTTAACGAATCGTCCCAACATCTTTCCTGATCTCCTTTCCTCATTTGATGTTTTTTTCACCCATAGCATAAAAAAGACAGCTGGTGAAAAGAAATATGGAATCGCGTATATTCTGCAATGTCCATGCCATGTGTCAAAATAATTCAAGAAATGATATAAGATAAAAAAACTATTCACTAATTCCCGACATTGCAGAAATAAGAATACGGGCCGAACATCAAAACACCTTGAATGAAACTTTCAATGGGAGTTCTATTTTGAACGAAAAGTGAAACCACGGGCGACGCTTCTTGCTGCCTTGCATTAACGGCAGCTATCATGCCTTTGTCCCTTTCGTAGATGACGGATCGTTGTTCATTGAAACATATTCTTTTATTGAAATTTCAATGTTTTTTATATATCAAGCTGATGTTTGTCCAACAGATTCCAACAAGCCACGTTGTGAAGACAAGACATGCAGGAAATCCTAACGGCTGTGACGTACCTTGTATCCTGGCTCATCTGTGAACGGGTCATTGGCATTGAAAGCGGGTTGATCAACCTGATCATCTCGCTTTCTGCGGCCGTGGGGGTCTATCTGTTGATGGCGGTCAAAGAGGATAGCTTTAAAATCAGGAAAAAAAAGAAAAGGTAATAAGAAGAGCTTACTATGAACCGAATCCGTTCAAACATCAAAAAGGCTTCTGTCTGGCTCACCGCCGTTGCCGTCAGTGTGCTGATTCTGTTGCTCGCCCTGACCATCAACAACGCCAGGGAGAAGGGCGTCGTTGATCAGTTCAGCCGGCAACAGCTTGCCATTGCCAAGGGCATGGCATCCGGCATCGAGACCGCCATTGTAAGTATAGAAAAAAGCATGGTGGTCCTATCGCGTCTGCCGAATATCAGCCAGACCCAGCCCGACATCATCCTAAAAAGCATGAAGGTTATCTATGACGATCTGGAGGGCAGAGCCCGATTCATCGTCAGGCTCAATGAAGGCGGGAATGTCCTTTTTGTCTATCCAAAATCGAGCCGGAATGACATTTCAGGTTTAACCTTCAGAGACCAGCCTCTGTTTCGCGAGATTACCCGTACACAGAAGCCATGCATTGGGGAACTGCCTTTATCAGAGAACCGGCAGGACCGCCAAGGTCCGCCGTCTGTCGTCATTGGGGTTCCTCAGTATGACGATCTTAACCATTACCGAGGCGCTATTTTGGCTTTTTTTTCCATGACATCAGAACTGGATCGCCTCGTCAAGCCGATTCAGGGGAGCATGGCCAGCGAATATTGGATTTTAAATGGGGGCGGATCGTTCATCTCTCATACCAATCCGATGTGGATCGGCCGCGATGTCACCACCTTGCTCGGAGCCGCCGCACCGGAGATCCGTGAGGTCCACAAGATCCTTTCCAGCGGCAAGGAAGGTATCAGTGAAATTCACTTAAAGAGCAAGACGGACTTAAAACAGAAGAACATCGTTGTTTTTGCCCCTTTTTCCGTGGGAACACAGAAATGGTATGCAGCCGTCGTAACGCCATACAATGCCATTGTATCTCTGATACGCAGGACTTTCATCAATATCGTCCTCGGTGCCACGTCGTTGATTATTGTAGTGTTTATCACAAGCATGAGCATTGCGCAGGCTAGCCGGAGAAGGCTCCGCCTCACCGAGGAAATCAAGCGGCTCCGTGAGCGTGAAACATGGCAGGAAAAACTCATCCGGGAAAAAATGACAATCGAAGGCATTGTCGATGGTTCGCCCATCCCCATGTTCGTCATTGATATGAATCATCAGGTATTGCTGTGGAACAGGGCATGTGCTGATCTTACGGGATATACTGCCGGGGAGATGATTGGTACGGATCGTCATTATCTACCCTTCTATGGCAAGAAACGGCCACTCATTGCCGATCTTATTGTCGATCACGATTTCGAAAGCCTTGAAAAGTACTATGGCACCAAGAAAGTGAGAAAATCTACCCGCGTTGAAGGGGCTTACGAGGCTCGAGATTTCTATGAGAATCTAGGCGGGCGTCCCCGCCACCTCTATTTTCTGGCGGCACCAATTTATAATGAGAAAGACGAAATCATCGCTGCTGTTGAGACACTGCAGGATGTCTCGCGCGAGGACGAAATGGCCCAGAACCTTCGTGAATATGCCGAGAGCTTGCAGAATGAGCTGGATGAAAACATTCACCTTCGCAAGGAAATTGAAAGAGTGCACAGTTACATCCAATCCGTCGTGGATAGTCTGCCCGACAAGGTGTATGAGGTCGGTGCCGATGGTGCGATTCAGCTGATTAATCCCGGCCAATACAAGGATGAGGACAAAACGGGAATACCAGAGATAGACACGCATATCTTCGAAGCCATATCTCCGGTGCATGGCGATACGGCATTTGCAAGTTGGAAAGATAATGAGGTGGAAATCCATACGGCTGACGGACAAAAAAAGGTTTTCCTCATCACGACACGGTCCATCAAGGGAACGGATCGATATGTCATTGTTCAACGGGACATCACCGAATTCAAAAACCTTGAGCAGAAATTTTACGACAGCCAGAAACTGGCCGCTATCGGACAGCTTTCCGCCGGCATCGCCCATGAAATACGCAATCCCCTGTCTTCAATTAAAATGAGCCTGCAGATCCTGGAGAAGCGCATGCAGCCGGAAGGCAATGATCTCAAGCGCTTTAAAATCGCTCAGCGTGAGGTTGAGCACCTTGAAAATCTTGTCAACGATGTGCTGATCTATGCCCGTCCGACCGATCCCAAGAAGGAGCCGTGCGATATCAAAAAAATTCTTGAGCACGCCCTGTACATGTCAGAGCAGCAGATCGAAGAGAAAAAAATAGCGGTTGAAAACCACATTTCGTCCAGCCTGCCCGTTCTTTCCGCGGATGCGGCAATGCTGGAGCAGGCTTTTCAGAATATATGCCGCAACGCGATAGAATCTATGGAGATGCAGGGTAAACTGACCATCCGGGTCAACCCCATGAACAGCCGTGATGCAATCCAGATCGAAATCGCTGACAATGGTTGTGGCATTGATAAGGAAGACATGCCGCACCTGTTCAATCCTTTTTTCACCAAAAAGCAGTATGGCACCGGTCTGGGATTGACGCAGGTAAAAAAAATCATTGATCTGCATCAGGGCTCGACAGATATTACGAGCCGCAAGGGAGAAGGAACAAAGGTCGTCATTACGCTTCCGCTCAAGGAAGGTCCCAGGTCGGTGGTACCGGAAGGTAAAAAAGACGTTTAAGGCGTAAAAAGATGGCAAGAATCCTCGTCATTGACGATGACAGCTCCATTTGTGAGACCCTCGACATCTACCTGACGGAAGAGGGCCATGAGGTTTTTACCGCCATGACCGGGACGGACGGGCTCAATAAATTTGTCGCCACGAATCCCGATGTCGTTATCCTTGACATTCGCCTGCCCGATATCGATGGCTTCACGGTGCTCGAAGATTTAAGGGAAGATGATGAGAACGTCAAGGTCATCATGATCACAGCCTACCATGACATGGACACGACCATTCAGGCCATGAAGGCAGGCGCTTTCGATTATATCCACAAGCCGATCAATGTCGATGAACTGGATCTCGCAATCTCCAAGGCCATCAAGACCAACGAGATGGAACACAAGATCGATGGTCTTCTTATGGAGCCATCCCGTCAATTCAAGGTGGGGGACATCATTGGCAGTGGCAAAGAGATGCGGGAGATCTTCAAAACGATCGGCGTGGTGAGTCAGAGCAGGACGACCGTTCTGATTCAGGGGGAGAGCGGCACAGGCAAGGAATTGATCGCGAAGGTCATTCATAATAACACATCTCCAGAGGAGCCTTACATTGCTGTGAACTGCTCGGCAATCGTTGAAACGCTGCTCGAGTCCGAGCTTTTCGGCCATGAAAAAGGCTCATTCACCGGCGCCATAGCGCGAAAGCAGGGCAAGTTCGAACTCGCCAGACACGGCACGGTATTCCTTGACGAAATCAGTGAAATGTCCGTCAATCTTCAGGCAAAACTCTTGAGGGTGCTCCAAGAATTAGAATTTGAACGGGTAGGGGGCAGGGATAAGGTCAGGGTCTATGCGAGAATCATTGCCGCGACTAACAAGGACCTCAAAACGATGGTCCGGGAAGGTAGATTCAGGGAAGATCTTTTTTACCGTTTAAATATCGTATCCATCAATATCCCTCCTCTCCGCGAGAGACGGGAGGATATTGCGGTCCTAGTCGATTATCTGCTGGCCAAGATTGGGCAGGATCTTCATAAACGTATCCTGGGCGTTTCCGATGAGATGATGGAGATATTCATGCAGTATCGTTGGCCAGGCAATGTCCGGGAGCTGGAAAACCTCCTTGTCCGTGCAGCGGTGGTAGCCAAGGGGCAGATCCTCGGACGCAGCGACTTCCCAGAGTTGCTGCTGGAACAGGAGGGGGGAACCGGTGGGATCACCGCGCAGTCGGCTGAGGATATCTTTCGGCCGCGAGATGGCAGACTTTTAACCCTTGACGAAGTCGAGGAACTCTATATCAAGAAGATTATTCGGGAGCATGGCGAGAAAACCAAGGGAGATCTCTGTGAAATCCTCGGAATATCTAGGCCTACCTTCGAGCGGAAGCTTGAAAAATATCAAATCACGTTCGAGAAGGAATAGTCGTCTACCATGAGGCGCATACCCGTAGAATTTCTTCGGGTGGCCGCACATCCTACCCATTATCCCCCTGCCGGACTGCCTGAAGTGGCTTTTGCCGGTCGCTCCAATGTGGGGAAATCCAGTTTGATCAATACCATCCTGGGCACCGCCAATATGGCGAGAGTCAGCCGCATGCCGGGGCGAACGCAGCAACTTGTTTTCTTCAAGGTTGACGAACGGTTCATTTTTGTGGATTTGCCGGGCTACGGATTTGCCCGTGTGTCCGATACCATGCTCAGGCAGTGGAAAACCATGGTCGAGACATATATGAAAGGTAGGCGAACGCTTGCACTGGTTGTCGTGGTCTTGGATATACGACGCGACGTGTCCGAAGATGACCTTTCCCTGCTCCACTGGCTTTTCCTCCAGGGGATCCCGACCCTGCCCATCCTGACGAAAATAGATAAGCTGGCGGCGGGAGAAGCAGCCGTAAGGAAGATAAAAATCTGTGGCCAGATTGGCCTGCCTGCCGAAGCTCCCCTCATTCTATTTTCTGCACGCACAAGGGAAGGCAAGATGCAGCTCTGGCGTGAAATTCAGCGTCTGGGTAACGCATTCGGGAATGATTCAAGGAATATACAGTAAATAGCTTGACACGCCATGGGATTCATGGTAGCGCAGCGCCGTTCGCCGATCTGTGTTGTAATGCAGCTTGCAATGATTATATTAACTCTCCATGAAGTAATTCGTAAAACAATAATCCGAGGTGTTATCCCGTGTTAAAAGACAGTGAAAAAGTCGGTGCAGTTATGATTGTCGGGTCCGGCATTGCTGGTATTCAGGCATCCCTGGATCTGGCGAATTCCGGAATGAAGGTTTATCTTGTGGAGAACGGGATCAGCATTGGGGGGGTCATGGCCCAGTTGGACAAGACCTTCCCGACCAATGACTGTTCAGCCTGTATTCTCTCTCCTAAACTCGTCGAGGTAGGGCGACATCCGAATGTGGAGATCCTGACGAGGCGAACGGTTCAAGCTGTAGAGGGCAAGGCGGGCCGGTTCAAAGTGAAGCTTCTGAAGGCACCCCGCTATATAGATCTATCCAAATGCACGGGATGCGGTGATTGTGCCAATGTCTGTCCTGTCAGCGTTCCCTCCGATTTCAACGAGGGGCTGAACGAAAGAAAAGCGACCTACCGTCATTTTCCTCAGGCCATACCATCTGGTTTTGCCATCGATAAGCGTGGGACCTCTCCCTGCAAGGCGGCATGCCCCACGCACATCAGCGTTCAGGGCTATGTGGCACTCATCGCTGCCGGGAAATACAAGGAGGCGCTGAAGCTGATCAAGCAAGACAATCCCTTCCCCATTGTCTGCGGCCGGGTCTGTAACCATCCTTGCGAGGAGGCGTGCAAACGCGGCGATGTGGATGTGCCCATCGATATTATGCACCTGAAGCGATTTGTTGCGGATCTCGATTTGAGTGATGAGCACCGGTATCTTCCCGAAATAAAGGATAAGAAAAACAAGAAGGTAGCCGTGGTCGGCGCAGGGCCCGCGGGCCTCACGGCCGCGTATTATCTGGCAATCGAGGGGTATGAGGTGGATGTGTATGAAGCCCTGCCGGTTGCCGGAGGCTGGCTTGCCGTTGGCATACCTGAATACAGGCTTCCGAAAGATGTTCTTCGTGCGGAAATCAAAGTCATTGAGGATCTTGGCGTCAAGATTCATCTCAATGTAAAAGTCGGCAAGGATGTTTCTTTTGAAAAGCTCCAGAAGGATCACGATGCCGTTTTCGTAGGATGTGGAACCGTACTGAGCAGCAAGCTGGATATTCCGGGTGAAGATCTTCGGGGTGTCGTCCATGGAGTCGACTACCTGAAAAGGGTCAATCTGGGCGAAAAGGTCTTCCTGGGCAACAGGGTAGCCGTGGTGGGGGGCGGCAATGTCGCCATGGATGCAGTGCGGACAGCCGTCCGGACCGGTTCCAAGGACGTTTTTATTCTCTATCGTCGGTCAAGGGCAGAAATGCCGGCAGCCCCGGAGGAGATTGAGGAGGCATTCGAGGAAGGTATAAAAATGGAATTCCTCGTCGCTCCCGTGAGGATTCTGGGCAAGGACGGCAAGGTGGCCGGTGTAGAATGCATCCGGATGGAATTAGGCGAACCGGATGCCAGTGGACGCCGCCGGCCGGTCCCCGTGAAAGGTTCCGAGTTTATTGTGGAATGTGACGCCATTGTCCCCGCTATCGGCCAGACGGCTGATCTGACCTTTGTTCCGAAGGAAAGCGGGGTGACCATCAATAAATGGAACACCTTCGAGGTTGATCCAGTGACTTTTGCCACATCGACTCCCGGTGTCTTTGCGGGCGGTGACGCCGTAACCGGTCCTGCCACGGTCGTTAAGGCCGTCAATGCCGGCAAGGAGGCAGCGATCTCAATTGACCGTTATCTGAACGGTGAAGATATAAAGAACGGACGCGAGCGGGACTGGACCAAAGGTTTGGCTGATCCCGGCGATACGGGGGCAGTTCCGAAAAAAGACCGGGTACGCATGTCGCATCTCGACCCCGTTGCACGCAGGTCGGACTTCCGGGAAGTTGTCGGTCCCATGACGGAATCGCAAGCCGTTGCAGAGGCCCAACGCTGCCTGTCCTGCGGCATTTGTTCAGAATGCTACCAGTGTGTCGATGCCTGTATCGCCAAGGCCGTCATCCATGATGATACATTTGAGGAAGAGACGCTCGAGGTTGGCGCCGTGATCGCTTCGCCCGGATTCGAGATATTCGACCCAGTGATCCGGGGCGAGTATGGATTCGGTGTTTATCCGAATGTCATCACCAGCATTCAGTTTGAGCGGATCCTTTCCGCTTCCGGGCCTTACTTTGGCCATGTGCAGAGAATTTCAGACGGCAAGGAACCGCGCAGGATTGCTTTCATTCAGTGTGTGGGATCCCGAGATACCTCCTGCGACAATAGCTGGTGCTCGTCTGTATGCTGTATGTATGCTACAAAAGAGGCGATCATTGGTAAAGAACATGCCAAGGATCTTGAACCCACCATCTTTTTCATGGATATCCGCGCCCACGGCAAGGATTTCGACCGGTTCGTCAATCGGGCAAAAGATGAATACGGTATCCGGTATATTCGCTCCATGCCCTCAAGCATCAAAGAGTTGCAACAGAGCAAGAATCTGTTGATCAAATACGTCCAGGAGGACGGAAGCTTGGTGGATGAAGAGTTTGAAATGGTGGTCCTGTCTGTTGGTCTGACGCCGCCGAAAGAGGCACGTGAACTCTCCAAGGCCCTTGGGATTGAGCTGGAAGAGCATGGTTTCTGTGAAACTTCACTGGAGAATCCCGTGCAAACGAGCCGCGAGGGCATTTTCGTATGCGGAGCCTTCGGCGGCCCGAAGGACATTCCGGAGACGGTCATGGAGGCCAGCAGCGCCGCTGCCTGCGCGGAAGGTCTGCTTGCATCAAGGCGCAACACCTTGACGGCAGAAGTGGATGTCCCCCTGGAAACGGATATCCGCGGGATTGGACCAAGAATCGGTGTATTCGTCTGCCATTGCGGCATCAACATCGGCGGCGTAGTGGATGTCCCTGCCGTTGTAGAATATGCTAAAAGCCTGCCGAATGTCGTCTACACGACAGACAACCTGTTCACCTGCTCGCAGGATACGGCAGTAAAAATGGGCGAGGTGATCAAGGAGCAAAACCTGACCAGGGTTGTCGTGGCATCCTGCTCTCCACGAACGCATGAACCCCTGTTCCAGGAAAATTGCGAGAAGGCCGGCTTGAATCGCTACCTGTTTGAGATGGCCAATATCCGGGATCAGGATTCTTGGGTTCATATGCATGAGCCCGAGGCAGCAACGGAAAAGGCGAAGGATCTCGTCCGCATGTCCGTCGCTAAGGCCGAGTTTCTAAAACCCCTCAAGCCCGGACAATTGGGCGTCAACCACAAGGTTTTGATCATCGGTGGCGGCCTTGCCGGGATAACGGCAGCCCTATCATTTGCCGATCAGGGATTCGCGTCTTATATCGTCGAGAAAGAGGCCGTTCTGGGTGGCAATTACCGGAAGATTCACTACACCCTTGAGGGGCTGGATGCGAAACAACATCTGTCAGGGCTGCTTGACCGGGTTCAGAAATCCCCGTTGATCCATGTTTTCACTGCCGCCGATATCAGCAAGATTGAAGGTTTCATCGGCAATTACAAAACCACCGTTGCCACGAAAGATGGCGAACAGCAGTTTGAACACGGCGTTGTCATTGTCGCAACCGGTGCCTATGAGAATGACACGAAAGAATATCTCCGTGGCCAATCTCCACGGGTTCTGACGCAGCGCGAGCTCGAAGATCTGATCGCACAGAAGGATGCAAAGGCCGTGGCTGCCAAAAGCGTTGTAATGATCCAGTGCGTGGGTTCCCGCAGTGTCGAGCGTCCATACTGCAGCCGCTATTGCTGCTCGGAAGCTATCAAAAACGCGTTGAAGCTCAAGGAAATGGATCCGGAGAAGGACGTCACCATCATCTATCGGGATATTCGAACATACGGATTGAAGGAAGATTACTATAAGAAGGCTAGGGAGCTGAACGTAAAGTTTGTCCGATACGATGAAGACCGCAAACCGGAAGTGCGTGAAGAAGGATCGCAGGTTGTGTTGAAGGTCTTCGATCCGATTCTTAATGAAGCCATAGAGCTGCGGACGGATCTGCTTGCCCTGAGCGTCGGAGTCGTGCCGAATCCGGTCAACGAAGATATCGGAAAGATGCTAAAGGTTCCCACCAATCAGGATGGCTTCTTCATGGAGGCGCATGTGAAACTGCGTCCGGTAGATTTTGCGACGGATGGCGTATTCATGTGTGGCATGGCTCATTCGCCCAAGCTAAGCGAAGAGGCCATTGTTCAGGCCAATGCATCGGTGTCGCGAGCCTGCACGATCCTTACGAAGGACTTCATTGAAGCAGAGGGTAAAACGGCTTACGTAAATAAGACACGTTGCTCCGCTTGCGGACTATGCGAAGCCAATTGTCCGTTCGGCGCAATTGCTGTGGATTTCAATGAAGGGTGTGCAGTTGTTAATACGGTTCTCTGCAAGGGATGTGGTGTCTGTACGGCATCCTGCCGGATGAATGCGGTTGACCTCAATGGTTTTACAAATGAAGAAGTGCTTGCCCAAATAGCCGTCTTTGCGGAGTAGGTTATGCGCGACAGCGGAATTGGGTAGATTGTGATTTTTAAAACGGCATCCGGATTTATAGCGGTGCCGTCGGAGAGGATATCGTGGAACAGAAAACCAAAGAAAATTGGGAGCCCAGGATCGTAGCTATCGTGTGCAACTGGTGTACCTATGCCGGGGCGGATCTGGCGGGGATAAGCAGAATTCAATATCCCCCTAACGTGCGGATCATCAGGGTTCCCTGCACTGGGCGAATCAATCCTTTTTACATAGTCAAGGCGTTGCAGGAAGGGGCAGATGGCGTTCTCGTTTCAGGTTGTCACCCTGGGGAATGTCATTATTTGACGGGCAACCTGCATGCAAGGCGAAAGTTTGCCATGCTGAAGCGTTTTCTCTCTTACATCGGGATGGAAGAGGATCGTGCGATATTTACGTGGTGTTCCGCTTCGGAGGGTGACCGGTTTGCCCAGGTTATTAAGGGTGTCACAGCTGCAGTCCGTGATCTTGGCCCTGCCGGCAAACTCGTGAAAAAAATCTGACAGGGCAGGGAGACAACCAGGCGCATAACAAACACTCAGGGTTATCAACCATAAGGATTCTGAACTGTGGAAAATATAGAAAACAAGCTCAGGGAATCGGCAAAAAGACTGTTCGAAGAAAAAAAAGTAGATGTGATTGTGGGCTATGAACAGGGGACACTGCCTTTCACGGCAACGCCGTGCTTCATCACAGTGAAGGAAGAGGCGGATCGGCTGGTGTGGAATACTTTTTGTGTGCAGAATCTGGCCAAATATGTAACCGATATCCTATCGCTTCATAAGGCATCACAAAAAAGGGTCAAACCGGAAGACCGGAAAAAGAAAGTGATTGGCGTCGTCGCACGCGGGTGTACGACACGCTCCATTGTCATGCATCTCCAGGAGAAACAGTACGAGCGGGATGAAGTTGTTGTCATTGGCATCCCATGCACTGGATATGTAGACAGGAAGAAACTGGCCAGCCTGGTGGGGGACCAAGACATTATTGGTGGAGGCGTGTCCGCGGATCAGGTTTCTGTCCGGACATCCGCTGGCGAACGGAAAATTGCGCTGAAAGAGGTGCTGGCCGACAATTGCCGTACCTGCCGATTCAACAACCCGGTTCTCAACGATTTGATCATTGGTGAAGCGGCACCGCCGATGAACCCAGCCAATGAATACGGCGAAGTCGAAGCCTTTGAAAAGCTTTCAAAGGAAGAACGCTGGGCCTACTTCTCCAAGGAAATGGCCAAATGCATCCGCTGTTATGCCTGCCGCCAGGCATGTCCCTCCTGTTATTGTCCGATGTGCTTCATCGAGCAAAGCCAACCCAACTGGGTCGGCGTCGGAGAGGATGCGACGGATACTCAGGTGTTTCAGCTCATGAGAATATTCCACATGGTTGGCCGTTGCGTAGACTGCGGTTCCTGCGTTGCCGTCTGCCCCATGGGCGTCGACCTGCGCAAGTTTCTCAAAAAGCTGGATAAAGATGTTTTTGAGTTGTTCGAAAACCGGGCCGGTTCATCCCTTGATGATAAACCGCCCCTGTCCACATACAAGGACAACGATAAGGAAGATTTCATTTACCATCCTTAGTGTCAGCACAGAAGGGAGTCAGCATGAAAACTTTTCTCGACGAAGTAAATGAGAAAATCAACGGAGTCCCCATCCAGCGATGTTACCATTGCCGCAAATGTACAGCTGGCTGCCCACTGGCATTCGCCATGGAGTACAATCCAAACAAGGTCATCAAACTGATCCAGATGGGACGTAAACAGGACGTCCTGAACAGCTCTACGATATGGCTGTGCGCATCATGTGAAACATGCATTACCCGCTGTCCGAACGAAGTGCACATAGCCAGAATGATGGATGTTTTACGGCAATATGCCATTGAGTCTGGGGTTGGCGCCAAGGAGAAAAACATTCTGAGGTTTCATGAAGCCTTCCTGGCCAATATTCGATTGGGCGGAAGGATCAATGAGCCGATCATGATGGTGCAGTACAAGCTGAAATCGGGTGACCTCTTTGCAGACATGGCGATGGGGTTGGGGATGTTCATGAAAGGGAAGTTATCACCGTTTTCGCCTAAAACAAAAGATATGAAGGCTGTCAGACAGATATTTGAAAAAACAAAGTAACCTTCAGTAGGGACGAAGTGCAACAAAGCATACGGGCTTTTTGGCGAGCCATGAGGAGGTTTTGGTGAAAGTTTCTTATTATCCAGGATGTTCGCTTCACGGGACGGCTAAGGAATACGACCAGTCCGTAAAAGCCGTGAGCCGTGCCCTGGGCATTGAATTAAAAGAGGTAGATGATTGGTCCTGCTGCGGGGCAACATCGGCCCATAGCACAAATTTTAAGCTATCCGTTGCCCTGCCGGCGCGAAATCTGATGCTAGCGCAAAAGGACGCGTTGGATGTCATGGTTCCCTGTGCGGCATGTTTCAACCGTTTCAAGACGGCCGAGCATCATCTAAAAACAGACAAGACTTTGAAATCAGAGCTTGAGCAGATAATCGGCGGCAAAGTTGAGACGGGGATTGCGATCAGGAATCCCATTGACATCATTTACAATGACATTGGACTCGACGTTCTGGCGGGCAAGGTTAAAAAGAAACTCACCGGCCTGAAGCCGGTTTCTTATTACGGGTGCCTGCTTCTTAGGCCGCCAGAGGTTTGCGAGTTCGATAATTATGAGAATCCGGTAATGCTAGACAAAATCCTGGCAGCCCTTGGAGCGGACGTGAAACAGTGGTCTTACAAGACGGATTGCTGTGGCGGCAGTTTGACGATCAGTAAAACGGATTTTGTCGTCCGCATGGTCAATAAGCTCATGACCATGGCCCGCGAAGCTGACGCCGATTGCGTTGTAGCCGCGTGTCCCGTCTGTGTGGCTAATCTGGATATGCGTGCAACGGAAAATGTCAGGCTCCCGGTGTTTTATTTTACCGAACTGATGGCTCTGGCCCTCGGGCTGAAAGGTCCTGATAGGTGGTTCAAGCTGCATAATGTGGATCCATTCCCTCTGATGAATGTTCTGGGTCTGACATAATTTGGTGGGTATCAAAACTTGACGAAAACTTAGGGATGCTATGGAAAAAAGGCTTATAAAAAAAGATCAACTGGTCGGTATCATCAGAAAGATGGCTGAAGAGCGGTTGGTATATGCACCGGTAAGGCGGGATGATCAGGTTCTTTTCAAGGCGCTGGAAAAGGGTGAAGAACCCCTCATCGAGTTTTCCAACAGCAAAAATGCCCCGAAGAATTTTTTCTTCTCTCATACGGAAACTATGATGAGATACACTCGGACGCCCAAAGGTATGACCTTTGCGGGCAAAGGCCCAGAGCCGAAAGAGGCTGTCCTGTTTGGCACACGTCCCTGTGATGCCCGAAGTTTCCTGCTGCTCGATATGCTGTTTGACCAGGAAAAATACCGGGACAGCTATTATATTGATCGCAGGGAAAAAACGACGATTATTTCCATGGCATGCGCTCATCCTCCCTATGCGACCTGCTTCTGCACATCCGTCGGCGGGGCACCCCTTTCCTCCGAGGGTTCGGACATTCTGATCACAGAAGTGGGGGAAGATTTTCTTGTTGAGTCAGTAACTGAAAAAGGCGCAAAGTTTCTCTCCTATTTCGGGAGCAACATGCCCGACGAGAAGACGGAAAATCGCAAGGCCGAAATCGCAAAGCAAGCAGAATCCGAAATCAAGACTCATATCCCTGCCAAGGAGATCAAGTCGATTCTCGATGCAAATTTTGAGCACCCCTTCTGGAATACGATCCACCAGAAATGCCTTGCCTGCGGAACGTGCACGTTTTTGTGCCCCACCTGTCACTGCTTCGATATCAGTGACGAGGTGAAGGGTGCCGATGGAGTCCGGATCCGCAATTGGGATTCATGCATGTTTCCGCTGTTCACCCTGGAGACTTCCGGCCATAATCCAAGGCCGACGCAGAAAGAGCGCTGGCGCCAGCGCACCATGCACAAATTCAAGTATTATGTGGACAATTTTAACGCCATATCATGCGTAGGATGCGGCAGATGTGTCATGTATTGTCCTGTCAACATAGATATTCGCAAAATCGTCGAGGACATTTCGAAATTATAGATATTCGGGAGTCAAAAATGCAGAACCCATATGTTCCTATTCCTGTTGAAGTCATCAAGATCATCACGGAAGTTGATACAAAAGACATCAAAACCTTCCGTCTGGCCTTTGTGAATAAGGATGATGAGGTCAATTTTAAATATATACCGGGCCAATTTGCCGAGCTTTCCGTCTTCGGAAAAGGCGAATCCCCTATCGGGATCGCGTCATCCCCAACCCAGCCGGGTTACATCGAGTTTACCGTCCAGAAGGCCGGGGTTGTCACATCGTTGCTTCACGAAATGGAAGAGGGAACACTCATGGGTGTCCGCGGGCCACTCGGAAATTCATGGCCCCTTGAGTATCTGGAAGGCAAAAACATCGTGGTTGTGGGAGGCGGTTTCGCTTTTACAACGCTCCGCTCCCTGATCAATTATATGATTCATGGAGATAACAGGTCGCGCTTCGGAAAAATTACCGTGGTATATGGGGCAAGGACTCCGGGGCTTCTTCTGTACAAGGATGAATTGGCTGCATGGGAGAGGCGGGATGATATTGAGATGCGTGTGACCGTGGATAAGGGCGATGCCACCTGGAAAGGACGTGAAGGTTTCGTGCCGACGGTGTGCAAGGAAGTGGCACCCAGTGCTGAAAATGCCGTAACGGTAATTTGCGGACCGCCAATCATGATCCGTTTCACCCTGCCGGTTTTTTTTGATTTGGGGTTCTCCAAGGAAAATATCATCACGTCGCTTGAAATGCGCATGAAGTGCGGTATCGGTAAATGCGGTCGCTGTAACGTTGGAAACAAGTACGTCTGCAAGGATGGGCCGGTGTTTTCGCTCGCCGAGCTAGACAAGCTTACAAAAGAATACTGATGCAATGATCAATCTTCAATGATTGAGCGTGACGATTCATTCTCCGTTCATCGATAGTTGATTATTGGTAACGGATAACGCATGATATAGGGAGCCGCCGGCTCCCTCTTTTTTGAGGAGCAATGCCTTGAACAAAATAGTAGAAGCCGTCCCACTGTCTGAGAGCGTCTTCAAAATGGTTCTTGAAGCGCCTTCCATTGCCCGGAAGCGGCGCGCCGGCCAGTTTATTGTCCTGAGGGTTGACGAGACGGGAGAGCGGATCCCTTTGACCATCGTGGATTCCGATTCGGAGCGCGGCACCATTACGATCATCTATCAGGTTGTCGGCAAAACGACGGCGCTCATGGCATCACTTAAAGCAGGTGATACCATTCTGGACGTGCAGGGGCCGTTGGGCAATCCTACAGAGATAGAGAACTTTGGCCATGTCGTTTGCATTGGAGGCGGGGTCGGGGTCGGTGTTGTGTATCCGATTACGGTGGCCTTGAAGAAGGCGGGCAACCATGTAACCTCCATCATCGGATCGAGAACCAAGGATCTTCTCATTCTTGAGGATGAAATGAGACACGTCAGCGATAAGCTTATCGTTACGACGGATGACGGAAGTTACGGACTCAAGGGATTCGTTAGCGATGTGCTAAAGGGAATGATTGAAAAGGGGCAGAAGATCGACCGGGTTTTTGCCATCGGGCCGGTGCCGATGATGCGGGTGCTCAGCGAGCTGACCCGTCCCTACAAGATTAAAACTATTGTAAGCCTCAATCCGATTATGGTGGATGCCACGGGCATGTGCGGTGCGTGCCGCGTTGCCGTATGTGGAAAGACCCGCTTTGCCTGCGTCGATGGCCCTGAGTTTGACGGGCATGAGGTGGACTTCAAGCTGTTAGCCAGCCGCCTGAAGATGTACTGTGAGCAAGAGGCGCAGGCTTACGAACGGCACAAGTGCGGACAGGATGGGAACTGAACACAAGATGGGGATCGGCTATGGAATCAAAAGATAAAAAGGAGAAGATCCCACGGCAGGCAATGCCGGAACAGGAACCGAAGGTAAGGATCTGCAATTTTGAGGAGGTGCCCTTTGGATACACGGAGGAGATGGCAGTCCTCGAAGCAAAACGCTGCATCCAGTGCAAGAAACCGGGTTGCATCGCCGGATGTCCTGTAGAGGTACGCATTCCCGAGTTCATCCATTTGATTGCAGAAGGGGATTATATAGGAGCTGCCCGGGAACTCAAGGAGACGAACAGCCTTCCGTCGGTGTGCGGCCGGGTCTGTCCTCAGGAAAGCCAGTGTGAGCAGGTCTGCATTCTCGGTAAGAAAGGTGACCCTGTGGCCATCGGGCGACTGGAACGCTTTGCTGCCGACTATGAAAGGAATTCGGGCCAGGTTTTGATCCCGGAGATGTCGTCCCCCAATGGTATCAAGGTGGCCATAATCGGGGCTGGTCCGTCGGGGCTCACGATCGCCGGAGACCTGGTGAAGCTTGGCTATGATGTAACGGTTTTCGAGGCCCTGCACAAGGCAGGCGGGGTTCTGGTTTACGGTATTCCCGAGTTCCGTCTCCCGAAAGCCATTGTCGAAGCTGAAATAGACTATCTCAGGAAACTCGGTGTGAAAATAGTCACCAATGCAGTCATAGGACGCATCACGACCATAGATGAGCTCTTCAAGGAGGGGTACCGCGCTGTCTATGTAGCCGTGGGAGCCGGTGCGCCTGTTTTTATGAATATTCCCGGCGAGAATCTCATGGGGATTTATTCTGCCAATGAATATCTTACTCGCTCTAACTTAATGAAGGCTTACCTGTTTCCGGAATATGACACACCCATCGTCAAGGGTAAAAGAGTGGCCGTAATCGGTGGCGGCAATGTTGCCATGGATTCGGTGCGAACGGCTCTTCGACTTGGTGCCGCAGAAGCCACGATTATCTACCGCCGGACGGAAGTGGAGATGCCGGCGCGTATCGAGGAGGTTCATCACGCGAAAGAAGAGGGTGTTCAGTTCAGGTTGCTGACAAATCCCGTTGAGTATTTGGGCAATGAACATGGATGGGTACGGGCCATGCGGTGCATCAGAATGGAGTTGGGTGAGCCTGATGCATCGGGGCGAAGGAGTCCTGTTCCTATTCAGGGATCGGAGTTTGAAATTCCCGTGGATACGGTGGTCGTGGCCGTCGGGACCATGGCCAATCCTATTGTTCCTGCTACAACGCCCGGTTTGGAAACGAATCGCCGGGGATACATTATTGTGAAAGGTGATGGCGGCGAAACGAGCCGCGAGGGCGTTTATGCCGGTGGCGATATCGTTACAGGTTCTGCCACCGTCATCTTGGCCATGGGAGCCGGCAAGCAGGCCGCTCGAGCCATTCATGCATATCTTTCTGGCCGGTATTGACTAGGATAATCCTCTTTCGTAACTTTTTAATCGGAAACCACCTAGTGAGCCTCTTCCATTGCGCCGGCGATGTACATCATGGCAAGAAGCATAAACACCATGGTTTGGATGACTGATGTGAAGATCATTAATACAAAAACGGGCAGAGGAACCAGCAGTGGTATCAGGAATAAAACGACTGCCAGAACGATATCCTCACCCATGATATTTCCAAACAGCCGGACAGAAAGCGAAAGCGGACGTGACAGGTGGCTGATGATTTCAATCGGCATCATCAAAGGGGTCAGCCACCATACAGGACCGAGGAACTGCTTGAGATATTTAAAGCCGTGAATTTTAACCCCAACAATGTGGGTCATGAAAAATACCGTCAATGCCATGGAAACCGTAGTATTGAGGTTAGCCGTCGGTGATTCAAAACCTGGAAGAAGCCCCAACAGATTTGCTGTCAAGATATATAAGCCCAATGTCGCCACGAGCGGGAAGAATTTCTTTCCCTTTTCACCCATTGTATCGATCAGAAGCCCGTTGAAGCCATTCAGTATGACTTCCATGACATTTTGAAACCTGGTCGGATACAGATCAAGACGGCGTGTGGACAGAAAAGCGAACAGGGCGAGCATCCCCATGACAAACCAGGTATAAGCCACAACGACCAAATGATGCTTTTCAAGCCATTCCGTTGCGAAGAAATAGACGGGATTCATACCAGATTAAACCTCCCTAAGGTGTTTTTCTTGGAATGTACCATCGAGATAGTCTGAATGACGATATTGATCACAACGATGGACAGGCCCACAATCAGGCCAATCACATCCGCAGGTGTCCGGGTTATAATGAAAAAAAGAATAACAGCCGTCACGAAAAATCGAATATAGTATCTAAACATCACAGAAGATTTGGCCTTAAGGCTGATTCCTTGAGAGAAAATTTTCGTCAGGTCCCGCTGTCTCCAGTAAAAATTCAAAATACTGATAAGGCCGCCGAGCACCACGCCAAGCGTAAAGTTCATTGACATAAGAATCAGGCTGGTAGCGGTCATGACTCCAAAGATCGCCCAATTGGCTATCTCAAGTTTTCGGGGGAGGGGGTCTTTTTCGATGGGGTTCACTTTTTATACTCTTGATAACCGGCTGCTCATCGGTGAAATATTTCTTAATCAGTGTGTACAGGTTTCTGAAACCCGCCGCAATGCCGATGATGAGGAAGAACAGGGTAAAGCCTAGACCGGTTCCCAGCTTCCGGTCCAGCCAAACTCCCACATAGAGGCTGCCAAAGATCGTAATGACCATTGCAATACCGATACTGCTGGCATAGGCCATCTGAAGAGCAGACTTTTTATCTACCTTGGTCATCAGCCGCGGGCCTCTTAGCATGTGCAGATATTGAAGTCAACCGAAAACAATATGTTCATTGATTGAATGCAGTTCAAGGCTATAAACTTCGTTTTCGATGTTCGCGATACCAGTCTATGGTTTTCCGTAGTCCCGTCCGGAAGTCTGTTTTGGCCCGGAACCCGAATGCCTGGAAGGCCCGGGTTGTATCCAGCATCCTCCGCGGCTGTCCATCCGGTTTCGTTTGATCCCAGGTGATGCGTCCCCGGAAGCCCGTCAGCTCGACGATAAGGGCGGCAAGGTCCCGGATGGAGATCTCGAATCCGGCCCCGATGTTGACCGGTTCACCCTTGTCGTACCTTTCCATGGCCATGACGATGGCCTCGGCCGCATCCTCCACGTAGAAGAATTCCCGGGTTGCCTTACCGGTGCCCCACACCACGATCTCGTCCCTGCCATCCGCCTGGGCATCCACGCACTTCTTGATGAGCGCCGGGATGACATGGGATGAATCAGGATCGAAGTTGTCTCCGGGCCCGTAAAGGTTGACGGGCAAAAGATAGATCGCGTTGAAGCCGTACTGTTGCCGGTAGGCCTGGGATTGAACCAGCATCATCTTCTTCGCCAGGCCATAGGGGGCGTTGGTTTCCTCGGGATAGCCGTTCCAGAGGTCGCTTTCGCTGAATGGGACCGGGGTGAACTTCGGATACGCGCAGATCGTGCCGAGCGCAACAAATTTTCGAATGTTGCGCAGGTACCCTTCGTGGAGGAGCTGGGTTCCCATCATGATGTTGTCATAGTACAGCGAGGCGGGGTTGGCCTGGTTGAAGCCTATGCCTCCGACCTTGGCCGCCAGGTGAATGACGATGTCCGGCTGCTGCTCCACATACATTCTGCGGATGTCGCCGGGCAGCACCAGATTGTGTTCGGGCAGGTCGGCAATCAGGATATTCCGGTAGCGCTTTTCCTCGAGGTACCGGATCAGATGCCCTCCCAGGAAACCCTTGCCCCCCGTCACGGTGATGCGATCATCCAGCATAGGCCCGCCTCAGAACCTCCGCTGGGGGCCGTCGCACGCGTAGCCGGCCTCCACGAGGGTTTTTTCCCTCTGGGCCATCTCCATGTCCGACGCGACCATCATGTCGATCAGCTGATCGAAGGAGACCTTCGGGCTCCAGCCGAGCCTGCCGAGGGCCTTTGCCGGATTCCCCAGCAGAACGTCGACTTCCGTCGGGCGGAAATAGCGCTGATCGATGGCGACGTACTGCTGCCAGTCGAGATCGAGCCTGGTGAAGACCCGCTCCACGAATTCACGGACGGAATGCGTTTCCCCCGTGGCCACGACGAAGTCGTCCGGGTGATCCTGCTGGAGCATCAGCCACATGGCCTCCACGTAGTCGCCCGCATACCCCCAGTCCCGCTTGGCGTCCATGTTTCCTAGAAACAGCCGGTCCTGGAGCCCCAGCTTGATCCTCGCGGCCGCCCGGGTCACCTTCCGGGTGACAAACGTCTCCCCGCGGCGGGGCGATTCATGATTGAAGAGAATCCCGTTGCAGGCGAAGATCTTGTATGCGTCCCGGTAGTTCAGGACCAGATAGTAGGCATAGACCTTGGCAGCCGCATAGGGGCTCTGGGGCTGAAACAATGTGGTCTCGCTCTGCGGGGGAGGGGCCGCACCAAACATCTCGCTCGAGGAGGCCTGGTAGAAGCGGGCCGGTATCTTTGTCCTCCGGATCGCTTCCAGAAGGCGCAGTGTCCCCAGTCCGGTCACATCCCCCGTGTACTCGGGCATGTCGAAACTCACCCGGACGTGACTCTGGGCACCCAGATGGTAGATCTCATCCGGCCTGATGTCATGCAGAAGATCCGTGAGCTGCCCGGAAACCGACAGATCACCGTAATGGAGATATACCCGCGCCTCCGGATCATGAAAATCCCTGTATAGATGGTCTATACGGTCCGTGTTAAAGGTGCTCGAGCGTCGGATCAGGCCATGGATTTCGTAACCCTTGGCCAGCAGAAACTCGGCCAGGTAAGACCCATCCTGCCCCGTTATGCCCGTTATGAATGCCCGCTTCATTGACTCGCCTCCTAATAGTTTCGATGGTCTCGAAGTAATATAATGGCCTCATTTATAGTATGTTCTATACCATGTCACGAACTTTTCGGTGCCCTCCTCAATGGATGTTTGAGGCCTATACCCGACTTCGGCAATCAGGTCATCCATGTCAGCATAAGTGGCAGGAACATCTCCAAGCTGCATGGGGAGAAGATTTTTTTTACAGAGCGACCCAAATTCTTCTCCAGAATTTCGATGAGATGCAGAAGGTCTACAGGATTGTTGTTGCCAATGTTGAAAATCCTGTATGGGGCAAAGCTTGTCGCGGGGTCCAAGCGATCGCCGTGCCAGTCTGGATTCGGTTTTGGAATGTGTGACATGACACGCACGATCCCCTCGATGATGTCATCAATGTAAGTGAAGTCACGCTGCATATGTCCATCGTTGAAAACATCTATCGGTCGGCCCTCGAGAATTGCCCTCGTAAAGATGAACATTGCCATGTCGGGTCGCCCCCATGGCCCATAGACCGTGAAGAAGCGAAGTCCTGTGCATGGCAGGCCGTAGAGGGCGGAATACGAATGGGCCATCAATTCTCCGGCTTTCTTGGTGGCTGCATAAAAGCTCACAGGATGGTCCACGTTGTGATGGACGGAAAAAGGCATTCTGGTGTTAGCCCCATACACCGAGCTTGATGAGGCGAAAACGAGATGTTTGACTCGGTGCCTCCGGCACCCTTCAAGAACATTCAGGAAAGCCAGGAGATTGCTTTGCACATAGGCGTATGGGTCTACCAGGGAGTGGCGGACGCCCGCTTGCGCAGCAAGATGAACGACGATATCTGGATTGGCTTGGTTGAAAAGATCTGCCGCTGCCGCTCGGTCAGACAGGTCCATTTTTGAGAATGCAAAGCGAGGGTTCTGCATTAACCGGGAAAGGCGGGATTCCTTCAAGGCCACGTCATAATAGTTGTTGAGGTTATCCGCCCCGGCGACCATCAATCCATCGGACAGCAGGCGGTATGCGAGATGGTATCCGACAAATCCCGCCGCACCTGTGACAAGAATGTTGTTCATCGCGATTCTCAGTGATCAATGAAAATATCAAAGGGCCCTGATGGCCGCCTCGCAGGCGTTGAACGCCTGTTCCATATCTTCATCCGTATGGGCAAATGAGACAAAAGCCGCCTCGAACTGTGACGGTGCCATCAGTACGCCATGTCTCAGCATATTTTTGAAGTAACGAGCGTACAATAGCGTATTGCTGCTGAACGCCGATGCGTAATCGCGCACTTCCTCGCTCGTGAAAAAGACAGTAAACATTGATCCTACACGATTGATTCGGACGGGGATACCCTTCAAAATGAACAGCTGTTCCAAAGCGCTGCAAAGGAGTTTGGTTCGCCTTTCGAGGACCTGGTAATTATCACCGAAGCTCTTGAGGAGGGAGAGCGTTGCACAACCTGCAGCCATGGCGACGGGATTGCCTGAAAGAGTTCCAGCCTGGTAGACAGGACCCGACGGTGCCACCAGGGACATGATATCTCTTCTTCCGCCAAAAGCGCCCACCGGCATACCTCCACCTATGATCTTTCCAAGACATGTCAGGTCTGGTTTGATGCCAACCAGATTCTGATATCCGCCGTATGTCATACGAAACCCGGTAATCACTTCATCAAAGATAAGCAGGACCCCATAGTTGCTGCTGAGCTGCCGTAATGCCTCGAGGAAGCCTTTTTCTGGAGGAACCACCCCCATGTTGCCAGCGACAGGCTCCACAATCACGCAGGCTAGGTCTTTGCCATGCTGTTCCATGGCGGATTCAAATGCACTCAGGTCATTGTAAGGCACTGTTATGGTCAGTTTGGCGATTTGTCGGGGTATCCCTGGGCTGCCCGGTATGCCAAGCGTGGCAATGCCCGAGCCAGCACGAACGAGCAGCGCGTCGCTGTGGCCATGGTAGCATCCCTCAAATTTAAGAATCTTTTCCCGTCCTGTAAAACCGCGTGCCAGTCTGATGGCACTCATTACCGCTTCGGTACCGGAGCTCACCATGCGGACCATTTCGATCGATGGCACAGCCGTTGTAATCATGCGGGCTAAGTCTACTTCCATTATGGTAGGCATGCCATAGCTTGTGCCGTTTTCTGCAGCCCTAACCTCAGCTTCCAAAACAGCCGGATGTGCATGGCCAAGAATCATGGGGCCCCAGGAAAGTACGAAATCCACATAAGATTGGCCGTCTATATCGTACAGTCTCGCCCCCTTTGCCCTGCGGATGAATAAGGGAGACAGACCCACTGACTGAAACGCCCGGACAGGGCTGTTTACACCACCAGGGATAATTTTCTTGGCTGACTCGAACCACTTTTCTGAATCAGTCATGAGAAATACTCCATGCTGCCCTTCTTGAACTCCTCAATGCTTGCCAGCGCAAGGTATTCGGTGGCACCAGTCGCCTCCGATAACCTCGTCAGGGTCTGTTCAATGTCCGCTTGATGCGGCTTCAGGTGTATCATCGTGAAAAGACCATATCGTCCCAGGAAGGAAGGTTTCCGTTCATAGCAATGAGAAACTTCCGGGAATGATGCTATTTGGCGTCCGATCCTATCCATATCCTTTTCCGTAACGGCCCAGACGACCATAAAGTTCCGCTCATAGCCGGCTTTTCGATGATAAACGATAGCGCCAATTTTTCTGATGACACCTTGATGTTTCATCTTATCGATGATTGAAATGATTTGCTCTTCACTCATGCCTAGGCTGTTTCCAATATCGAGAAACGGTCTTGAGGACAGATTGAGATCCCCTTGGATCATTTGCGCCACTTTTTTTTCACTGCTTGTCACGGCTTTGCCCTTCCTATGCGATTTCTCTTAGTCTAAAGACGATGGGAAATCAAGCCTTCTTGGCTTCCATGTGATGATAAAGGAGGGTTGAAACATCTGAAAATTGGACAAAAACTCCTTGACAAAACGTGTACTGACCGTTTAATGAAACGGCGAATGTTCAAGGGGGATTAGTTGTTCTCACCGGCACAAACCCAAGGATAGCTCGATGGAGGGCCAGTATTTTCGGACGGAGGGGAGGTGCTTTCAAGTAAGTTCGTGGCCGCCGATTTTCAGAAAAAAATAGCATAAGGAGGAAACAATGAAGAAAGGTTTGGTTTATACTCTGCTGAGCATATTAGGTGTTCTTGTAACTGCTACACTGGCAATAGCTGCGGAAGCCGCGTCAACAGGTGCGTCGGGGGCTATTGACTATACAAAGGCCATTGTGGTTGCATGCAGCGTCCTGGGTCCCGGATTGGCGATGGGTTTGGGTACAATTGGAACGGGGCTTGGCATGGGAAACGGTCTGAGCGGTGCAACAAATGCTGTGGGCCGCAACCCGGAAGCACACGGCAGGATTCTTCTGACCATGATGGTGGGCTTGGCCATGATTGAGTCCCTGGCGATCTATGCGCTGGTTATCTCGCTGGTCATTCTCTATGCGAACCCGCTGCTTAAGGTTATTGGCGCTTAATTAATGTTATTATTATAAGGGGGGACGGAACCATACAAGGAGATTCCGATTCCCCCTTTATTTATTATTCTGTTTCAGGCGAAATCCTGCGACGAAGGGTTTTCTTTTCCGCTTGCCGGTGTTTGACGACAAGCATTTTTTCTTTTGCTCGGAGGGAGCGACGTCTTTTCTGGCGGCGCACTCTTTCCCTCTCCATTTCCATTTGATGCATCTTGCCGGTTTGAAGGCGCTCGATCCTATCCAAGATGAGACGGCGGGCCAGAAAACGATTCAATGCCTGGGATCGTTCACGCTGGCATTTAACAGAAAGTCCGGTGGGAACGTGAACCAGAAATACACATGAGGATGTTTTATTGACTTTCTGGCCGCCCGGACCTGATGAACGGATAAAGGTCTCCTCAAAATCCTTTTCAGAGACGCCGAGACGCTCCATTCGGGAACGGAGCGCCGCTTCTTTTTCGGGAGAAACGCTCACAGAGAATAGATTTCGTCGGCCACCAGATGGATCCAGTTTCGCTCGAGGACTTCTTTCGCTTCTTCTATTTTGTCCACACCCAGAATAACAATTGTTTCTTTGCCGATTCGGTTGATTGTTGTATACAGATAATGAATGTTGATATCGGCACGCGAAAGGCTCTTCAAAATAGCGTTGATGCCTCCTGGATGAAGAGGGACCTCTGCGGCGATGACAGGTGTAACCTCGATGTTGAAATTGAAACTCCGCAGAATTGCTGCAGCGCGGTCTGGATCGTTGACAACAAGACGTACCGTGCTTTGCCTCTCTGAGCTGGCTGCGAGAACCGCCTTATAGGTGATGTCCTCATTGTCCAGGATGTGAGACAAGCGCGCCAGCATGCCCGGCACATTATCTAGGAGAACGGAAATTTGTTTGACCGCCATGTCGAATGGGCTCCTTCTATTTTATGCTGCTGTATCCCGCCGTGAAGGCGTTGCGGTTGAGTTCGACCAGAGCTTTCTTTTTGCTGCCCATTATTTCTTCAAGGCTTTTCAGATAAATCTCGGGCTTGATCAGGCCGATTCTCTTTAAAAAGCCGCCCATCATCACGGTGTTGGAAGCCTTGGAATTTCCAAGGCTGTCGGCGATCTCACCGGCAGGGATCTCAATCACTTCGATATCGGCACGACTGGATCGGGCGCTGATGATCGAAGAATTCAGCAACAGCAGCCCTCCTGAAGCAATCCTGTTCTGGAACGTGTAAAGGGATGGTGTATTCAGAACAACGACATAATCCGGCTCGGATGCAATCGGGGACGCAATCTCTTCATCCGCCACGGCCACTGTACAATTCGCTGTGCCTCCACGGACTTCTGCGCCATAGGCAGGCAGATAGGTTACTTCGAAACCCTGATTCATGGCTGCAAGGGCGAAGGTATAGCCCATCATGAGAACTCCCTGGCCGCCAAATCCGGAAAAGATGGCTTTAACGATCATGCCCCTCACCCTCCTTTTTCTGCGCCTCGGCCGGGGTGTCTTTCACAACCCCTAACGGGAATGTCTTGGTCATGACTTCGTCAATCCATTTGCAGGATTCGATGGGACTCATCTTCCAGTTTGTCGGACATGGCGACAGGATCTCGATGAGCGTAAATCCCTGCTCGTCTATCTGGTACTGAAATGCTTTTTTAATGGCCCGCTTCGTTTTCAATACATTAGCCGGGCTGTTCACCGTACACCGCTCAATGTAAGCTGTTCCGGGTAAAAGGGCGAACAGTTCGCACACCTTGATTGGATAGCCTTCCAGTAAGGGCGTGCGGCCCGTTGGAGAAGTGGTCGTTTTCTGCCCCAGCATCGTTGTGGGCGCCATTTGGCCGCCGGTCATTCCATACACCGCATTATTGATAAATATGATGGTGAAATTTTCTCCACGGTTTGCCGCGTGAATGGATTCAGCAATCCCGATCGCCGCCAGGTCACCATCTCCCTGATAGGAGAAAACAACCCGATCCTGCAGTATACGCTTGATGCCCGTAGCCATGGCAGGACCGCGGCCGTGCATTGCCTCAATCATGTCCACATCGAAGTAATTATATGCGAGCACCGCACAACCGGCAGGTGGAACACCGATCGTTTTCCCACGGATTCCCATTTCATCAATGACTTCGGCAATGATCCGGTGGGCAATGCTGTGGCCGCATCCCGGACAGTAGTGGAATATGAAATCTTTTTTAAGCGATTCCGGTTTGCTGAAAACCTTTTTCATCCTTTTCCTTTTTTTATGGTATTATGGTTCTGAAACTCGTGCCAGATACGGACTTCCTTAGACCCGGCTCAACCGCCTATCATATCTCCTGATCAAAACGTTAGCCAGTTCCACGGGTGTTGGCACAACCCCTCCAGGCCTGCCATGAAAATCGATCTCGGCATATCCCTGAAGCGCCAGGCGAACATCCTCTATCATCTGGCCCGTGCTCATTTCGAAAACAACAAAAGTGCGTATCTGCTTGGCCAGTTCGCGAAGTTCCCGGACGGGGAAGGGCCAAAGGGTTATGGGACGAAACAGGCCTATTTTCATGCCATGATCGCGGAGGCGTTTAAGGGCGCCTCTCGCGACACGCGCGGCCGTTCCATAGGCGACGATCGCAATATCTGCGCCTTGCGTGTCGAAGGTGTCGCAACGGGTTTCCATCTCGGAGATCACATCGTATTTCCGCTGCAGCTTCCAGTTGTGCTCTTCCATGTCCAGCTGATCAAGGATCAAACCGCGGATAAATTTACTTTTTCCTGTACCGGCACCTTTAAGGATAAAATCTTCGCTGTATTGGCGTGGCTTAGGTTTCCTGAATATGACAGGCTCCATCATCTGGCCCATCATCCCATCTGCAAGTATCATGACGGGGATCCGGTATTTATCCGCCAGATCAAAGGCATCCATGGTCAGATCTGCAAGCTCTTGGCAGGTGGCTGGACCGAGGACGATTGTACGGTAGTCACCGTGGCCCCCTCCGCGCGTCGCCTGGAAATAATCGCCTTGCGCAGGCCTGATATTCCCCAGTCCCGGACCTCCGCGCATGATGTTGACGATTACGCCGGGCAGCTCCTGGGCTGCCATCGAGGATATCCCTTCCTGCTTGAGTGATATTCCGGGACTTGAGGATGAAGTCATCACGCGGGCGCCGGCGGCGCTTGCCCCTGCAATCATATTGATTGCCGCAAGCTCGCTTTCCGACTGGATGAATGTCCCCCCCGGAACTTTTCGCAGATTCTCAGCCATGTATTCCGGGAGTTCATTCTGCGGTGTGATGGGATAACCGGCATAAAAGGTGCAGCCCGACCGTATGGCAGCCTCCCCGATGACCCTGTTTCCCTGCATCAGTACTTTATTCACGGTAAACCTCTATTGCAATTTCCGGGCACATGATGGCGCAAAGAGCGCATCCCGTGCATTCGCCGTCGTCAATAAAACAAACCGGCCGGTATCCACGGATGTTGTATTCGCCTGCCGGCTTAATGTTCCCTTTCTTGCAGGCTTGAATACAAAGATGACATTCCTTGCAAAGCTCCTTGCGAATAACGATTTTCCCCTTCAAGATTCAAAACTCCTTGCCAACGAACTTTGAATTTTTTCACCCTGTCGCAGACATTAAACGGCATCCGATATCAACAGAATGAAATTTCCCTTCAAGCCTATCTACACAGGAATGTCAAGATAAATTTCTTACGATAACTTCTCTATCTGGAATCCCTCCAGACGGATAGATACGGAACGTTGAAGGATATCCACGGAAATAACAAAGAGTTCCTTATCCAGTTCTGTTTGAAGAACGACCCCCTCAATTCCCTTGAAGGGACCATCGATGATCCTTGCCGCCTCTCCGACCTTTGGATATTGAAAATGCCTTACCTCTACTTTTGAGGCAACTAGGCGCTGAATGGCGTCTATCTTCTCGTCGGGAATAGGGATGGGTTCATGACCGACGAATTTTCCCAGAATGCGAACCACACCGAAGGTTTTTAGAATATCCAGCTTGTTTTCGTTCGTGATCCTATCCAGTTCAACAAACAGGTATCCGGGAAACATGGGAATGCGTATTCTTTTCCGGCGGTCTTTGCGCTTGCTCCATACCTCGATCTTGGGCAGGAAAGCACGGTAAAACTTCGAAGTCAGTCCGACATTGACGACGTCTTCATGCCGGCTTCTTGTATGGATGGCATACCATGGCATTTGAGCCTTATTATATAAAGGTACAGGATTTTTCAACATCTAAACGGGTAACAGGGAACGAAACATCGTAACATTTCAATGAGCCTTGATCCTAACGATGCATCCCAGTCGCACAAAGGGGCGGCAGAAATCCAACGGTTCCTCTCTAGACAAATGATTGATCAAAATTGTTTCCGTGCGCTGAAGATTCAGAAAACTCAAGCAGAATTTTAAGTTCTGCCTCGCATCACATTCAAGCAGTGCTGCTCACGCTTACCCTTCCAATCTCCCATCGAAGATAATATCCCCGCCGCGGTGAGAAATTTTTAGGAGTTGGAGCTGCAGGGCATCATCCATAGTTTTGATTCCAAGTTCTCCAACGGCATCCACCCCGCGGCCAACAAATTTCGGAGCTAGAATTACAATGACCCGATCTGCCAGTCTTTCCCTCATGATGGATGTAATAAGCATCGATCCGCCCTCTATGAGGATAGATGTGATGCCCCTTTTCCCAAGTGCTCTGAGCAGTTTCCTGAGATCCAGGAGGTGATCTGATTTTTCAATTATACGAAGCGTCTCGATACCCATTTTCCCCATGCGATTGATGACTTTCGGACTGGTGCTTTTTGCGGTGGCTATGATGGTTTTTGCTTTATCCTGATTTTGTAGAACCTTACTTTTCAGCGGGATGCTGTGCCGTCCCGCGACAATAACGCGCAGCGGATTCCGGCCTTTTATCAGGCGGACAGTCAAATCGGGATCATCGGCCATCACGGTCCCCACACCTACAAGGACGGCGTCGTGAATGCTGCGAAGGTGATGGGCAAATTGCAAGGAGGGCGGTGAACTGATCCAGCTTGAGTGTCCAGTAGATGTGGCAATTCGTCCATCCAATGTTTGGGCGAACTTGAGTGTGACAAAAGGTATGCCGGTTCTCATAAATTTATAGAAGCGTTCATTAAGCCTCTCGCACTCGTTTGCCAGGACCCCGACAGTTGTTTGGATACTATTGCGTCTCAACTCCTTGATTCCGCGGCCTGAAACGATTGGATTGGGGTCCACCGCACCGATGACAACGCGTGCCACATGATGAGAGATCAGTGCTGCCGTGCAAGGCGATGTGCGGCCCCAGTGAACGCATGGTTCAAGGTTCACATAAACCGTGCTGCCGTCAACGGATTCGCTGGCGTTTTCAATAGCGTTGATTTCCGCATGATTTGCTCCGCAGCGCTCATGGTATCCCTCGGCAATTATCCTGCCGTGCTTGACGATCACAGACCCTACCATGGGATTGGGGCTGACAAACCTTTCCCCCTTCTTCGCCAGCTGGAGCGCTTTTCTCATATAGTCCTGATCGGTCATCATGGCATGGAACATTATACCAGTTCCCTCTGCCTGTAAATGGGGAATCTCTTTTTTATGTTGTATTTCCCTAAGATATGCTATGAGTCGTGAAAATTTCGAAAGGAGTTACTCCCATGAAGGGTGTTGTACTAGCCGGTGGTCTCGGAACCCGGATGTTCCCTTTGACAAAAGTGACCAACAAACATCTTCTGCCCATCTTTGACAAACCGATGATCTTCTATCCCATACAGACATTGGTGAATGCGGGCATTGATGAGATTCTCATAGTGACAGGAGGCAACAGTGCCGGTGAATTTCTCCGCCTTCTCGGCAACGGCAAAGATTTCGGGCTCAAACACATCAACTATACTTTTCAAGAGGGAGAAGGCGGCATTGCAGCGGCCTTGAGCCTAGCGGAATATTTCGCCGATGAGGAAAAAATGGTTGTGATTCTCGGCGATAATATCATTGAAAAAAATATCTGTACTGCTGTGGATGCCTTCCGTAGACAGAAAAAGGGTGCGCGGATTCTCCTCAAAGAGGTGCATGATCCAAAGCGATTCGGGGTGCCCACGATTACGGGGAATAAGATTGTACGCATCGATGAAAAGCCCCAAAAACCCGCATCAAACTATGCCGTCATCGGCATTTATATGTATGACAAGACTGTTTTTGATTTCATCAGGACATTGAAACCATCTCAGCGCGGGGAGTTGGAGATTACCGATGTGAACAATTATTATATCCAGGAGAAAAATCTTTATTGGGACATCCTCGATGGATGGTGGTCAGATGCAGGAACATTTGATTCACTTTTGTATGCCAGCAATATGGTGGCCAAGACAGGCGCCAATAAGCTCTGATGATTGAGGGAGGGGCGGAGATGATAGATGGGGTTGTAATCAAAAAGTTGAAGGTGATACCCGATGAACGTGGCCGGCTGATGGAAATACTGAGGGCTGATGATGCGATATTCGGCCGCTTCGGTCAGGCCTATATGACAACGGCTTATCCAGGCGCCGTTAAAGGTTGGCACTATCACAAGAAGCAGCATGACAACATGGCTGTAATTCAGGGCATGATGAAGATTGTTTTGTATGACAGTAGGGAAGATTCGCCCACATACCGAGAGGTGAATGTTTTCCATGCCGGCGTTCACAACCCGATCCTTGTCCATATTCCTCCCTATGTGTTCCACGGATTTAAGTGCATCTCCGAACAGGAAGCCATCGTGGTCAATATACCTACCGAAATGTATGATTATGACACTCCGGATGAATACCGAGCCTCTCCGCATGGTAGTGATATTCCGTATGATTGGAGCCGCCAGGACGGATAGACGGTTTCACACAAAGGATTTCGCATGGCGATTTGGATGGAGCTGCTCATTTTTGCCGTCGGTGCGGCTATCGGAAGTTTTTTGAATGTATGCATCTGGAGAATTCCCAGGGAAGAATCTATTATCAGCCCCTCCTCCCACTGCCCGTCCTGTCAGCAGCCGATCCGGTTTTATGACAACATTCCCTTCATCAGCTTTCTCATATTGCGCGGACGATGCCGCCAATGCGGAATATCCATATCCCCTCGCTATCCTTTTGTCGAAGGGCTAACAGCCGGGATGGCTCTGCTGCTGTTCTGGAAATTTGGACTTTCTTTGCAGCTTGTTGCCTCTTTTATTTTTGCTGCTACATTGATCGTCATTACCTTTATCGATCTGGACCATCAGATTATTCCAGATGTCATAACCCTGCCTGGCATACCTTTGTTTCTGCTGGCCGCGATTTTTGTTATGCGGGTATCTGTCCGTGATGCCCTGCTGGGGATGGCCATCGGAGGCGGAACGCTTTATCTGTTAGCTTTTCTGTATGAAGTCATTGCCAAGCGGGAGGGCATGGGCGGAGGAGATATCAAACTCCTGGCCATGCTCGGCGGCTTTCTGGGCTGGCAGTCTCTCTGGATTATCCTGCTTGTCAGCTCCCTGACCGGTGCCCTGGTGGGAATCATGGTCATGATCATAAAGGGTGCTGACCTGAAATATGCCATTCCATTCGGGCCGTTTCTCGCGCTTGGGGCATTGGTGCATCTTTTCTTCGGCGGATATCTGATGTCAATGTTGGTTCCCTACTAGTCAGCGCGCAATGCTGGGAAACCCGGATGGGGTTGAATTGTGGAGTCAAAAAACTTGACTTGGGATGGATATGGGGTTAAAGAAAAACATCGGGAGCTAGGGATTCAGGCTGCCCGGATTTGTCAGCACTGCAAGCATTCATGTATGATTTCGTAAGGGGGTTCGTATTCATGGGAACCGAAAAGCGATACTGTGCCATTTGTGCATGGCGCGAGACTTGTCAGAAGCGATTCAGCGTATCGACCGATGCGACGGGTCAGGTTCATTGTCCCGACTATACGCGGGACTTGAAAATCAAGGATCATGATATAGAAGCGGCCCAGAAAAAGTATTCTGAAAGTTAACAGATTAAGCGATGCCCGGAAGTAGGGTGTTTTCTAAAGATCAGAAAGCCCGCATCCGGGAAAGTATCCGATGCTTGAGAAAAAAGTTGGCTAATGGGCCAACTTTTTTATTATCGGGCAAAATGATGGTTCCAGCAAAAGGCCATTGATGGCGGATGGCAGAGTTACAGAATATGAAGCAGCAGATTGTCCAATACATTGAGTCGGCGGTTCGTGGTGCCTCAAGCAAGGGGTTTTTTGAAGCCGTGGAATTGCCATTCATAGAGGTTGAAGTAAGCAGGGATAAGGCTCATGGGGATTATGCCTCGAACATTGCCATGGTTCTGGCTGCCAGCCTAAAACAAAAGCCCCGGGAAATTGCGGCTATCCTTGCAAACGAGATGCAAGGCCATGATGATGTCCTTGAAAAAGTTGAAATCGCGGGACCCGGTTTTATAAATTTTTTTATACGCGAAAAAGTATGGTTAGGGCTGCTTGCCAAAGTTGACCGGCTCGGTGAGCAATTCGGAGGTGCCGGGATAGGGAACGGACGGCGTATCCAGTTGGAGTTCGTCAGTGCAAATCCGACTGGCCCCCTGCATATCGGGCATGCGCGTGGTGCCGTCATTGGTGATGTATTGGCCAATATTCTTCGCGCCTCCGGTTACGAGGTGCATAAAGAGTATTACATCAACGACGCCGGTAATCAGATGCACAACCTCGGTAAATCTGTTTATTGTCGATACCTCGGTATTTTGGGTGAGCATATAGACTTTCCCGATACATGTTATCAGGGTAAGTATATCCTGGATATTGCCCGGGACATTGTCCGGAGTGATGGCAACCGTCACCATGCCCGGCCACCAGATGAAGTTATCAGGGAGTTCACGGACCGAGCTGCTGCTTCGATCCTAAAAGGAATCCAGGAGGACTTGGGAGCATTCGGCGTTTTTTTTGATGCCTATTTCAGCGAAAGGCAGCTTTACGAAAAGGGTGTTGTTGCCGAACTCCTTGGAGATTTGGAAAACAGGGGTTTCATCTATCGGGACGATGGTACCCTCTGGTTCCGCACGACGGACTTTGGCGATGAGAAAGACCGGGTAGTTGTTCGTCAGAATGGTGAGCCCACATACTTTGCAGCAGACATCGCCTATCATAAGGATAAATTCGAACGCGGCTTTGAAACCCTGATTGATATCTGGGGTGCCGACCACCATGGGTATATCCCTAGGATGCACGCTGGTATCCAAGCCATGGGCTATGCAAAGGATGCACTTCGAGTGATTTTAGTGCAGCTCGTAAGCTTGTTGCGGGATGCGAAACCTGTGGCCATGTCCACGCGGGCTGGTGAGTTTGTAACGCTCCGGGAGGTTATTGACGAGGTGGGCAAAGACGCCGCGAGGTATCATTTCATGATGCGCCGTTCTGACAGCCAACTCGATTTTGATTTGGAAGTTGCCAAAAGACAGTCGATGGATAATCCTGTTTACTATGTTCAGTATGCCCATGCGAGAATCTGCAGTATTTTTAGGCTTGCCGGTGAACGGGGCATGTCAGTGCCTTCATTTGAGGATGCGGATGTCAGTTTGTTGAATCTGCCCGAAGAGCTTGGTTTGATAAAATGCATCATTAGATATCCCGAAGTTGTTGAAGGAGCTGCCACAGCGTTGGAACCACACAGACTCACATTTTACCTCAATGAGCTTGCAGGAATTTTCCACAGCTACTACAATAAGTTTAAAGTTATATCCGATGATGGCGACCTCAGCCGGGCACGATTGCTGCTGATGAAGTCCATTCGGACTGTGCTGAGCAATGCCCTGGGACTTTTGGGAGTCTCCGCACCGGAGCATATGTAACAGCGCATAAAAAACGACAACTCGTGGAACGGAGATGGCAGCTAAGAACACACGGTCCTTTGAGTTCCGATTAGGCAAGATTGGGCTGGTACTGTTTATTTTCGGTATGTCTATGCTGGTTTTTGGTTCCTTTCTTTTCGGAGTCCGTGTTGGAAAACTGCTGGAGGCCTACCCGGATAAAATTGCCGGATCCTACCCTGCAATCATCAAATGGAATTGGATCTGGCCTTGGGGAAAAAAGGATCAGGAAATTGCCGCGGCACCTGAAGAGGAAGCTATTACAACAGGTGCCAAAAGCGAGCCGGATCTGACTTTTTACGACACTTTGAACAAGAAAAAAGGGACTGAGGCATCCGAGTCTCCTGTTGGGCATAAAGAGGTAAAGTTCGGAGATACCAAAGGTGTCGGTACTGGCGCTGCAGAAAAGCCGATTGAGGTAAAAGGTAAGACAATGATGGCAGGTGCGAAGGGTAACCAGTCCGCGGCTCCCATGAGTCTATTGTCGCCAGGGAAAATATCGGGGCAACCTCCTGGTGCGCAGCTTCAGCCGCCCACCAGACAGATATTGTCGGAGCCTGCAAAACAGTCCCAAGCATCACAGAAGGTGGCACATCCACCGGCAGCTGGTCCCGCAACGCAGGAGACCCAGGCCGGTCAAAGCAATACCTTCAAGAAAGAATCTCTCGCTATAGGCGATAAATTGACTAAGACACCTGAGGCAAGTCGGAAATTTATCCTGCAAGTTGCAGCCTACAAGCTAAAATCAAAGGCTGATCAGGCTTCAAAGGAGATGCATGCCCTTGGCTACCATTCCCAGGTGGTGATGGTTGACTTGCATGGCAAGGGCAATTGGTATCGAGTGATCGTCAAGGGTTATGACAGTGAGGAAAAGGCGCAGGAGGCGGCCAGAGAATTATCCGTCAAGGCGAAAGGGTTACATGCTATTATCCGACCGGAACCCTGACGGATCCTTATCAATAACCAGTTATCAATGAAAGGACTTCGTTCAATAATCAGCGGATGATGAGTAAAAAACAAATTCTGTTGGGCAGACGATGTTTGAAAACTTGACGGAAAAGCTGGAAGGCATATTCAAGAAGTTACGCAACCGCGGACGGCTTGATGAAAACAACATTCAGGAGGCCTTGCGAGAAATTCGCATGGCCCTGCTGGAGGCGGACGTTAACTTCCGGGTCGTCAGAGATTTTGTTGAGGATATTAGGAAGCGGGCTGTGGGCCAGGAAGTGTTCGAGAGCCTTTCTCCCGGTCAGCAGGTTGTTAAGATTGTCTATGACCGCCTTGTCACCCTTATGGGAGGCTCTAGCAGCCAAATTAAGTTCGGCAGTCGCTTTCCTGCACCGATTATGCTTGTTGGTTTGCAGGGATGTGGCAAGACGACAACCGCTGTTAAGCTTGCCCGCTTTATAACCGTTCAGGCAAAACGCGTTTATCTCGTTTCGGCAGATGTTTATCGCCCAGCGGCCATGGAGCAGTTACGCATTCTAGCGCAGGCGAACGATTTTGGTGTATTTGACGCTGGCGAAATCCGTAATCCACTCAAGATTTGCACCCAGGCGAGGGAAGAGGCCAAAAGGCTTGGCTACGAGGTGTTGATAGTTGATACGGCTGGCCGACTCCATATCGATGAGGAAATGATGATGGAACTGAAGGAATTGAAAGATATCCTGGTTCCTTCAGAAATTCTTTTCGTAGCCGATGCGATGACAGGACAGGATGCTGTGCAGGTTGCCTCTCGCTTCAATGAACTTCTCGGGATTGATGGTGTCATCATGACCAAGATGGACGGCGATGCACGTGGCGGAGCAGCCCTCTCACTGAAGGCTGTCATGGGTAAACCTATCAAATTTGTCGGGATGGGTGAAAAAATAGATGCCTTGGAGGTATTCCATCCCGAAAGAATGGCATCGCGAATCCTTGGCATGGGGGATGTCCTTTCCCTTGTTGAGAAAGCTCAGGCGGTTGTGGGTGAAAAACAGGCTCGCGAGCTTGAAAAGAAAATCCGGCGCAACGAGTTTACGCTTGAAGATTTCCGTAACCAGCTGCAACAAATAAAAAAAATGGGTTCCATCCAGGACCTCCTGGGCATGATCCCTGGCTTAGGCAAGCTGAAGGCCATAAAAGATGTTTCCCCTGATGAGAAAGAACTTGTCAGGGTCACGGCTATCATTGACTCGATGACCAAACAGGAGCGCCTAAATTACCTGATTATCGATGGACAGCGCCGTAAAAGGATAGCCATGGGAAGCGGCACCTCTGTTCAGGAGGTGAACCGCCTGTTGAAAAGTTATGCCGAAATGCGCAAGCTGATGAGGAAAATGTCTGGAAAAGGTGCACTAAAATCCCTTCGTCGCGGTAATTTTCCCTTTAAATCCTGAAAAAAAAATGTTAGTTATTAACTTTACCTGTTTTATCCCTAAAAGGGAATAATCTCCGGAGGTGATAACAACGAGACATGGCGGTTAAAATAAGACTAACTCGCATGGGCGGGCACAAGAAGCCCTTCTATCGCATTGTAGTGGCAGATTCGGACTCGCCTCGTGACGGTCGGTTCATTGAAGTCATTGGACATTATGACCCCCAGAAGAAACCTGCTGACATTCATATCAAGGCGGACCGGATCAAGGCCTGGATGTCCAAGGGTGCCAAACCGACTCTGACGGTTTCGCAACTGATGAAAAAGACCGGGATAGTATCAGTGGCCTAGACTACGGGATTTTGGAAACTGAGTTTCGTGTAGAGGTACTTGCCGTAATGATCCAGAGCATCATACAGCAGTGGAGGTTGAGACGATGAAAGATTTGATCAAGTACATCTCACAGGCGTTGGTGGACCATCCGGATCAGGTTGAAGTTACTGAAATAGCAGGAGAACAGACCTCTGTCATTGAGTTGCGCGTTGCCAAGGAAGACCTCGGAAAGGTAATCGGCAAGCAGGGGAGGACCGCGAAGGCAATGAGAACCATTCTTAGCGCGGCGTCCACGAAGCTGCGCAAGAGGACGGTACTCGAAATCATTGAATGAAAGACATTTGATGTGCGAAAGGACAATGTAGGAAAAGGCTTCGGGGGCAGTGTGCGCAAGTCCTGAAGTATTGAGTGTATTTTCATAAGGCATAGTGACTAAGGATGGAGCGCAACCCAATGGTATATGAAGCCTCCAGCCAGCTATGGGTGGAGATTGGCAGGGTGGTCAAACTCCAAGGACTCAAAGGCTTTGTGAAGTGCGTGTCTTACCTTCAGTCTGTGGAACTGCTTCTGTCCATTGAGCAAGTGATGATTCATCAGGATGATGGAACGGATCAATTATATCGATTGAAATTTGTGAAACAGGCAGGCAAGGGTTTCCTGGCTGGTTTCGAAGGAATCGAAGACCGTTCATCGGCCGAAAAGATCGTGGGTGCGAAGATTTTTATGGACGCCGGTAAGCTGCCGAAATTACCTGAAGGAGAGTATTATTGGAAGGATCTTATAGGTATGGCAGTTATCGATGAGGCTGGACCGGTTCTCGGGCGCGTTTCTGGTGTATTTCCTACAGGAAGTAACGATGTTTTGATTTGCGAAGGCATGGGCAGGGAAATTCTTCTACCGTTGATAGCTGACGTGATACGCCACGTTGATCTCGATAACGGGACCGTCATTGTCCAACTCCCCGAAGGGTTGTGAAAAGGGCATGATGCGCTTTGATATCATGTCCGTATTTCCGGAGATGTTCGTATCTCCCTTTGAAAGCAGCCTGTTAAAAAAGGCTCAGGATAGGGGCCTCATAGAGATTCATATCCATGATATACGAAGGTTTGCTCTTGATAAACATAGACTGACAGATGATGAGCCCTATGGTGGCGGTGGTGGAATGGTAATGAAAATTGAACCCATCGCCAGGGCCATTGAGGCTGTCAATCCACTCCGCGAAGATGCCTTAATTATCCTCCTGACCCCCCAGGGAGAGCCGTTTTCTCAAAAGATCGCGCAAGAGCTGACAAAATATAGCCAGCTGGTTCTGATATGTGGGCATTATGAAGGGGTTGACGAGCGCGTCGGGATGCATCTGGCGGATCGAGAGATTTCTATTGGCGACTATATTCTGACGGGTGGCGAATTGGCAGCGATGGTAGTTGTCGATGCTGTATCCCGCCTAGTGCCGGATGTTTTGGGAAATGAGAATTCTGCAAGAGAGGATTCCTTTTCCGGTGACTTATTAGAGTATCCTCAATATACCAGGCCAGCCGAATTTGGAGATTGGCCAGTTCCCCCGGTGCTTCTTTCGGGGCATCATGCCGATATTCTTGCTTGGAGGCGCCGCGAATCCTTGAAAAGGACACTGAAAAAACGTCCTGACCTGATTAGAAACGCCGCCTTTTCAGATGAGGATAGGAAGATGCTAAAAGAGCTGGAAGAAGAATTGAATACGGAAGACTCTATGAAAAAGAAGAGGTAGGAGGCCTTAGAGCATGAGTCATATTATTGATATTATTGAAAAAGAACAAATGCGAGCAGATATACCGGACTTCAAGTCCGGTGACACGGTGCGTGTGCATGTCCGTATCATAGAAGGTCAGAAGCAGCGTATTCAGGCTTTTGAAGGTGTGGTCATACGCAAGCGTCGAGGCAATACACGGGCCAGTTTCACCGTACGAAAGATTTCCTGGGGCATTGGCGTGGAACGAACATTTCCCCTGCATTCCCCGGTAATCGATCATATCGAAGTCATCAACAGGGGCCGAGTAAGAAGATCCCGTCTTTACTATCTGAGGAGCCTTAAAGGCAAGAAGGCCCGGATCCGTGAGGAAGGCAAGCTGTAAGCTTTCAATGAACCGGTTCGAGCAGGAGGCATATCAAAGAGGTTGCCGCCTGATCGCCGGTGTCGATGAGGCGGGTAGAGGGCCGCTGGCCGGTCCAGTAGTGGCGGCGGCTGTCATCCTTCATCCTGATTATGAACATCAGGAGATCAAGGATTCCAAGAAACTTCCAGGCGCTGTCCGCGAGAAACTCTATGAACAGATTCAGAATGACGCCCTATGTGTAGCCATAGGTGTTGTGGAAGCTTGCGTTATTGATGAGATCAACATTCTTCAGGCGACTCTTCTTGCCATGAAGGAAGCAGTTGAGAATCTTGAGCTTATTCCCGATATCCTTTTCGTTGACGGCAATCACCGCATCCCGATAGGCCATTCCCAGAAGACCATAGTGGATGGCGATAATCTCAGTATCTCAGTAGCGGCTGCCTCGATTGTTGCCAAGGTGTCTAGAGATAAAATCATGGAAATGTACCACCGTCAATTCCCCCAGTACAACTTTGCCAGAAATAAAGGATATGGCACCCAGGAACATAGAGGAGCCATCCTTAAGTACGGATTATGCAAAATTCATCGCCGGTCCTTCCAGGTAAAAGAAATGCTGCCTGCCAATGGAGAATTCGACTTTTCATAAGATGCATAAGAGAGACAGATTCGATGCAGGCAAGGTAGATTATCGCATCATTGAAAAGAACTAGTTCTGCAATACATGAGGGGGGATTGATGAAGGGAAAGCTCTATATTGTGTCAACTCCGATCGGCAATCTGGAAGACATAACATATCGGGCCATCAGAGTCCTCAGGGAGGTTGACCTTGTGGCGGCGGAGGATACAAGAAGAACGTTAAAACTTTTCCGGGCGTATGAAATTGAAAAACCCCTTACCAGCGTTCATGACTACAATGAGCGTCGTAAAAGTCACATCCTTCTTGATCGCATGTTTTCCGGATTGAATGTTGCCTATGTATCGGATGCTGGAACACCGGGGATTTCCGATCCGGGCTATGTATTGATTAATGGTGCTATTGAACGGGGAATACAAGTCATACCTGTTCCTGGCCCATCAGCTGCTGTCACAGCGTTAAGCGTGTCTGGGTTGCCCATGGACAGGTTCATTTTTGAAGGTTTTCTCCCTTCCCGTGAGAAACATCGCCGTCAATTTCTAGATGATCTTGTTGATGAGACAAGAACCATGGTTTTTTATGAATCTCCCAAGCGCCTTGAAGCGTCACTCCGCGATATTGCCGCTATCATGGGGGATCGTGTAGTGGTATTGGCGCGCGAGATGACGAAGGTATACGAAGAAATCATCCGAGGAAATGTGTTGGAAGTATTGAAATTGCTGATCGGAAAAACGGTCAAAGGTGAGATAACACTCATTGTAGCCGGGTGCAGCCGGCCAAAAGCTGGGGCTGTTGGGACAAGTGAAGATGTTAGAAAATGCCTGGAGGTGATTATTGCTTCTCCCGGTATCTCTATGCGGGATGCGGTTCGTCAAGTGTCAGATCGGCTTAATGTGCCGCGTAAACAGGTTTATCGAATTGCAGTAAAAAATTTCCGCCTTGATCCGCCCTCTTCGGTATGATAACCAATACGCTATCCGCAACAATAGAAGCAGGCGGATACGGCACGGCAATATTCTTTCGAATGCATCCAATAATTGCAGGAGGATAACCCATGGAGGAAAGCAGTAGGCCGTCTCCGGCAGAGAAAGTTTATGATCTGAAAGATGTTGTTGAGGAGGCGACAGCTCCTCCCCCTGGTGAAATCATATACGAACTGACCGATATGGTGGACAAGCGGCCAAAGATAGCCTTTGCCGACCCGGGACTTCGTGAGGAGATTATCCGTATTGCCTCTGAAATAGCCGGGCAGATTGCCCGTGAGATCATACCTATTGTGGCTGAACGAGTAATTCGTGAGGAGATCGATAAACTAAAAGCACAGCAGCAAAATAATCAGCAATAGATTGGCATTCCCAAACGCTGCAATAGACGGGACAAGTCAGGCGCTTCCAATCTTCATTACGGCGATGATACTGCTTCTTTGCCTGGCAAGCCAGTGTGGGGAGAATCTCTCCTGTTGCGGGAGAGATATCAGTAGTATTTCAGATTACCCTACTCTCTGGGAGAAAATTTAGCATATTATAGGACTCAAGCTATTTAGACGTGTTATTTACCCTTGGGGCAGCCCATTCGGAAATATATAGCCGCCTGCGCGACATGTTCTCAACAAAGCCGAAGAGTAGTGTGAAAAATGTCGCTGGGCTACGATCAATAAAAATCTGGACAACTGTAATATGGATATGACCGGGTATCGCAATCATGTTTCGAAACACAGAGGTACTTGTACCCGTTTCCTTTTGATGACAATTCTTCTGAATTCGGCATTAGTCGGGTGTTTTGGCAGCATGCCACATACTCTTGTGTCAGATTACGGCAACATGGGGATCCGGAGAATAGCCGTACTTCCTGTCTCTGATCAAGCAGGATGTAACGATGTACTTGGAATCATCCGCGAAGAAACAGTTAATGAACTTTACTTCAAAGGGTATGCGAAGGTGTCTTTAAAGGACATGGATGAAAAACTGTTGACTGTTTATCCTGCATCGATTTTGCAACATGCTGAGCAAATGCCGCCTGGAGCGATCGGACAGCTTCTCGGAGTTGATGCTGTCATGTACATTACCCTCAATCAGTACAAAAACAAGATCCATTTTTTATATGCTTCCACATCCTTGGCGGTGAGCTTTGAGCTCAGAAGCGTGGACACAGGGATGACGCTATGGCAGACGTCATGCGGCATGACTGAACGGAATTATGATTTTACGAAAAAGGAACTGGATATGAAAACCGTCATGGTTTTTGAGACCGTCGTTCAGCAAGTGGTGGATAAGGCCATGGCTACCTTGCCTGAAGGGCTGGGATCCAAGTTAGACAAGCCGGTCAAATAATCATCTGAACTGTTTCAGCGTATTGAACTGTAAAAGAAACTGGCAGATAAACCAGAAGCATGCTAATTGTCTTCTGCCGGCCAGTAAGCTGTGGACAGTCCAGATTGCGGGAAACACTGGGTCCGGTTCGCACATAATATCCATTTTAAGCTTCGGCAGGCAGATGCTTTTAGCAATGGAACACTGAAAACATATGAAAATACCACACCTTGGTGTGCAACATGATGAGTATATTAAAAAGCTGGGTTCCAAGGATAAATTTATAGTTTCAAGCGGCACAGTCATAACGGGTATTAGAGGGACCAATAGTTGGATGGGGAAAGCCAAAGAGACGAGGAACGGAAACTAGTTGCCAAGAAACTATAAATTTGGATGGGTCATGAGAATACGTTACTCTGTGGCGAAATGACATGAATATCCCCAATCTCCTGACCGTTATACGAATCACTTTGGCTCCGTTAATCGTTATCCTCTTGATGGAAGGTGATTACGGCAAGGCACTGCTTGCTTTCATTGCAGCTGGCTTAACGGATGCCCTCGACGGGTTCCTCGCACGTGTTCTTCTTCAGAAAACAGTTCTTGGTGCTTATCTTGATCCCATAGCCGATAAGATTCTGATAGGCAGCTGTTTCGTTACACTCGCTATTGTAAGGATTCTTCCGGGTTGGCTTGCGGTAATCGTCATTAGCCGGGATGTAATCATTATTCTCGGAATCTGTATCCTGACCTTAACGGATATAGCTTACGAGATAAGGCCTGTATTTGTCAGCAAAGTAACAACGACCATTCAGATCATCACGATTTTTTCGGTTCTGATGCTTAAATGCCTGCCAGGAATATTTACCCCACCATGGATTCATGGACTGTACTGGTTTACTGCTGCCTTAACGGTGACTTCCGGAATAGAATATGTGATCATATGGATCAGGTTGATTAACCATCAGTCGTGATGCTATTTTCCCCTGTTTTTAAAGCTTTTTTGCCTTGACAGAGCCTTTTTTTATTGTTAAAAACGACCCCCTCGCAATAGAATGGGGAATTGAACAGGCACGTAGCTCAGGGGGAGAGCGCCATCCTGACGCGGTGGATGTCCAGGGTTCAAATCCCTGCGTGCCTACCATGGTTTTAAAAGGGCATCAGCCGGTGGCGGTGATGCCCTTTCTAATAATGCTGGATAGGGTCACCTGTTCGGGAACGAGTTTATTTGTTTTTTATGAGCAATCTGCACAATGCCTAACATTACAGTAACATGGCCTGATGGTGGCAAGGGTATATTCCCCGCCGACATAACCATTAGAAAAGCCCTTGAATCATGGAATCCCAAAGGAGTGAGCAATATTGTAGCGGCTCGGGTTAATGGGAATCTCTATGACTTGAGCCAAACTCTTGCTAAGGATGCGGCCATTATTCCCATCGATATAGAATCAAAAGAGGGATTGGCGATCCTACGCCACAGCACGTCGCATGTCATGGCCCAAGCCGTTCAGGAGATTTTTACAGGCTCCAAGGTGGCTATCGGGCCTTCCATTGAAGAAGGTTTCTATTATGATTTTGAATACGGAGAGACCTTTACACCGGAAGACCTGAAAAAGATTGAAAATCGAATGGCGCAAATCATCGGGGCAGATTACCCGTTCATACGCAGCGAGCTCGATCGAGATGAGGCTATCGAAATATTCCGGCAGAGAGGAGAAACTTATAAGGTTGAACTGATCAATGATATGCCTCTAAATATACGAAAAGTGAGCTTGTATAAGCAGGACGATTATGTAGATCTTTGCCGCGGACCTCATCTTCCATCCACTGGGATGATCCGCTCATACAAACTCCTGAGCGTTGCGGGGGCTTACTGGCGTGGCGATGAACGTAATCAGATGCTCCAGAGGATATATGGGACTGGTTTCCCGACTCAAGATGCCCTTGATGAGTATCTCAAAGTCATCGAAGAGGCGAAAAAACGCGATCATCGGCGCCTGGGGCGCGAGTTGGATCTGTTTCAGATCAATGAGGAGGCGGGTGCTGGGCTGGTCATATTCCACCCAAAAGGGATGCTATTGCGGCACATTATTGAGCAATGGGAAATCCAGGAACATCTTAAACGGGGATATGATATGGTGATGGGCCCCCAGATTCTAAAAGTCGATCTGTGGAAGCGGTCAGGCCATTATGAACATTACCGTGAAAACATGTATTTTACAGAAGTGGAAGGTCAGGGATATGGCATTAAGCCGATGAATTGTCTGTCCCATATGCTCATTTATAAATCGAAGATTCGTAGCTACCGCGATCTGCCAATCAGGTACTTTGAGCTTGGCACAGTCCACCGACATGAAAAGACCGGTGTCCTGCATGGTCTGCTCAGAGCCCGCCAATTCACCCAGGATGATGCGCATATTCTTTGCAGGCCCGATCAAGTAGTAAGCGAGGTTTGCGCCATCGCAGACTTTGTGGCTTATGCCATGAAAATTTTTGGATTTGCATATGACATAGAGTTGAGCACTCGTCCGGATAATTCGATCGGATCGGATGAGGACTGGAATCTAGCTACATCAGCCCTTGAAAGGGCCCTGTGCGACCATAATATGTCTTATGAGGTTAACGAGGGGGATGGGGCTTTCTATGGTCCGAAGATTGACTTCAAACTAAAGGATGCATTGAAGCGAAAGTGGCAATGTGCCACCATACAATGTGACTTTACACTTCCAGAGCGGTTTGATCTCAATTATGTAGGGGAGGATGGGCAGCGCCACCGGCCCGTGATGCTTCACCGGGTCATCCTCGGCGCCATCGAGCGTTTTATGGGTGTTCTTATTGAGCATTATGGGGGATCTTTTCCTGTCTGGCTTTCTCCAGTGCAAGCTGTTATTGTAACCGTGACGGACCGTCATATTCCTTACGGGCGGGAGGTGCTCAACGCGCTTCTTGATGCCGGAATTCGTGTTGAAGGTGATTTCAGGAATGAGAAGCTTGGCTTCAAAATCCGGGAAGCACAGCTACAAAAAACACCTTATATGCTGGTTTTGGGGGATCGTGAAGTGGAAGCTTCAAAAGTATCTCCCAGGTGCAGGGATGGGAAGAATTTAGGTGCTATGGATACCAATGCCTTTGTGGAGCTTGTTCGCGGGATTTGTGAGCAGCATCAGTGATTGGTGCTGAGGCATGAGGCATACTGTGTCATACATTGTACAAGCAATTCTGAAGATTGGTTTAGCCAGGGCGGAAAAGAACCCGTTCCAACATACGGACTTTTCGAAAAACCAATAGCTAATATGAGGAGGTGACCTATCGTTAAAGACCTAAACATCAACAATGACATCAGGGCGCCGGAAGTCCGCGTGATTAGCGATGATGGACAACTCGGGGTCATGACGCTGGCAGAAGCACTTGAAGAGGCCGCGAAGGCTGGTCTGGATCTAGTTGAAGTTGCACCTACTGCAAAACCACCGGTCTGCCGGATCATGGATTATGGCAAATACCGCTACCAGCAGAGCAAAAAGATTCAGGACGCTCGTAAGAACCAGACAGTCATCATCGTGAAAGAAATTAGGGTCCGGCCAAAAACGGAGGAGCATGATCTACAGGTCAAGATCAAGCATATACGAAAATTTCTCTCCCAAAAGGATAAGGTCAAAGTAAACATGCTGTTCCGGGGAAGGGAAATAACCTATGTAGACATAGGCAAGCGGATCATGGATCAGATTCAGGAGAACCTCTCGGATGTTGCTGTTGTTGATCAAGCACCGAAGCTTGAAGGGCGAAATATGATCATGCTATTGTCGCCCAAGAAAATTGAAGGGAAAAAGGAGTAAGCAATGCCAAAATTGAAAACACACCGGGGGGCAGCCAAGCGGTTCAGCCTCACGGGGACGGGGAAGGTGAAGCGCAGCAAGGCCTTTACCAGCCATATCATGTCGACTAAAACAAGAAAACGCAAACGTAATCTTCGCAAGTCGATCCTTATGGATCAGACGTTTGAGAGGCAAATTAAGCGATTGATTCCTTATGTATAAATGGGGTGATGAGAGATGCCAAGAGTCAAGCGGGCCGTAACGGCTAAAAAGAAAAGAAGAAAAATCTTGAAAATGGCCAAGGGCTTCTTCGGAGCTAGAAGCAGGCTTCTCCGGACAGCAACGGAAGCCGTGAACAGAGCCATGGCATATGCATTCAGAGATCGGAGAGCGCGCAAGCGCGCATTTCGTTGGCTTTGGATTGCCCGGATCAATGCGGCAGCAAGGGCCAATGGAATCCGTTACAGCCGTCTCGTTGACGGAATGAAGAAGGCCAATATAGACCTGGACCGGAAGGTTTTGGCTGATATTGCCGTGAAGGATCCACAGGGGTTCACAGCAATTGTCGACATGGCTAAGGACAAGCTTTCCAAATGATCGATTCCGTCGCGGAACTGGTGAAGCAGGCTGAAGCGGAACTTCTCGCAGCCAAGACAAGGGATGCGATAGAGGCGGTTCGGATAAAATTTCTCGGGCGGAAAGGTTTACTGACGTCCCTGTTAAGAAATCTAGGCGAGATTCCCCCAACGGAGCGGCCTCATTTCGGTAAACGCCTCAATGAGGCCAAGGAGAACCTGGCCGCACAGATTGATAGAGCCATTTCAGGGAAATCCCACGAAGAAAAGGATGACAGGCTAGCTCAGGAATGGGTGGATGTCACCCTGCCGGGGCGGGAAGTTATCCGCGGCACGATTCATCCGGTTACTCAGGTCTTACGCGAAGTTTGTAGTATTCTATCGGGGCTAGGGTTCTCCATTGTCGAGGGGCCGGAGGTTGAGTTGGACTGGTATAACTTCGAAGCCCTGAACCTTCCTAAAGATCACCCTACGCGGGACATGCAGGACACTTTCTATATTGAAGACAACATCGTTTTAAGGACCCATACATCGCCTGTCCAAATCCGCGTCATGGAGAAGCAAAAGCCCCCAGTGCGCATCGTATCGCCGGGTCGCGTATATCGGCCAGATTCAGATGTATCCCATACCCCAATGTTTCACCAGATCGAAGGCCTATTGGTCGACAGGAGGATTACATTCGGAGACCTGAAAGGGGTTCTGACAACATTCATTCACGGGCTTTTCGGTGAGAATACCGCCGTTAGATTCCGTACCAGTTTCTTCCCGTTTACCGAACCAAGCGCGGAGGTGGACATCCGTTGTATCATCTGCCACGGCAAAGGTTGCCGTGTTTGCAGTCAGAGCGGATGGTTGGAGATCCTCGGTTCGGGAATGGTTGACCCCGAAGTATTCCGGAATGTTGGATATGATCCTGAAGAAGTATCAGGATTTGCCTTTGGAGCGGGTATAGAGAGAATGGCAATGCTGAAATACGGCATTTCTGATATCCGGCTTTTTTTTGAAAATAATAAGCGATTTCTACTCCAATTTTAATCAATCTGCAGTTCAGGGAAGCGAAGAATGCTAGTTAGCTTGAAATGGCTAAAAGATTACGTTGACATTGAACGGCCTTCGGCAGAATTGGCTGAACCGCTCACGCTTACAGGTCTGGAAGTGGAATCTTGCAGGGAAATTCGTCCGGAATTTACCGGTGTTGTAGCAGCAAGAGTCATCAGTGTGAGGCCGCATCCCGACGCGGATAAGCTGTCCCTGTGCGAAGTGGATATCGGAACAGGAAGCCTGCCTATTGTATGCGGGGCGCCAAATATTGCAGTGGGTCAGTTTGTACCACTGGCAAAAGTAGGTGCAACTATTCCAGGAGGGTTTAAAATTAAGAGTACAAGAATCCGAGGCCAGAAATCAGAAGGCATGCTCTGCTCGGAGGAGGAGCTCGGTATCGGATCGGACAGTACCGGAATTATGATCCTGCCTGATGATTTGTCCATCGGCGCCGATCTGGCCGAGGTGCTCGACTTGTCCGATGTAGTGTTTGATATCAGCATTACCCCCAACCGGCCGGATTGTCTGTCCATTATTGGCATTGCAAGGGAAGTGGCAGCTCTGACCGGAAAGAAACTTCACTACCCCAGTACAGCAGTAATGGAAAGTGGCGAAGACATCCATGGCATGACTTCCGTGGAAATCCTTGACCCAGATTTATGCCCCAGGTACACGGCTCGAATGATTCGCAATGTGAAAATCAGGCCCTCTCCGCATTGGGTGAGGCGACGTCTGGAAGCGGTCGGGCTCAGGGCCATAAATAATGTTGTTGATGTAACGAATTTTGTCATGATGGAGATGGGACAGCCTTTGCATGCTTTTGATTTTAGGTTTCTTGAGCAAGGGCGTATCGTTGTGCGGCGATCCCGCGAAGGGGAATCTTTCATATCTCTTGATGAAAAGGAAAGAGACCTACGGGGTGATATTTTGATGATCTGTGATGGCGTCAAACCCGTAGCAATAGGCGGAATCATGGGCGGGCTCAATTCAGAGGTCAAGGACAATACGGATACTATCTTTCTGGAGAGCGCTTACTTTGATTCGGCATCAATACGCCGATCCTCGCGTTGGCTAGGGATGGGGACAGATGCCGCTTTTCGTTTTGAGCGCGGCATTGATCGGGAGGGGGTTGTCCGCGCTTTGCATCGGGCAGCACAGCTGATTGCCGATCTTTCAGGAGGCTCAGTCTGTCGTGGCTATATTGATGAGTATCCGCAGAAGATTTCGGTGCCGGAAAAAATTCAACTGAGAGTGGCAAGGACCAATAGAATGCTTGGTACTAATATGACCGGCGATGAAATGGCCGGGATTCTAGAATCTCTTGAAATGTTTGTGTCCAATAATGATCAAGGAACATACCGCGTAGTTCCCCCAACATTCCGCATAGATGTTACGAGAGAAATTGACTTAATCGAAGAAATTGCACGCCTGTATGGCTACGATCGGATTCCCACCACCATGCCCGAGATTCCCTCCGCGCCGGCGATGCATGACCGTAGGATCTTGTTCGAAAACTTTGTTCGGGAGTTGCTGGCCGGAAGAGGTTTTTCTGAAGCCATTCAATACAGTTTTGTTTCCTCTCGTGCTGTAGACGTTCTCGGGCTTGCTGCCGAAGACCCGCGACGCCGCCTCATTAAAATCCGCAATCCACTTTCTGAGGATCAGGCCGTCATGAGGACAACCATGCTTTACAGCCTCCTCGAAACAGCGAGGAGGAATATTCGAACAGGAGAAAGCGATCTGAAGATTTTCGAAATCGGTCGCCTTTACTATGAGAAGGGCAAGGGAAGCTTGCCTGAGGAGAAAAGGGCTCTGGGAATCATCATGACAGGGCTAAGGTATGATGATGATTGGCATGGCCAGAACCTAAAAGTTGACTTCTTTGACTTAAAGGGTGCCATTGAAACACTTATGGCCGGATTGAGGGTTCAACCTGAGTTTGTTCGCGCCGTTCCAGTTCCAGCATTTTTGCATCCAGGACGGGCCTCTTTGATGAATATTAATGGCCAAGCTATTGGTTTTATTGGTGAAATACACAAAAATGTTTTGGAAAAAATGGACATTAAGGGCCATGTATATGCGGCTGAAATTGACCTAGATTTGCTTGCCGGGCTATACATGGAGCAAGTTGCCTATCAGGAAATTCCCCGTTTCCCTGCCATCAGCCGAGATGTTGCATTCCTTGTACCTCAGAAAATGGAAGGCAGGGCATTAATAAGCATTTCCCTTGAAAACAAAGAAGAATTACTTGAAAAGGTCCATATTTTTGATGTATATGAGGGAAAAGGCATCCCAGTAGGTATGAAAAGTCTGGGTATGCGGTTTTCTTACCGCTCCTCCAAGCGAACACTGACTGATGAGGAGGTTGAAAAGATTCATGAGCGGGTTATAAGAAAGATTCTTTCAGAGTCGGGTGCCAAAATCAGGGGTGCGGAAGGATAAGGAAAACTACAATCACACATCACAGGAGGGCGGATATGACGAAGATTGATATCATTCAGGATGTGTATGAAAAGTTAGGATTTTCGAAGAAGGAAGCGGCGCAGGTTGTTGAGTCCGTCTTTGATATCATGAAAAATTGCCTAGCCAAGGGCGAAAAGATAAAAATCTCCGGCTTCGGCAATTTCGTAGTAAAGGAAAAGAAATCCCGCAGAGGCCGTAACCCGCAGACCGGGCAGGAAATCGAAATCTCGGCGCGGCGGGTATTGACATTTAAATCAAGCCAGGTCCTGCGCAAGTCCTTGAAGGGGTAGTTCAGCGTGGGCCGGATTCTAGGAATGATTTCCTTATGATTCCCGATAAATCGTACTTTCGTATTGGAGAGGTAAGTCGCATTCTCGATGTCGAGCCCTATGTGGTACGTTTTTGGGAATCTGAGTTCAAGGTCATCCGGCCAGAGCGCTCCCGTTCCGACCATCGTGTTTACCGCCGCAAAGACTTGGAGAACCTCCTGCTGATCAAAAAGCTGCTATATAATGAAGGTTATACAATTGCCGGTGCAAAAAAACAGCTGCGGAAAATCCGTGGAGAAACTGTTGAATCCTCTGTGAAGAATAATGAATCGCAACGGCTTGCAATACTAAAGGCTGGTTTGATAGAGATAAGATCTATTGTTGGCTAAACAATAGAGGACGAAGCAAAGGGCCGATCATTTAATTTGATGATCGGCCCTTTGTTATGGCATCCGCGCACTAGGATACTCGGCCCGAAACGATTCCATCTTCTTTTAAGAATCTGTAGAATTTTTCAGGGAATATGGGACACTGTTACTTTTTGTTTGCCCTTTTAGAAGCTTTCAGAGGATTCAATCTTTGAACGTTTTCCTTGATCTCAACCTTGACATGTGTGGCAGTTGGGCATTTCCCGCTCTGCCAGCGCATGATCGGATCCGGATAAACCTTACAGTATTTGCCGGTTGGATATTCGACTGTTTTGAGACATCCTTCGCATGGCTCAATAATTACATTGCAGAAACCGCCATTAAAGTTACACCCCTTTTTAGACATGAAGGGGCAATCTGACCCAAGTTTGATGGTCTGACAAACCATAATTCACCTCCCATTAATTATGTTGTTTGGGCGCGCGTTTGCTATTCGAAAAAACCGATCATGTCAAGAAAAAAATGCGTATGCAGGAGTATGATCATTGACGCTGAGAAGGGATTATGTTAGGAATTCAAGCCCCTGGAGCAGAGAGGAAGTTTTAAAGGAAGCCCGGATGAGAAGGTCGGAATTGGTGCGTATATTTTTGAGATCCTTGACAATTCAGGCTTCATTGAATTTTTGGAGGATGCAAAACCTCGGCTTTGCTTTTTCCATTCTACCCTTGGCAAAATCAAAAAAAAGGGGAAGTAATCAATTTGTTGAGTTTCTTGTCAGGCATCTTGAAGTATTTAACACCCATCCCTATCTTTTGGCGCCAATTCTAGGAACCGTTGTAAGCTTCGAAGAAAGGGATGCGGGTGAGAAAGCGGCAGAATTTAAGAGTGCTCTGTCAGCCCCTTATGCAGCCATCGGAGACTCTTTTTTTTGGGGAGCTTTCCGACCTTTTGCTGGGATAGCAACACTGGTGGTTGCGTTTCTGGGATATGTGAGTGCTCCGCTGATCATGCTCGGAATTTATAATATGCCCCATTTCTGGGTTCGCATTGGTGGTTTTTGGTCGGGATACCGGAAAGGGCAGGAAGGCATTCAGTTTATAAGGGATCTCGATCTATACAAGCAAGCAAAATGGATTCGCTGGATATCGATTGTCCTGCTGGGGGTTTTGGGTTTTATTGCATCGAGGTCATTTTCCACAGTGCTTCCCTGCTTTCCTGCGGTCGCAGTTTTGCCGCTCATTCTAATATTCTTCGAGGCCATACGGAAGGGTCTATCACAACTCATCCTTTTGTACGGAGTGCTTATTGTGGCGTTGGGAATAGAGTTCTTGTTGTGAAAGCAGTGATTAAAAGTTTCCAAATAAAAAACAAGCTTGGTATCCATGCCCGGGCTGCTGCGCAAATAGTTAAGGTATGCAGCCAGTTTGAATCTCAAATTTATCTTGAAAGGGATGGACAACAAGTGAACGCTAAGAGTCTGTTGGGGATCCTGACTCTCGCCTGTCCAAAAGGGAGCTGGATATCCGTTCGGGCAAATGGTGTAGATGCCCAGGAATCTGTAGATGCACTCGGGACACTGATAGATGGGAAATTCGGTGAGGCTGAATAAGGTAATAAAAAGTGGAAAAGCAAGATAGTGAAAGGCGAACAATTGTTCTTAAGGGAATCGGAGTATCTCCAGGGGTTGTCGTTGGCCGTGCCTATCTTTTTGATCGCATGGACAGCCACCTGTCATACTATAAATTTTGTGAACCTGGCGAATTAGGCAAGGAAGTGAAGCGTCTCCGAACGGCCATCAAGGCATCAGAGTCACAATTGCGCAAGCTGCAAGAGAAACTGAGCCATCTGGGTGGGAAAGAGCCTTTATACATTCTCGATGTTCATCTTCTCCTTCTGAAGGATAAGGCTTTTGTCAGGCAGACAGTCCGTTTCATCAGGGATATGTGCGTCAATGCCGAATGGGCCGTCAGGATGACGCTCGATCGGTATCGCCAGGTCTTTGATGAAGTCGAAGATGATTATCTTCGGGGTCGAATCAGTGATGTACAATATATAGGCCAAAGGATCCTGAGAAATCTTTCCGGTGAAACAGACACATCACTCCCCCTTGTAACTGAAGGCTTGATCATCGTTGCTCATGATCTCTCCCCCGCTGATACTGCCCAACTGAAGATAGACCGCGTGTTGGGTTTCGCTACGGATATTGGGGGCCGAACATCTCATACAGCTATCGTTGCTCAATCCATCGAGATCCCAGCCGTGGTTGGGCTAGAAACCGTGACGAAAAATGTCCACACCAATGAGGAATTGATCATTGACGGATCTTCAGGCCTTGTTATCATCAACCCTGATCCAGAAATTCGAAGACGCTATGAGGACAAGAAAAGACATTATGAAGATGCACTTCAAGACTCGATGAAATATGCAGCGCTTCCTGCTGTAAGCCTGGATGGATACAAAGTGGATATCGGAGGCAATATCGAGTTTGTGGAAGAAATACCTTCAACTATTTCTCATGGTGCAGAGGGGATTGGCCTCTATCGGACTGAGTTTATCTATGTGAACCGTGAGCATCTTCCCACAGAACAGGATCACTTCGATATTTATAGGTGTGTCGTAAGAAACGAAGGTTTGGCTTGGGCTACGATCCGAACATTCGATCTTGGTGGGGATAAATTTTTCTCCGATCCTAAACTATCCAAGGAAATGAATCCGCAAATGGGACTGCGGGCTATCCGTTTCTGCCTAAAAGAGGTTGGTCTTTTTAAAGTCCAGCTCAGAGCCATTCTTAGGGCGAGTGCTTATGGAAAAACAAGAATCATGTTTCCTATGATTTCCAGCGTGGAAGAAATTCGGCAGAGCCGGCGCATCCTGGATCAAGTTAAAGAGGAATTGGTGGCTGAAGGCATTTCTGTTGGAGAAGATCTTGAAATAGGTATTATGATCGAAGTCCCTTCAGCTGTGATCATAGCGGATCAGCTTTCAAAGGAGGTCGATTTTTTCAGTATTGGCACGAATGATCTAATTCAATACGCACTCGCAATAGACCGGATCAATGAGCGGGTCACATACTTATATGAACCGCTTCACCCAGCAGTTTTGCGGCTTATCAATCAGGTAGTCGAGGCGGGCCACAATGCGGGTATACGCGTAGCCATGTGCGGAGAAATGGCTGGTGATCCTCTATACACGCTGATTCTTCTTGGCATGAAGATTGATGAGTTGAGTATGAACCCCCTTGCCATTCCAAGGGTAAAGAAACTTATCCGCGGGGCGACACTGAGCGAATCAAGAGATCTTCTTGAAAAGGCCCTGAAATTTTCATCAGCCGTGGAGATCCGGCATTTCGTTGAGGAATACATGGCAAAGCGATTCCCGGAAGAATTTGCTTTAGACGGGCCGTAGGCAAAGGGAGGCTCTTTAAAAAATGTCTATATGGTCATCCATCCGCTCATGGGCGGCATCTATCGGTGAATATTACGCTGGCCATATATATGAAGAAAAGAATTTTCCGCTCATGTGGATGTTTAAGAAAGTGTTGGCAATGGTTCGTCTTACGGACGAGCATGCACGTGAGTTGAAAGAATTGGGAGAACAAGGACTTATTGTATATGCCATCAAAGACCCAAGCCAGTTGAACAGCTTGATTTTGAGAGACTTGGCGATGCGTTATGACCTGCCCCGCCCTGTCTATGCTCATGGCATCAACATGATCTTCTGGCAGCCTTTTACGAAGGCCGCCCATGTTGTCGCATCTTTTCTGGCACATCTTTTTTTAAGACAGAACATTCTTGATCCTGAGGAGAATGAATACCTCAAACGGATTGTTATCGAAGGGCATCCGGTCCTGATTCACCTTGGAACATCTGAGTTTTTCAGGAACCCGCCGGCCGAGGGCGCTATTCGCCAGCTCATCAAGGCACAGGAATTCGTAACTCGACCTATATTCATTTGTCCTCAATTTATTACTTATGGCAGAAGGCGGGAGCGGGAACAGGAATCTTTTTTGAGTATTCTTTTCGGCCAGACGGACAATACGGGCCCAATACGGCGTTTCATTGCGTTTGCGCGCTTTACCAATAATGTTGTTGTCATCCCAACCGAGCCGGTTAACCTTATGGCATTTATTGAGGCCAATCAAGGTCTCAGCGAAAAAGAGCTGATCTCGAGACTGCGCAGTGAGCTGATTAACCGTATAGACGAAGAAAAAGAAACTATTGTTGGACCTGCCCTCAAATCCCGTGATGAGATCATCAGCATGATTCTGCGTGACGAGCAGATGGTTCAATTTCTGGATGATCTGGCCCTGACTGAGCGAAGGGATTACGATGACGTGTACCGCGAGGCTAAAAAATACCTGACTGAGATTGTGGCTGATTACAGTGAAGTCTTTATTGGCCTTCTCGATCGTCTTCTGACCTGGCTATGGAATAATATATATGATGGTCTTGTCATTGATCGGGAGGGCCTAGCCAATGTCCGGAATCTTTCACGGCGGATGCCTTTTGTAATCATTCCCTGCCACAAAAGCCATATCGACTATCTTCTTTTATCCTATGTCTTGTTCAAGGAAAATATCCAGTTACCCTTTATTGCGGCGGGGACCAATTTGCTTATCTGGCCGATTGGATACATTTTCCGGAAATCCAGCGCCTTCTTCCTGCGCCGTACATTCAAGGGTAATGTTCTGTATGCTGAAGTTTTTGCGCGTTATATCAAAACCCTTTTGAAAGAAGGTTATCCTATCGAGTTCTTTATCGAGGGAGGACGCAGTCGCACGGGGAAGATGGTCATGCCGAAATTTGGTCTGCTTTCCATGATCATCCAGGCATATCAGGAAAAAGTTTCCGATGACCTTGCCCTGGTACCTGTCTTTATCGGCTATGATCGGGTTATCGAGGAAAAAGCTTATCTCAAGGAACTGGGCGGTGCACCGAAGACCCGGGAGAAAACATCAGACCTTATCAAAAGTAGCAGGTTTCTCAAAAAGCGCTATGGTCATGTTTATGTCAATATCGGCGAGCCCATCCAACTCAAACAATATCTCAACCTTCATGGGAAGCCGATGGAGGAGATGTCCGTGGCCGAACGCCAGAGCCTTTACCGCAAAATTAGCTATGAAATTGCCTTGGCTATTAACCGTGTTTCCGTTGTGACCCCATTTTCGCTGGTATCAGCGGGGCTTCTCTCACATGACCGCAGGGGAATTGGCCATGAAGAGCTTTTAGAGGTTGTGCAAAACTTTTTCGAGTACCTCACATTCGTACAGGCAAGATTTGCCTCAACGTTCGCTCATCGTGAGCAATCCTTACTCGAGGCATTATATCTAATGGGGGAATCAGATCTGATTGCTCCAATTGGTGCAGATGAAAAGGAAGAAGACGACGAGATGGCAGAAGTTGTTTATTCTCTGGATGACGAAAAGCGCTTGAATCTTGAGTACTATAAAAACAATATCCTTCATTTCTTCCTTCCAGTTTCCTTTCTGGCTACATCAATTCTGGCCCACCGTGAGGATATGATTTTTCTCAAGAGGATTATGGAGGACTATAATTTCTTTAAGAATCTGTTTCGGCATGAATTCATCTTTGACGACAGGCTTCGTGATGACGAGGAAGCCATTCCAGTTATAAATTTTCTTGAAGACCGCGGATGGATTCGTCGCAACGGCACTGTTGGGACGGCGGGTCTCGAAGTAACAGGACGGGGCAGGGTAGAACTCATGCATTTCAGCGGCCTTATCCACAATTATATTGAATCTTATTGGGTTGTTGTCAGAGGCTGCTCATATCTCAGGAAGTCAGAGAAAACTGAGAGGGATTGGCTCAAAAGAATCCGCCAGCTCGGCGAAAAGATGTTCAAGAAGGGTGAAATCCAAAGGGCTGAATCGCTATCTCAGGCCAACTATCAGAACGCAATCCGGTATCTTCTTGATGCTGGAGTCATAGAAGCTTCAGAAGGGCGGGAAAAAGGAGAAAAACGGACCGTGCGTTCTTATCGAATGTCCGATAAACGTGGTGCCTTGGAGGCAGTGAGGCGTAAGTTATTCCGGTTTTTATAATAATCCGTCAAGGGCCGGTATATTTTCTTATCGAATAGAAGGCGCTGATCCCGCGATATGTGCCGCTGTCTCCAAGATCTTCCTCAATGCGCAAGAGTTGGTTATACTTTGCGAGGCGCTCGCTTCTGGAAAGTGACCCGCTCTTAATCTGGCCGCAGTTGGTCCCCACGGCCAAGTCTGCCATGAAAGTGTCTTCCGTTTCTCCGGAGCGGTGAGAAACAACTGTTGTATAACCAGCTTCCCGGGCTGTCTGAATTGTTTCAAGTGTTTCCGTCAGCGTGCCGATTTGATTGAGCTTGATCAAGATGGAGTTGGCCACTTCCTGGACGATACCCTTTTGCAACAGCTTCTTGTTGGTAACAAAGATGTCGTCTCCGACAATCTGAATCTTTGATCCCAGGGCCTCAGTCAGCATTTTCCAGCCTTCCCAGTCATTTTCCGCCAGACCATCTTCAATGGATATGATTGGATAATGTTTAATAAGGTTTTCATAGAACAGAATCATCTCTAATGCTGTTTTGTTGGGTTTTTTTTCTGCAGACAGGACATATGTCCCATGTTTGTAAAATGAGCTGGCAGCTGCATCAAGAGCGATATAGATGTCCTTGCCTGGCTGGTACTTCGCCTTATCAATAGCCTCCATAATCACTGTCAAGGCCTCCTCGTTTGATTTGAGATTAGGCGCAAAACCGCCCTCATCTCCAACAGATGTATTATATCCCTTTTGCTTCAAAACGCCCTTAAGGTTGTGAAAAACTTCTGCTCCCATGCGAAGTGATTCTTTGAAGGATTTTGCACGAACGGGCATGATCATAAATTCCTGTATATCAACATTGTTGTCGGCGTGTTGGCCTCCATTGATGATGTTCATCATTGGCACCGGTAGATCCTTCGCCATTGCACCACCGATGTAACGGTAAAGCGGTAAGTAACTTGCCTCGGCTGCAGCCCTTGCACATGCCATCGAAACGGCAAGCATGGCATTTGCTCCCAGATTGCTTTTGTTCCCAGTCCCATCCAGCGCGATCATGGCTTGGTCAACTTCGCACTGGCTGAGCGCATCCATACCAATTATTTCCGGACCAATCTTGTTTACGACATTATCGACAGCTTTCTCTACGCCATCACCGAGATAGCGTTTCTTGTTGCCATCCCTAAGTTCAAGGGCTTCCCTTTCCCCTGTAGAGGCTCCTGACGGCACAGAGGCACGGCCTGTAAAACCGGATGAGAGGGTCACTTCTGCTTCAACGGTAGGCTTTCCACGCGAATCAAGTATTTCCCTCGCATAGACACGGATAATCTCAGTCATATGACCTCCTTGGAGGATGATAGGAGACGAATTGTCTGACTAAAACTTGTATACCATCCGGTCAGAATTTTCAAGGCTGCAGTGTATACCTCACGACATTCTTGCTAAGGGAGGGAAAGTCATGTAAGATTTAAAAAACCGCCTAGCCTCTCGAAAAGTTAGAAAGGGTAATTATTGCAGAGAGAAAAACGCACTAAGCTATATCACCATCTGAAAAAATGGTTGGAGCGCGCTGTAATGGATTATCGAATGATCGAGGCCGGAGACCGTGTTCTCGTGTGCGTTTCAGGTGGTGCTGACAGTCTTGCACTTCTTAATCTTCTCAACTCAAGCATGATCCGGGTGCCTGATTTTTCAATCGTAGCAATAACCCTTGACATGGGATTCAACCAATCGGAAAACTTGTATGCAATTCTGGAGGATTATATACAAAACAGCGGTATTGAATACGTTATGGAAAAAACAGAAATAGGTAGGATAGCCCACAGTTCATACAACAAGAAGAATCCATGTTTTTTGTGTACACGCCTTCGGCGTCGGCGGATTTTTGAGATTGCCGAACAGAAAGACTGCAATAAAATTGCCTTCGCTCATCACAAGGACGACATTATTGTAACATTACTGATTAACCTTTTTTTTGGTCGCGAGATCAGCACGATGATGCCCAATCAGCCTATCTTTGGAGGCAAACTCAACATCATACGGCCTCTCGCATATGTAGCGGAAGATGTCGTGAAGAAATACACCATGGAATGCGGGTGTCCATGCATAGAAAACCCATGTCCAACTAGCCGGACGTCAAAGCGCCAATATATAAAAAACATTATAAAAAGTATGGAGAAAGACAACCATAAAATTCGCGATAACATCTGGCGCGCTCTGGGGCATATCAAGCCCGATTATCTCCCAAAGCCGAACGGGCTGGGTTTTCCGATCAGGGGTGAGAAACACTAAATGGCGCTTCAGAAGAATGAATCACACAAAATCATTTGCCAAAATAAGACGATCCGGCTGAACTATACCATTGAAGACACTTATGAAGCAGGAATTGTTCTAGTGGGTACGGAGGTAAAGTCTCTTCGGGAAGGCCGTGCCAATCTCAAGGATAGCTATGCCCGTGTTTCAGATGGAGAAGTTTATCTCTATGACCTGCATATAAGTCCCTATTTATTCGGAAACCGGTTCAATCATGATCCCCTGAGGGTTCGAAAGCTTCTCCTTCATAAAAGTGAAATAAACCGGCTTTACGGAAAGTCCCGCGAGAAGGGTCTCACGTTGGTGCCATTAAAGATGTATTTTAAGAAGGGTAAGGTTAAAGTAGAGCTCGGAGTCGGCCGTGGAAAAAAGATCCATGACAAACGGGAGGATCTCCGCCTCAGGGAAGACGAGAGAGCGATCGAACGAGGGCTCCATTCTAGGAATAGGGAACGCTAAAGAAAAGTTGTCATAGTATTGATCCAGTATCCGTGACGTTAACCCTTCAGCTTACTTCTTGACAAGTTCATCCTCAGATGACTATTATTATAGTAGATTTGCTATTGTCAAAATTTGGGGGCGTCACGGTTTCGACGGGGATAGTTGAAGCTTCAGTTGCGTGCCGAGGTTCCTACAGGCCTCGTTAAATAGGTAGGGCAAACTTAGTCGACAACGACTATAGTTACGCTGTAGCCGCTTAGACGGCTACCGTTCCCCTGACTTTTCCTGTCGGGTTAGATGGGGGCGTCATACAGGCAGGATAACTGAGTTCTCGAGCCTGGAGGGAACAAGGCGAAAAATTTACAGGATAGCACTTGAATCATCGTGCCTTTGCGAGGATTCAGGAGCGAAATAAAAGCAAAGGATATGCACGTAGACCCTGAAGTGGAAGATTTCCGGACGCGGGTTCGACTCCCGCCGCCTCCACCATGATTTCAATGACTTAGCTCTCTTTTCTCGGTGTCAATGCGGTGTCAGGTTTTATTTGGACTGACCTATATTTGATAATCATTTAAAAGGCACCTCCCTTAACATATCAGTTTTCTGGTATGTTGAGGAAAAGGGATCAGTCTTTACCTAAAGGAGGTGCCATGTTGAAATTATATACAGCTTTCGA